>Ga0183260_10000965_pt1 | contig 24273 bp, 24 predicted proteins | sample AntDrymUQ4972206_2_FD_129768 | JGI IMG/M metagenome (GOLD analysis project Ga0183260, IMG submission 129768) | Polar desert sand microbial communities from Dry Valleys, Antarctica - metaG UQ497 (22.06) (version 2) (version 2) | ecosystem: Environmental > Terrestrial > Soil > Desert | place... | reverse complement strand
TGGCCGAGTCGGCCGGTCGCTCGACGGCGACGAAGGCGTCGCCGAGCTGGTCGCGGAGGAACTGGAAGCGCTCCGGTGGTAGGAAGCGATCGCCCTCGACCGCAGGCCGACGACGCGCAGCCCGTCGCGCTGGCAGCGGCCCTTGACCACGGCCAGCTCGTCGGGCGAGATGTCGATCGTGCGCCGGCGGCCCGCCGTCTTCGTACGCGTCGAGCACGGTCATGCCCGACAGCTTGGCCCAGCGCCAGCGCGGTCCGGAGTATCCGCTGCACGGTCCTTGCTCCCGTCGCGTTCACCAGTTGAAGCCGCCACCGGATCCGGTCGTTTCACGCGACCAGCGATGCCGGCGCGCCGACCCTCGGGTGGGGATCAGTGGGCGGCGTCGGTGAGCCAGGGGGCGCAGACGCCGTCGAGCTCGCGGATCTCGATCTGGTCGCGGTTGGCGTAGGTCACGACGTTGGCCGGGTCGGCCCGCAGGTTGAACGTGCGGAACGTCATCTCGGTCGTGTCGATCGTCAGGATCCGTCCGATCAAGGGCTCGCCGAGGCCGAGCAGCATCTTGATCGCCTCGAGCGCCTGGATCGATCCGACGATGCCGGGCAGCACGCCGAGCACCCCCGCCTCGGCGCACGACGGGGCCAGGTCGGCCGGTGGCGGCTCGGGCACCATGTCGCGGTACGTCGGCCCCTCGAGCGGGTGGAACACGCTGACCATGCCCTCGAAGCGGAAGATCGAGCCGTGCACGACGGGGATGCCGAGCTTCACGCTGGCGTCGTTCAACAGGTAGCGCGACGGAAAGTTGTCGGCCCCGTCGACGACCACGTCGTAGCCGGTGAGGATGTCGATGATGTTGTCGGCCGACAGCCGGGTGTCGTAGGTGACGACGTCGACATCGGGGTTCAGCGCGACCAGCGTTTTCTTGGCCGAGTCGACCTTGCGATCGCCCACCCGGTCGAGGTTGTGGAGGATCTGGCGCTGCAGGTTGGAGGCGTCGACCTCGTCCATGTCGACGATGCCGATGGTGCCCACGCCGGCGGCCGCCAGATAGAGCGCCGCCGGCGAGCCGAGGCCGCCGGCGCCGAGCAGCAGCACCTTCGAGCCGAGCAGCTTGGCCTGGCCCTCGACGCCGACCTCGGGCAACAGGAGATGGCGCATGTAGCGGTGCTTCTGGTCGGCCGTGAGGGTGACCGGGGCCGACCACGACCGTCCTTCGTCCTTCCAGCGGCCGAACCCACCGTCCATCGACACGACGTCGGCGTACCCCAGCTCCTGCAGCGTCCGCGCTGCGAACGCCGAGCGCACACCTCCGGCGCAATACACGACGACCGGCTCGGACTTGTCCGTCAGGCGCCCCTCGACCTGGGCCTCGAGATGGCCTCGGGGGATGTGGACGGCGCCGTCGAGGGCGCCCTGCTCGTACTCGTCGGGCTCGCGCACGTCGAGGACACGGGCGCCGGCGGCGATGCGCTCGGCCGCCCCGGCCGTGTCGACCTCGGTGATCTCGGCCTTGGCGGCCCCCAGCAGATCGCGGAACGTGGCCATGACGAAAACCCTATCGGGCCGGTCGGGATTCGATCGGGCCGGGCGCAGGCCCGTCATCGTCGTGGGTGGCGGCCAGGTGCAGCGTCAGGTGAAGGCCGACGGGAACGGCGTCGGGATGCGCCGGCCGGCGGGCGTACTCCTCGGCCAGAATGTCCAGCCGCTCAGCCAGCTCGGCGATCTCGTCGGTCGTGAGGCGTGGTCCGACGCGGCTGTTGATCACGACCGCGTCGGGCGGGGCGGCGGCGATCTCGGCCCGCAGGCGTCGATCGTGGCAAGGACGCTCGTCATCTTGTCGTCAGCCCCGGCCACGGAGAGCACCCACGACTTGCCGGTCGCCCGATACGGGCGCTCCAGCGCGCCGCGCCGGCCGCGGCGGGCGTCGTCGGCGACGAGGAAGCCGGTGCGACACAGCGTGCGGACATGGTGCAGCGTGGTCGCCGGGTCGTGGCCGAGGCGGTCGGCGAGCTGCTTGTTGGTCAACGCCCGTGCCGGCACAGCCGCAGGATCCGCGCGCTCGGCGTCGGCGAGACGTTCCACGACACCGCGGCCCAGTCGATTCTGCCGAACGTCGTGCCGGCCGACCGACTGGGCAAGGCCAACAGGCGGCTCTACGCCGTCGAGCTGTCGGCCAACCAGTTCGTCGGACCGCCGCTCGGCGGGCTGATTGCCGCCGCCTCGCTGGCCGGCGCCCTGGCCACGACGGCTGCCGGCTACGCCTTGGCGGTGATCGCCCTCAGCCTGCTGCTCGGGCACTTCCGGCCGGTCCGGCCCGACGCCACGACCAGCATGCGCCGCGACATCGTCGCCGGCGTCAGCTACCTGGCCCACCACCGGCTGCTGCGCCCGCTGGCCATCTGCGTCGGCATCTCCAACCTGGCGTCGACGGCGACGTTCAGCGTGTTCGCTCTGTACGCCGTTGCCCCCGGACCGATGGGCCTGTCGCCGGCGGGGTTCGGGCTCTTGCTCACCGGCCTCGCCATCGGCGCGCTCCTCGGGTCCTTCTTCGTCGAAGCGGTCGAGCGCGTGCTCGGGCGACGGCGCACGCTGCTCATGGCGGCGGCGACGTTTCCCGTGTTCCCGGTCGTGCCGGCGCTGACGACGAGTGCCCTGGTCGTCGGCGCCGCCTTCTTCGTCGGCTCCCTGCTCAACGTCGGCTGAAACGTCATCACCGTCAGCCTGCGCCAACGCATCGTCCCCGATCACCTGCTCGGTCGCGTCAATGCCGGCTACCGCCTGCTGGCGTGGGGCACGATGCCGCTCGGTGCTGCGCTCGGCGGGCTCGTCGGCGAGCTCTTCGGCTTGACGGCCGTGTTCTGGGCGTCGGCCGCGGTCAGCGCGGTCTGCGTCCCGCTGTTGCTGTGGGGCGTCGGTGACGCCGGCGCCAGTCTCCCGCCCAGCACGGCCAGGCCGGGACCCGCCGATCAGTCCGCCGGCGCGCCGGCGGACCCGGCGCCGACGATCGCCGGAAGGAGGGTCGAGATCGAGCCGTAGACCACCGCGTCGGCGAGGCCGTCCATCTCGGTCGGCCCGCCGTTGACGATGACGATCCGCGCCCCGGCCCGCTTGGCGACGGGCACGCAGCCGGCGACCGGATAAACGCTCAACGTCGAGCCGACCGCCAGCAGCAGATCGCACGACTCGCTGATTGCGACCGCACGGTCGATCACCTCGGTCACGAGGTTCTGGCCGAAGGAGATCGTGTCGCTCTTGATAATGCCGCCGCAGAGCAGGCACGCCGGGTCGTCCTCGCCGGCGCGCACCCGGTCGAGCGCCTCCGCCATCGCCCGGCGGTCCTGGCAGGCCCAGCAACGGGTGAACCACATCGTGCCGTGCACCTCGATCACCAGCGCGTCGTCATTGCCGGCCATTTGGTGGAGACCGTCGACGTTTTGGGTGACGATGCCGTGCAGCTGGCCCCGATGCTGCAGCTCGAGGATGGCGCGGTGGCCGGCGTTGGGCAAGGCGGCCCACGCCGGTGAGTCGATCCGGGTCCGCCAGGCGCGCCGGCGCACCTCGGGCTCGGCGAGATAGTGCTGGATCGTGGACATCCTCTCGGCGCCCGGGTTCTTCGTCCACACGCCCTGGGGACCCCGGAAGTCGGGGATCCCGGAGTCGGTCGAGATGCCGGCACCGGTGAGCACGACGATCCGCTCGGCGGCGCCGACCCAGTCGGCCGCTCGGGTCAGGTCGGCGGGATCGGCGGGATCGGCGAGGTCGTCGGGGTCGGCGTCCATCCCCGCAGTCTCCTCGACGGCCACGGTGATTTCCCGTTCCGGCGTTTGACGACCCCCTTGTCGGTCACCGACGTCCTCCTCCTGCCGACCGATCCCACCCGGGAGGTCCTCGTGTCATCCGTCCTCGGCGCTCCGGGCGCCGATCTCTCCGTTGCCCCGCCGCCGCTGCCCGACCGCGTCCACATCACACCGTGGCTCGACCCTGTCGTCGACGCGCGAGGCCACGACCCTCGCTCCACCTACGTCGAACAGTTCTGGCTCTCGGTCCTCGGACCGACGGCGACGTGGTTGATGCGCCACTTCGTCGCCGGCTTCGACCATCACCCGGACGGCTACGAGCTGGAGGTCGCCCACGCCGCCCGCTCGCTCGGGTTGAGCGTGGCCAAGGGCACGGCGTCACCGTTCGCCAAGTCCGTGCACCGTTGCGTGATCTTCGGCATGGCCGCACCGCGCACCGACGGCTGGACGGTGCGTCGCCGGATGCCGCCGGTCCCCCACCGCCAGCTGCAGCGCTTGCCCGAACCCGTGCAGGCCCGTCACGCCGATTGGTCGGCCCGGACCATGACGCTGGCCGAGTTGGAGCGGGCCCACGCACTGGCGACAGCGATGGTTGACGTGGGTGACGATCCCGGCGTCGTCGCCGCCCAACTCGTCGCCGTCGGCGTCAGCCCGCCCGCGGCCGAGGAGGCCCGCCGGCTCGTCCTCGGCCCCGCCGACGGCTGTGCGCTCAGCGGGTGACGTCGACGACGAGGCGGCCGCGCACCTGGCCGGCGAGCAAGCGGGCGCCGGCGGCGGTCACGTCGCCGAGGCCGATCTCCTCGGTCATCGTCGCCAGCAGGTCGGCGTCGACATCGCGGGCGAGGGCGTCCCACGCCGCCCGGCGCTCGGCCATCGGTGTCTGCACGCTCTCGACGCCGGCCAGCGTCACGCCGCGCAGGATGAACGGCGCCACCGTGGCTGGGAAGTCCATGCCGCCAGCGTTGCCGCAGGCGGTGACGACGCCGTAGTACTTCGTCGACGCGCACACCGAGGCCAACGTCTGGCCACCGACGGTGTCGACGGCGCCGGCCCACCGTTCCTTGTCGAGCGGGCGGCCGCGCTCGGCCAGCACGTCGCGCTCGATCAACTCGGCGGCGCCGAGCGAACGGAGGTACTCCTCCAGCTCGGGACGCCCCGACGAGGCGACGACGTGGTAGCCGCGGCGGGCCAGGGCGGCAACGGCGATGCTGCCGACGCCGCCGGCGGCGCCGGTCACGACGATCTCGCCGGCGTCAGGCTCGACGCCGTGATGGGCCAGCTTCTCGACGCACAACATCGCCGTGAACCCGGCCGTGCCGAGGCTCATCGCCTGGCGCGTGGTCAGCGCGGTGGGAACGGGCACGACGAAGGTGGCTGGCACCGTGGCCACCTCGGATAGCCCGCCGTGGCGGACCTCGCCGAGGCCGTAGCCGGTGACGAGCACCCGGTCGCCGGCTGCGAACCCCGCGCTGGCGCTCGAACGCACGGTCCCGGCGAGGTCGATGCCGGGCACCATCGGAAACGATCGCAGCACCTTGGCCGTGCCGCTGACCGCCAGCGCGTCCTTGTAGTTGAGCGTCGACCACTCGACGTCGATCTCCACCGGGTCGACGTCGCCGTCGGCGCCGCCCGGAGCGTCGCCGTCACGCAGTTCGGCCCGGTACCCACCGTCGTCGTCGTTGCTCACCCAAATCGCACGCATCGCTCGCAGGGTACGGAGAGTGTCGGATACTTCCCCGTACTGGTCAGCGGCGGGGAGGGCGGAAGGTGGCGGCGAGCTCGGCGAGGAGGCGGGCGCCGTAGCCGGTGGCGCCCTTGGGCTTCCAGCTGTCGTCGGTGTCGGACTTCATCGGCCCGGCCATGTCGATGTGCGCCCACGGCGTGTCGCCGACGAATTCCGACAGGAACACGGCGGCGGTGATGGCGCCGCCGTAGGGCCCGCCGACGTTCTTCACGTCGGCGACGTCGGAGTCGAGCAGCTTGCGATAGCGGGCCGTCTCCAACGGCAGCTGCCACACCGGCTCGTCGACGACGGCCGCCGCCTTCCCGACCTGGTCGATCAGGGGCTGCGACGTGCCGAGCACACCGGCGTAGGCCGGGCCCAGCGCAACGAGGCAGGCGCCAGTGAGCGTGGCGATGTCGACGACGGCGTCGGGCCGCTCCTCGGTGGCCAGCACCAACCCGTCGGCGAGGATCAGACGGCCTTCGGCGTCGGTGTTGTGGATCTCGACCGTCGTGCCACCGCGGATGTGCAGCACGTCGCCGAGCTTCATCGCCGAGCCCGATGGCATGTTGTCGGTGCACACCATGTACCCGGTGACCGTTGCCGTGCCGCCGAGCGCTGGCAGCGCCGACATCGCCGCCAGCACGGCGGCCGAGCCCGACATGTCCATCTTCATCACCGCGTGCATCGGGTCGCTGGGCTTGATGCTGATCCCGCCCGAGTCGTACATCACGCCTTTGCCGACGAGGGCGAGGTGCCCGCTCGGCCGGCCGGCCGGCCGGTAGGTCAGCTTGATCAACCGGGGCGGCTCGGCGCTGCCGGCGTTGACGCCGAGCAGCCCGCCGCAGCCCATGTCGCGCAGGGCGTCGGCGTCGAACACGTCGACCTCGAGGCCACGGGCCGTGCCAACCTGTACCGCCAGCTCGGCCAGGCGCGTCGCCGTCAGGTGACTGGGCGGCGTGTTGGCGAGGTCGCGCGCCAGCTCCGCGGCGTGGGCCATCGCCTCGCCCCGACGGGCTCCTTCGGTGGCGGCCGGGGATCGGCCGCCCCCGACGACGAGCGTGAGGGCGGTCACCGGCACCAGTGGCGACTCCTTCTTGAGGACGCCGTAGCGGTACCGCGACAGCAGCACGCCTTCGACGACGGCCGCCGCCGCCGCCGCCGGATCGACGCCCTTGACGTCGGCGAGCGACGTCGCCAGGACACCGGCCTTGCCGGCCGCCTTGGCGAACGCGGCCGCCGCCTCGCGCATCGCGGTCGGCGCCAGGTCGGCATCGCTGCCGATGCCGACCGCGACGAACGTCGTGCCGTTGCCGCCCGGCACCGGGCAGGCCTGGCCGACCTTGCCCTCGAATCCGAGGGTGGTCAGCGTCGCTCGATCGACGCCGAGCGTCTTGGGGACGACGCCCTTGGGCCCGACCGGGATGCCGACCGCGGCGGCGTCCTTCGGGATCGAGCGGGCGACGGCGATCGTGGTCGCGGCCGCGCGATCGAGGGACGGGACCGGGTTGAAGCTGGCGGGAGCGCTCATGGTCTCGCCAGTCTGGCGTGACGGCCCGCCGTTAGCCTCTGCGTGATGTCCCGTTCGCCGTACGTCGACGCCGTCAACGAGCGGGTCGTGGTGTTCGACGGCGCCTTCGGTACGTACATCCAAGGCCTCGACCTCAGCGCCGACGACTTCGGTGGTCCCAGCCTCGAGGGCTGCAACGAGATGCTCTGCCTCACGCGGCCCGACGTCATCGCCGGCATGCACGCCGCCTTCTTCGACGTCGGTGTCGACGCGGTGGAGACGGCCAGCTTCGGCAGCTTCTCGACCGTCCTCGCCGAGTACGACGTGGCCGAACGGGCCCACGAGCTCAACGTGGCCGCCGCCCGCATCGCCCGCGAGGTCGCCGACGGCTACGCCGCCGACGGGCGGCCCCGCTTCGTCGCCGGCTCGATCGGACCCGGCACGAAGCTGCCGAGCCTCGGCCACATCAACTTCGCCGACCTGCGCGACGCCTACGAGGAGCAGGCCCACGGTCTCCTCGAAGGCGGCGCCGACCTCTTCGTCGTCGAGACGTGCTACGACCTGCTCCAGGCGAAGGCGGCGATGATCGCCTGCCGGCGGGCAATGAAGTCCGTCGGCCGCGCCGTGCCGATCCAGGTCCAGGTGACGATGGAGACGACCGGGCGGATGCTCGTCGGGTCGGAGGTCGGCGCCGCCCTGGTGTCGCTGGCGGCGATGCGGCCCGACGCCCTCGGCATCAACTGCGCCACCGGCCCGGCCGAGATGCAAGAGCACATCCGCCACCTCCGCCAGCACTCACCACTGCCGATCAGCGTGCTGCCCAACGCCGGGCTGCCCTCGATCGTCGACGGCCACGTCCACTACGACCTCACCCCCGAACAGCTGGCCGAGCACCACGCCCGCCACGTGGCCGAGCTCGGCGTGCGCATTGTCGGGGGCTGTTGCGGCACGACACCCGAGCACCTCCGCCAGGTCGTCGAGGCCGTCCGCGACCTCGAACCGGCGCCGCGCACGCCGACGTTCGAGCCGGCGGTCAGTTCGATCTACAGCCCGGTCCCCATCGAGCAGGACCTCTCGTTCCTGATCATCGGCGAGCGCACGAACGCCAACGGTTCCCGAGCGTTCCGCGACGCCATGCTCGGCGGCGACTGGGACACGTGCGTGCGCGTCGGCGCCGATCAGGTGCGCGAGGGAGCCCACGTCATCGACGTGTGCGTCGACTACGTCGGCCGCGACGGTGCGCTCGACATGGACGAGATCGCCCGCCGCTTCGCCACTCAGGTCAGCGTGCCGCTGGTGCTCGACTCGACCGAGACGCCGGTGCTCGAGGCCGGCCTCCAGCACATCGGTGGCCGGGCCGTGCTCAACTCGGCCAACCTCGAAGACGGCGAGCTGCCCGACTCCCGCTTCGACCGGGTCATGTCGCTGGCTCGCGACTACGGCGCCGCCGTGATCTGCCTGCTCATCGACGAGCGCGGCCAGGCCCGCGACGTCGAGTGGAAGATGGAGATCGCCCACCGCATCCACGACATCGCCGTCGAGCGCTACGGCCTGTCGGCCGGCGATCTGATCTTCGACGCCCTGACGTTCCCGCTGTCCACCGGTGACGACAACCTGCGCCGCGATGCCATTGCGACGATCGAGGCGATCCGGCGGATCAAGGCCGAGATCCCCGGCGCCCACACCACGCTCGGCGTCTCAAACGTCAGCTTCGGGCTCAACCCGGCCGCCCGCCACGCCCTCAACAGCGTCTTCCTCCACGAGGCGGTCGAGGCCGGCCTCGACTCGGCCATCGTCCACGCCGGCAAGATCGTCCCGCTGAACCGCTTGCCCGACGACCAGCGCGAGGTCTGCCTCGATCTCGTCTGGGACCGTCGCACCGACACCTACGACCCGCTCCAGCAGTTGCTGGAGGTGTTCGCCGACGTCAAGTCGACGAAGACCGAGAAGGTCGACCGGTCCGGCCAGCCGGTCGCCGAGCGCCTGCACCACCGCATCATCGACGGCGACCGCGACGGCCTGATCGCCGACCTCGACGAGGCCCTTGCCGCCGGCATCCCCGCCCTCGACATCATCAACGACGTCCTGCTCGGTGGCATGAAGGTGGTCGGTGAGCTGTTCGGATCGGGTCAGATGCAGCTGCCGTTCGTGCTGCAGTCGGCCGAGACGATGAAGATGGCCGTCGCCCACCTCGAGCCGCACATGGAGAAGGTCGGTGGCTCGTCGGCCAAGGGCAAGCTGGTGCTGGCCACCGTCAAGGGCGACGTCCACGACATCGGCAAGAACCTGGTCGACATCATCTGCACGAACAACGGCTACGAGGTCCACAACCTCGGCATCAAGGTGCCGATCAGCGAGATGGTCGCCAAGGTCAAGGAGGTCGAGGCCGACGCCCTCGGCATGAGCGGCCTGCTCGTCAAGTCGACGCTGATCATGCGCGACAACCTGGAGGAGCTCAACTCGCTCGGCCTGGCCGAGGTGCCGGTGCTGCTCGGCGGCGCCGCCCTGACCCGGCGCTACGTCGAGCGCGACCTGCGCGAGATCTACGACGGCCGCCTGTTCTACGGCAAGGACGCCTTCGAGGGCCTGTCGACGCTCGATTCGTTGATGGGCATGAAGCGCACGGGGACGTGGGACCCCGACTTCGGCACCGTGCCCACGGGTCGGGAACTGCCGGAGCGCGCCGCGCCCGACGGCGCCGCACCGGTAGCGCTGCCGCGCCGCTCGCCCGACGTCGCCGACGACAACCCGGTGTTCGTGCCCCCGTTCGTCGGCTCCCGCGTCGTCAAGGGCATCGGTCTCGACGACATCGCCGAGTATGCCAACGAGACGGCGCTGTATCGCAACCAATGGCAGTTCCGCCCGGAGAAGGACGCCGCCGGCAAGCCCGAGTCCGACGACGAGTTCAAGGCGCGCATCCGGGCCGTGTTCCGCCAACAGCTGGCGTCAGCGAAGGCGTCGGGCGTGCTCGTGCCGCAGGTCGTGTACGGCTACTTCCCGGCCAACGGCGACGGCGACGACCTCGTCGTGTGGAGCGACGAGTCACGCACGACCGAGGCGGCCCGCTTCCACTACCCCCGCCAGCGGGCGGCGCCGTACCTGTGCATCGCCGACTTCTTCCGGCCGGTCTCGTCGGGCGAGATCGACTACGCCGCCTTCCACATCGTCACGATGGGTTCGGTCGTCAGCGAAGCGACGGCTCGCCTGTTCGCCGCCGACGAGTACCAGCAGTACTTGCTCCTGCACGGCCTCGGCGTCGAGATGGCCGAGGCGCTGGCCGAGTACTGGCACCGGCGCATCCGCGAGGAGTGGGGCTTCGTCGCCGAGGACGGTCCGACGATCGGCGGCCTGTTCCGCCAGCAGTACCGCGGCGGCCGCTACTCGTGGGGTTACCCGGCCTGCCCCGACCTCGAGGACAACGCCACCGTGGCCGAGTTGCTCGGCGCCGACCGCCTCGGCATCGAGGTCTCCGAGGACACCGGCTGGCAGTACCACCCCGAGCAGACGACGAGCGCCATCATCTGCCACCACCCCCAGTCCAAGTACTTCATCGCTCGCTGATCGTTCCGTCCGGAGCCGCTCGAGACACCGGTTGTGCGTCAGAGGCCAGGCCGGCGATGAAATCCTCTAGCGCGCCCCGGGAGAGGCCGAACTTGAGGTCGCCGGCGCCGAGGCCCTGGGACACGATGATGTCGGTCGCCGAGCCCCCGGCCGTGTCGGTGAGCGTGTAGAGCCCGTCGAGCCGGTCCAGACCCGAGTCGAAGGTGCCGTCGCCCAGCGCCGAGAACCGGGCGCCCTTCAGTCCGTTCGTCGGCTCGTCCGGCAGGACCGTGGCCGGGCACGCGTCGTCGGCGTCCGGAACGCCGTCGCCATCGCTATCGCTCGGCGTCGCCGGCGAACACGACACGTCCCACGTGGCATTGCCGGTGGGGAGCAACCCCCCTACGACGAGGTACGTGCCATCGTCGGGCACGGTGTGGGTCAGGGTGGCCGGGAAGTCCTCCCTCCCCTGCCCATCACGGCCAGCGCACTCAGCACGGCCACCGAGAAACACCGCCCGTCGATGCCGAGACCCCTGGCCGGCGACATGGCCTGGGCGCTCACCGTCCGCGAACGGGCGGGGCGTCGCTCCAGTACGCGGACACTGAGCGCGATGTCCGGCGTCGGGCAGTCCTACGGCCAGCCGATCCAGTCGTGGACCTGATCGACAGCGGCGCCGCCGGCATGGAGACCACCCTGCACCAGGCCGGTCGGGGAGAATGAGGCGTCGATGTGGACGTCGAAGCCGACCCCGAGGGCGGCGCCGATGTCGGCCTCGACCCCGATGCGATCGGCCGTCAGGGACACGTCGCCGCCGAGCTCACCGCCGACGCCGGCCCGCACGCCGACGCCTCCGCCGGCTCTGACGTTGTCGCCGAACAGCGTGACGTGGTCCTCGACGCCGGCCCGGGCACCGGCCCACGCCTCGGCGTGACCGCCGGCCCCGACGCCGTCCCAGCCGGCGTGGAACGAGCCCTCGGCTTCGGCACCGGCGCCGGCCTGAGCACTCGCTTCCAGGTCGTTGCCGACGGCGCCCCACAGCACCGTCGTGCGGTTCTTGTACTCGGCCTCGACGCCGGCGAACGCCTCGACCTTGCCCTCGCCCGACAGGCTCCGCCACCCGAAGTCGAGGCTGCCCTCGCCGCCGGCGCGAGCGCCGAGGAGCGCATCGAGCTCTTGCTCCGAGCGGTACAGGCCACCGGCGACCTCCGTCGTGTTACCGACGTGCCCGCGCAGCCCAGCCCACGCGTCACCCGCGGCCTCGGCGTGCACGCCGCCGAGGCCGATGCTGCCGGTCACCTCGCCCTCGGCCCCCGCGCCGGCCTGGGCTTTCCAGTCGGTCTTCGACTCGGAGCCGGGGCCCTCGATCGTCGCCTCGCCGATCACGCCGGCCCCGACGGCTACCTCGCCTTCGGCGGTGCGGGTGATCTTGCCATCCTCCGTCGTCGACGTCACCGAGCCGTCGGCGTACGTGCCGATGTAGGTCTCGTTCTCCATCGATGCCGAGAACCGACCGCCGGGCCCCCACGATCCGCCGCCACCGCCACCGCCACCGCCCGGCCCGGGACCGCCGGAACCTCCGGCGAAGCTGACCTCGCTGGTCGAGCGCTGCTGCTGCGCCTGGCGGCGCAGGTCCGCCGCTTGGCGGGTCAGCTCGTCGACGACGCGTTGGAGCAGCCGCTCGTCACCGGTGCGCCAGCGGGTGCGGAAGCGCGCCGCGTCGGGCCCGTCCCACTCGACGGTGTTGACGAGGCCCGTCAGGTTCGCCCGGCTCGACGTCAACGTCGAGGCGTGAGTGTCGAAGTTGCGGGCCAGCGAGTCGAGTTGGTTGACGTCGGCGCCGAGTCGAGCCACGGCTGCACCTCACAGTTCGATGGGTGACGATCGTTCGGATCGGGTGAGCGGTCCTGCTTCGACGGTACGGCACCCTCCCCCGAGGGTCCACGGGGACCAGTCCCCGGGTCGGGACGCAGCCGATCCGGCTCGGCCGGTCGGCGACGACGGGTGTGTATCCGACACTCTCCGTCGCGAAGCCCGAACGTCTCAATCCGTGCGGCCGACCTTCAGCGAATCGACGACGGCGTCGACGGTCGCCACCACGTCGAAGTCGGCATCGTCGGGCGTGGTGCCGACGGCCGACACCACGTCGGCGGCGTGACCGGCCACGGGAACGTAGACGAGCAGCCGGCGCGCCCGCAGGCGCACGTTCTCGGGACCGACGTAGTGCATCAGCCGCCGACGGGCCGGCGCCTCGCCTCCCTCGCGTCGCTCGTCGTCCACGATCTCGACGCCGGGCAATCGCTCGTCCTCGGTGAGCAGCACGTCCAGGTCGATGTCGGGCTGGGCGCCGGCGGGTCGGGGCAGGCGGTGGACCTTGACGATGACGTTCGGCCGGAACCGCCCGACCACGTCCCGCTGGGCGACGGCCAGATCGGCATCGGCGCTGACCATGGCGCCCCACCCGGTGGGGACCCGCAGCCGGAACGGCGAAGGCGCCGGGAAGTCGTCGGAGGGGTACTGCAGCGTCATCCAGGCGTCGTCGGCAACGGCGTCGTCGGAGGCGTCGTCGTCACGGGCATCTTCGTCCACGGGCCCATCCTGGCAGCGCCGATCCAGCTTGGCTGGTCGGCGCAGCCCGACTTAGACGTTGGCGAGTTCGCCGTCGCCCTCGGCCGGCTCGCGTTCCTTGAGCCGCAGCATGAAGGCCGTCGCCCCGAGCAACAACACGACGCCGCCGAGCACGCCGATCTGCCACAGCTGATCGCTGAACGGCTCGCCCTCGCCGATCGTCTCGGCCGCCTTGACGGAGAGCACGACGATCTCCTTGATCGAGGCGATGATGCCGACGATCAGGAATGGTTCGGCGACCAGCTCCCGCTTCGTCAGGGTCGTGCGCACGGCCGACAGCAGCTCGATGAAGACGAACACGAGCAGCAACGTGTCGAGCACCTCGACGAGCGGGTCGGTGGCGAAGTCGTCGAACAGGTCGAACAGCTCGTCGACGGCCTTGGCCAGCAACGCAAAGGCGCTGATCAACAGCAGCACGGCGATGCCGATGTAGACGACGTCCTCGGCCAGCGCCATGACTCGGTCGGCCCGAGCCCGGCGCGTTCGTTCGTCCATCATCGACGCCATTGGTCGAGCATCTTCGCGCAGGCGCCCAGCGGCGCCGGGGACGGCCGGCGGCGGGCCACCATGGGCCGGTGGACGCCGACCCCGTTGCCGCGATCGTGGTCAGGACCGGGGGCGGGTCGGCGCGGCCGACGGTCGGGGTCGCCAGCGATCGATCGAGAGGTCTCGGCCTGGCGACGGCGACGGCGACGTGGGCCGTTCCCGCTGCCGACGCCGGCCGCGTCCTGGCCGAGCTCGAGACGACCGTCGGCCCGCGGTGGGTGATGTGGAACAACGAGACGGCGGCGGCGCTCGACCGCGCCGGCGTCCGCGTTGCCCGGGCCTGGGACGCCGCCGCCGTGCACCGCCTGTTGTTCGGCGGGTGGCAGGCCGAGCCGGCGCGGGTCTGGGCCCGCCTCCACGGCCGACCGGCGAGCGCGATCCCCGCCCTCGGCCAGCTCGGCCTGCTCGACGATGCCGGTGACGAAGGCCTCGACCCAGAGGATCCGGCCCGCCCGGACGGTCACCTACGGCCCGAGTGGGCGGCCGGCGGATGGGCGGCCACGCCGGATCGCCTGGCCCGCTGGGCGGCGACGGCGCTGCGGGCGGCGCAGGAGCAACGGGACCGGCTGGCCGAGCTGACGGCGCACCCGGCCCTGGCCACCGCCCACTCGGAGTCGGCGGCCGAACTGCTGGCGGCCGAACTCGGCGCCGATGGCCTGCCCATCGACGTCGGCGCGATGACGGCGTTGATCGCCGCCGCCATCGGGCCCCGCCCCGCCGACGCCGCGGCCGCCGAGGTCCGACGACGCGCTCGCGACCAAGCCGTGTTGGACCACGCACCGCTCGGTGGCGAGCGCGACCTGCGCAACCCCGCTCACGTCCGCTCGCTGCTGCGCCGGGCCGGCGTCGACGTCACCGACACCCGGGCGTGGCGGCTGGAGCCGCTGCGCCAGACCCATCCGTTCGTCGACGCCCTGCTGACCTGGCGCAAGGCCGAGCGCCTGGCCACGACGTACGGGTACGAGTGGCTCGACCGCCACGTCGGGGCGGACGGTCGCCTGCGCGGGCCGTGGTCGGGCGCCGACGGCGCCGCGGGGCGGATGACGGCTGGCGCCGGGCTGCACAACCTGCCGGCCGAACTCCGTCCCGGCGTCGTCGCCGAGTCCGGCTACGCCTTCGTGCGGGCCGACCTCGGCCAGATCGAGCCCCGCGTCCTCGCCGCTGTCGCCGGCGATCGGGCCCTGGCCCGGGCCGCTGAGACCGACGACCTGTACGCGCCGGTGGCGGCCCGCCTCGGCGTCGCCCGGGACGTCGCCAAGGTGGCCGTGCTGGCGGCGATGTACGGGCAGCGCTCCGGCGCCGCCGGGCAGGCCTTCCGGGGAATGGAGCGGGCCTATCCGGTGGCCATGGCCTACCTCGACGCCGCCGACGGCGAGGGCCGGGCCGGTCGCGACGTGCGGACCCACGGCGGCCGGTTGGTGCGCATGGGCGGCGCAGAAGCGGCCGAGCCCGACATCCACGACCCGGATGCCGCCCGGCGGGCCGCCGCGGCCCGCGGCCGCTACGCCCGCAACGCCGTGATCCAGGGGGCCGCCGCCGAGCTGTTCAAGGCGTGGGCGGCGACGGTGCGCGCCCGGCTGGCCGGGACGGGCGCCGGCATCGTCTTGTGCCTCCACGACGAGTTGCTCGTCCACGCGCCGCTCGACGTCGCCGGTGACGTCGCCGCCATCGTCGACGCCGCCCTGGCCGAGGCGGCGTCCCGCTGGCGCCCGGCCGACTGCGATGTGCGCTTCGTCACCGCCACCTCGACCCTCGCCCGCTGGTCCGACGCGCGTTAGCGGCGACGCGATATCCTGCTTGTCGGGTGTCCCGCTCGGCGTGAGCGGTCAGGGTCATTGCGACCCGCGGGAGATGCCTGATCTCGTGAACACCGGTGACCCCCGGAGGGTGTCCGGCAGCGCAGGGAGCGCTCGATTACAACGTGAGCAACGCGACGTTCGATCTCGAATTGGCGGTCTGGGCCGTCGCCGAAGGGCGCGCCACGCCTGAAGAGTTGGCCCTCGTCGACGCCAACCCGGCGGCATCCCGGCGCGTCGTCACGCTGCTGATCAGCCGCACCGAAGCCGACCTCGACCGGGTGCGCGCCCGCAGCGGGCGTGAGCGCGACCTCGCGCTGGCCGACCTCGACGAGGAGCTGGAGACGTTGCGCCGAGCGCTGGCCCGCCTCGACGGCCAACGTCCCCCGTCGGAGGCGATCGCCGAGGAGCCGGCCGACCCGTTGCAGCTGCAGGCGTCGTGGGCGGCCGGCTCGATCGTCGTGTGGGCCGCCGGACGGGGCACGGAGCCGGCCGACAACGCCGAGCTGGCCGACCTGCTGGAGTCGATCGGCGGTCCGGCCCTCGGGTGGACCCAGCACCCGGACGTGGAGCTGCCGACCGGGGAGCGGGCCGAGGCGCTGCGCATCCCCGTCAAGGATGCGCTCGGGTGGCTGGTCGCCGTCGGCGCCGGGCTGGGCGCCGACGACGACGTCGGCCCCAGCGTGCGCTGGCTCGGCCATGTCGCCACCGTCGCCGTTCGCCACGTCGCCCTCGGCGCCGTCGTGCCGACGCTGCGCCGCAAGCGCCGCGAGACCGGCCCGACCGAGTTCGCCGTGCGCTGGTCACCGGCGCTGCTCGACAACGCCGAGCTGGAGCAACTGGTGGCGGCGATGCCGCCGGCCGTCGTCGCCGTCGCCGCCGCCGACGCCCGGGCCGTGACGCTGGCCGCCCTCGCCGCCGTCGTCGACGCCATCGTGCGCGACGCGGCCACCCGCGTCGCCCTGCCGGCACCCCCGCCCCATGTCACCACCGCCGCCGCCGTGACCGAAGCCGTCGGCGCCCGCCTCGACGGCTCGACGTTCAAGGCCCCCGCCGACCTCGCCAACGAGGTCACCGGGCGGCTCGAACGCTGGGCCCGACCCGCCACCCGCCTCGGCCGGCCGGCGCTCGTCGTCCAGCTGGACCCGCCCGACCGCGGCGACGCCTGGATGCTCACCGTGCTCGGCCAATCGACCAGCGGCGCCCTCCTGCCGATCGAACAGGCGATGGGCGACACCGCCGAGCCGCGGGTGATGATGGACGAGTTGGCCCGCCTGGAGCGGGTGCTCCCGGCGCTGCGCCGGCCGGGCAACCTCCGTCGTGGCCAGGTCGTGCTGAGCCAACCGGAGGCCTGGGAGCTGATGACGACGACCGGCGCCTCGCTGGAGGCGGCCGGCTTCGCCGTCCGGGCGCCGGCCCTGTCGCGGCGCCAGCCCAAGCCGACGCTGCGGCTGTTCGCCGAGCGCGGCGGCGCTGACTCCGTCGTCGGCGCCAACCAGCTGAGCGACGTCCGCTGGTCGGTGCTGTTCGACGATGTCGAGCTGACGGCCGAGGAGATCCTCCGCCTCGCCAGCGAGGCCCGCCCCCTCGTCAAGTCGCGGGGCAAGTGGATCGAGCTCGACCGAGTCGACCTGAAGGAAGCGGCCGCCGCCCTGGCCGAGCGAGCTGACCGCACGAAGCTGACCGGCGCCGAGATCCTGCGTTACCGCGTCGGGCTGGAGGGCTCGCCGCTCTCGGGCGGCCTGGCCGTCGACGGCAGCGGATGGGCCACCGACCTGGTGCGGGCGGCCGAGCGGACGTCCCAACTGCCCGTCACTGAGCCGCCCGGTTTCCGCGGCGAGCTGCGCACTTACCAGGCCGAGGCGTTGGGTTGGCTCGGCTTCCTCCGCGACGCCGAGCTCGGTGGCTGCCTCGCCCTCGACATGGGTCTCGGCAAGACGCCGACGATGCTCGCCCACCTCGCCGGCACGGACGAGCCCGGTGACGAACCGGCCCTCGTCATCGCCCCGCCGGCCGTCGTCGGCAACTGGGCGGCCGAGGCTGCCCGCTTCACACCCCGCCTACGCGTCGTCGTCCACCACGGTGCGTCCCGGGCGACGCCCGAGGAGTTCGACGCCGAGGTGGCCGCCGCCGACGTCGTCATCACGACGTACGGCACGGCCGTGCGCGACATCGACGTCGTCGCCGCCCGCCGGTGGCGAACGCTGGTGCTCGACGAGGCCCAAGCGATCAAGAACACGTCCAGCGAGACGGCCCAGACGCTGCGCCGCATCGACGCCGGCAACCGCCTGGCGCTGACCGGCACGCCGGTCGAGAACGGTCTCGGCGACCTCTGGTCGATCCTCGACTTCACCAACCCCGGTCTCGTCGGGCCACGCGCCGCATTCATCGCCCAGATGGCTGGCGAGGGCGAGGCTGCCCTGCGGGCGCTCAACGGCATCCTCGTGTTCCGCCGGACGAAGGCCGAGCCCGAGGTCGCGGCCGAGCTGCCCGACAAGATCGAGGAGCTCGACCACTGCCACATGACGCCCGAGCAGATCGGCCTCTACCAGGCGGTCATCGACCAGCTGGTGGCGGCGACCGAGGACCCGGAGGCCGAGCAGCGCCAGGGCGCGATCCTCGCCGCCATCACCGCCCTCAAGCAGATCTGCAACCACCCGGCCGCCTACCAGGACGACGGGCGACCGCTGATCGGGCGGTCGGGCAAGCTGGCGCGGCTGGAAGAGATCGTCGAGGCCGTGTTCGCCGCCGACGAGAGGATCCTCATCTTCACCCACTTCGCCGAGTGGGGGCGGCGCCTGGCCGGCTACCTCACGACGCGCACCGGCCAGCCGATCTCCTGTTACGACGGCAGCCTCAGCCGCGGCGCCCGCGACCGGATGGTCGCCGAGTTCCAATCGCGACCCGGGGCGGGCGCGTTGGTGCTCTCGCTGAAGGCGGGGGGCACCGGGCTCAACCTGACGGCCGCCAGCCACGTCGTGCTGTACGACCGCTGGTGGAACCCGGCCGTCGAGGACCAGGCCCGGGACCGCGCCTGGCGCATCGGCCAGACCCGCACCGTCATCTCCCACCGCCTCGTCTGCCCCGGCACGATCGACGAACGGGTCGAAGAAGTCGTCGCCGGCAAGCGCCACATCGCCAATCTGGTCCTGCCCAAGTCGAGCTCGCTGGCCGACCTTGGTAGCGAGCAACTGCGCACGGCACTCGGCATCGACGCCTCGACGCTGCTGACCGAGGACGTGATCGACGACGGCACCGAGGCCGCGGCCATGGCCATCGCCGGCGCGGGGACGGGAATCCGATGAGCCGACCGCGCAATCGCACGAACCGCCGGAACGCGCCCCGCCGGGCCGCTGACCGTCTCGACATGTGGGCATCGCGGCCCGAGCTGGAGCGGCCGGCACCGATCCGCCCGCCGGCCGACCCGACCGCGTTGGTGCGCTCCCTCGGTGACCCCCCGCTCGGACGCCACAGCGTCCCCGGTGGCAACGCCGTGGCCGCCGTCGTCGAGCGGGCGTCGATGCTGGCCACCGCCTTGGCCGCCAGCGCCGACCTGCTGGCCTCCGACGACGAGGACTGACTGACACGACGTGCTCGGGCAGGGCGTTCAGTTCCGCCCCACCACGCCGTGACGGGGGCGCTCACCCGCTCGACCGGGTGCACCGGGCGAGCGGCCGGGTCCGCGGCGGGGTCGCCCCATCGCGGTATACTCACGGTATGGCACGGGTGACCACGATGAAGATCGCGACTGAGACCCGCGACCGCCTCCGTGCCCTCGGAGCCGACGGCGACTCGCTCGAAGACGTCGTCGTCAGCGCCCTCGACGCATACGAGTCCCAGCAGTTCTGGGCCGCGGCCGAAGCAGCCGGCGCGGCGGAGTCACCCAAGCAGCGCGCCGAACGCCAACGCATCGAAGCAGACATCGACCACTGGATGGACGGCCTGCGTTGACGGCGGCCGCCGGCGAGATCTGGCTTGCCGATCGCGGCGTCGAGACGCGACGCCTCGTGTACGTCATTTCCGACACCAGATTCCATCGCCTCGCCGAGCGCGCGGTCGTCGTACCGGTGCTGGAACAGATGCCCGCCTCACCACGACCGTGGCACATTCCAGTCGGCGGTCGAGCTGTCGCCGTGAATCAGCTCGGCACGATGACCATCAACCGACTGCTCGAACTCGTCGACCGATCCGGCCTCGACACGCTGCACCAGGTGCGACGCGCCGTCCGAGAGATCACGAACTGACCGCCGGCGCCGTCAGCGGGCCACTAGACAAGCGCCGTGAACGTCTGGCTCAAGCGAGGGTTGATCGCCGTCCCGGTGCTCGTCGCCCTGTTCTTCGGTGCACTCCTCTTCTACGTCAACGTGATCCGGAGGATCCGCCCGCCGAGCTCGACGCCGGTGACCTCAGCGACCTCCTCAGCGGCACCAGCGCGCCGGCGGCGCCCACCATCCCGGCCACCACCAGTGCCGCCGCCCCGGCCGGCGCGTCGTACGACGGTACCTGGACGGTGACCGGCGAGTCCGAGTTCGGCTACCGGGTCGAAGAGGTCCTCTTCGGCGTCAACGCCACCGCCGTCGGTCGGAGCAACGCCATCAGCGGTGAGCTCGTCATCGACGCCTCGACCGTCGCGGAGGCCACGTTGAGCGTCGACGTGGCCACCATCGTCAGCGACGACGACCGTCGAGACAACCAGTTCCGCGGAGGCGTGATGGAGGTCGAGCAGTTCCCCGAGGCGTCGTTCACCCTGACGGCTCCCATCGAGCTCGAGACCGTGCCGGCACCCGGGCAGCAGATCTCAGCGAGTGCCACCGGCGACCTGACGTTGCACGGCGTGACCCGCACCGTCACGTTCGACGTCACCGCCGAAGCCGGTGCCGACCGGATCGGCGTGCTCGGCAGCATCCCGATCCTGTTTGCCGACTACGACATCCCGAACCCGTCGCGCACCGGGATCACCACCGAGGACAACGGTCTGCTGGAGTTCGTGCTCGTCCTTGTCCCGGCGTGACAGCCTCTAGTGCTGCCGGAGGAACGCCTCCGCCCGTTCCGTCGGACGTCCGATGATCGCCGTGTCGCCGCGCACCAGCACCGGACGTTCCATCAACTCCGGATGCTCCAGCAGCACACGCACGACGTCGTCATCGGTGATCACGTCGGCCTTGCCGATGCCGCGGGCCCTGGCTCGCCGAAGCGGACGAGCTCGACGGCCGGATCCTCGAGCTGACCGAGCAACTCGCGCAGGGCGGCCTCGTCGAGCGGGTCGTCGAGGTAGCGGACGACGTCGACGTCGACCCTCGCGTCACCGGCCCGCCTGGAGCGCCGCTCGCGACTTGGTGCAGCGCGGGTTGTGGTAGATCGTCACGTCCGATGCGTTGGCAGCCATGAACCGGCACGCTAGGCCGCGGGCCCGGTTCGCCATCGCCGCCGTCTTCTTCGTCAACGGGTGCACGTTCTCGTCGTGGTCACCACGCCTGCCCGAACTGCAGGCGCGCCTCGGCGTGAGCGACGCCGCGCTCGGAGTCACGCTCGTCGGCGCCGGCATCGGCGGCCTGCTCGCCAGCGTGGTGAGCGGGCGGATGGTCGACCGCTTCGGCAGCCGCACGATGACGGTGGTGACGTCGACCGGCCTCTCGCTCGGGTTGCCCCTCGTGGCCTGGTCACCGGTGGCGGCCGCGCTGTTTGCCGTGCTGATCGCGCTCGGGGCCCTCGACGGGCTGACCGACGTGGCGATGAACGCCCAGGCGATCGAGCTGCAGCGCCACCTCGCCCGCACGATCCTGTCGCGATTCCATGCCCTGTGGTCGTTCGGGGCCGTGACCGGCGGCATCGTCGCCAGCCGAGCGGCGGCGGCCGGCGTCACGCTGCGCCTGCACCTGAGCGTCGTCGCCGTCGTGCTGGTCGCCACGACGCTGGTCATGGGACGGGGGTTGTTGCCGAACGACCGGCGACACGCCAACGCGTTCCCCAGTGACGACGGCGCGCCGATGGACCGCGGCCGCCCGCGTCTGGCCATCGTCGCCCTGTTCGCCGTCGGGCTGGGTACGGCGCTGGCCGAGATCCCGGCCAACGACTGGGCCGCGCTGCTGATGGCCCAGCGCTTCGATCTGAGCGACGGTCGTGCCGCCCTCGGGTTCGTCGCCATCGCCGGCGGCATGTTGGCCGGTCGTCTCGTCGGCGACCACGTCGCCGACACGATCGGCTTCGAGCGCACCCGCCGAGGTGGTGCCCTCGTGGCCGCCGCCGGGATCGTCGTCGCCACCACCGTCGGCCTGCCGGTCGTCGCCGGGCTCGGACTGTTCGTCGCCGGCGTCGGCCTGTCCAGTCTGTTCCCACTCGCCTTCCGGGCGGCCAGCGAAATGGTGCCGGGCCACGCCGGGATGGCCTCGTTCTCGTCGGGGGCGCGCCTCGGCATCTTGCTCGCGTCACCGGCCGTCGGGCTGATCGCCGGGCGATCGTCGATCGCCGTGGGCCTGCTGCTCGTGGCCGGCTCGGCCGCCGTCGTCATCGGGGCCGCCCGCCTGCCCCGCCAGCCGGCCGTGACACCCCCGTCGTAACGTCGCCGCGACCGACATCCCCCTCCTCCCTTCCCCTCTCCGAGGAGGACCTGTGTCCCAGTTCTGTGGCGCCCACCGGGTGCCGCGCGCCGGCCTCGATCCTGTGGACGACGCCGAGTCCGCCGTCGCCCTCGTTCGCCTGGCGATGACCTCGCCACCGACGGCCGAGACGATCGTCCTGCTGCTCGATGCCGACCACCGTGGCCGCACCATCGTCGTCGTCGACGGAACCGCCGATGACGACGCCGTCGTCGCCGTCGTGGAGACGTTGGCCGAGGCCGCAGCGGCGAGCGGCGAGCCCGGTGCGCTCGTCGTCGCCTCCGTGCGCCTCGGACGAGGCCCCGACGCCGCCGACGCCGATCGATGGCTGGAGGCCAGCGACCTCGCCGCGGCCGCTGGCGTCGAGCTACTGGAGTGGTTCGTGGTCGAAGCCGACAACGACGCCGCCGATGCCGTCGCCTGGTGTCCCCGCGATCTGCTGGCCGAGCCGCCCCGCTGGTCGCCGTAACGCGAGGTCAGGCGCGAGTTGCTCGACGCTGGGCCGGACTGAGGCGCAGCCCGGCGGCGCGCAGGCGGCGCACCAGCTCGCGGCTCTCGACCTCGATGGCGCCGGCGGCGACGATCGCGGCGCGGTACTCCTCGGGGATGTCGTAGTGGTCGCCCTGGAACGCCCGTCGGGGAATGCCGAAGGCGGCGACGAAGTCGTGCAATTCGTCGAGTGACTCGTCGCTGACGAGGTGGCACCACTTGCGGCCCCGGTGCCACCACCGCGGCTCGTCGATCAGCACCGTCACTGCCGGGCAGGATAGGAGGGTGACCGACGACGCCGAGGTGCGCCACGCCTGGTGCGACTACGTGAGCGCGGCCACCACCGGAGCCGGAGAGCTGGACGAGGTGCTCGGGGCCCATCGCCAGCCGCACCGCCGCTACCACGGGGTCCGCCACGTGACGTGGGTGGTGCGCCACGTGCTTGACCTGGCTCGCCACGAACCGGTCACCGATCTCGGTGCACTGGTCGCCGCCGCCTGCTACCACGACGCCGTCTACGACCCGCAGGCCCGCGACAACGAGGCGGCCAGCGCGGCGTGGGCCGAGCGAGGACTCGTCGAGCTGGGCTGGGATGGCGGGCGTGCCGCCGCCGTCGGTGCGCTCGTCCTCCTGACGGCCACCCACGACGCCGAATCCGGTACGGACGGCGCCGTGCTCGTCGACGCCGACCTAGCGGTGCTCGGGGCCGAGCCGGCCGCCTACCAGGCCTACGTCACCGGCGTGCGGGCCGAGTACGGGCACGTACCCGACGACGCGTGGCGGATCGGCCGGGCCGCCGTGCTGACCGGCTTCCTCGGGCGGACCGAGATCTTCCGCACCGCGACCGGCCGTCAGCGCTGGGAGTCGCGCGCCCGCGCCAATCTCGCCGCCGAGCGGGCCGGGCTGTCGACGTGACTCAGTGGCCGAGGCCGCGACCGCGCCGCACCCGGACCGGGAGCAGCGCGGGGGCGGGAACGCGCACGAGAACGGAGGCGAGGGCTGCCCACACAGCGACGAGTCCGAGAACGACGAGCACGAAGGGCAGTGTACGGGTGTTCGGGCCCGCTGTCGAGGCAGCACCACCCGCCCCGTCTGGTTGACTGGCGAGCGATGCCCGAACTCGTGACCGCACCGGCCGAGATCCGTCCCGACCTCGACGAGGTCGTCGAGCCCGGTGAGCCGGCCCAGGCCCACATCGTCAAGACAGAGCCGGGCGAGTCGGCGGCGGCCAAGGTGCTCGAAGCGCGCATCTACGGCACCCCGGTCGAGGCGCTGTGCGGCCACGTCTGGGTGCCGGCACGCGATCCCAAGCAGCTGCCGGTATGCGAACAGTGCAAGGCCGTCTACGAGATGTACCAGGCCTTCAACGACGATCTCCCCGACACGCCCGACGACTGATCGTGGCGCCGGACGAACTCGCCGGGCTGCGCATCCGCCGGGCCGTGCGGGCCCTCGTGCTCGACCCGGCCGACCGGGTCCTGCTCGTGCGCTTCGCCTTCCCGGACGTCACCGTCTGGGCGCTGCCCGGCGGCGGCGTCGAGCCCGGCGAGAGCGACCACGACGCCCTCCACCGTGAGCTCGACGAGGAACTCGGCCTCACCGGCTCCGAGGTGGGGGCGCACGTGTGGACCCGCGTGCACGTCATCCCGTT
>Ga0183260_10000964_pt1 | contig 24279 bp, 18 predicted proteins | sample AntDrymUQ4972206_2_FD_129768 | JGI IMG/M metagenome (GOLD analysis project Ga0183260, IMG submission 129768) | Polar desert sand microbial communities from Dry Valleys, Antarctica - metaG UQ497 (22.06) (version 2) (version 2) | ecosystem: Environmental > Terrestrial > Soil > Desert | place... | reverse complement strand
GCCGACCACCACGACGACGAGGCCCCCGACCACCACGACGACGAGGCCCCCGACCACCACGACCACGGTCACGCCGACGACGGTCACGCCGACCACGGTCACGCCGACCACGGTCACGCCGACCACCACGACGACGAGGCCCCCGACCACCACGACGACGGTCACGCCGACGACGGTCACGCCGACCACAGTCACGCCGACCACGTCGGCACCCGGCACCTGTGACGGGCGTACCCCGACGATCACCGGGACCAACGGCAACGACAGCATCACCGGCACGGCCGGGCCCGACGTGATCGTCGGCCTCGGTGGCTCCGACTCGATCCGGGGCCTCGGTGGCGACGACGTCATCTGTGGCGGCGACGGCAACGACCAGATCCTGGGTGGCGACGGCAACGACCGCATCTTCGGCGACGCCGGCAACGACCAGCTCTTCGGGGAGGCCGGCAACGACCAGCTCTTCGGGGGCACCGGTTCCGACCGGGTCAGCGGCGGTGACGGCAACGACGCCCTCAACGGCGGTGCCGACAGCGACCAGTGCCTCGGCGACGCGGGCACCGACACGGCGTCGATGTGCGAGAGCATCACCGGGCTCCCCTGACCAGGGGCGGCCTTCGCTAGCAGTCCCCGTCCCGGGCGCCATCGGCGCTCGGGACGTTTCTTTGCGCCGAACCACGGGCCGCAAACCCGGGGAAGCGACGCGCCCTACCCGTCGCCGAGGTGGTGTCGGGCTAGCCTGCCCCCGGACATGGATTCCCAGCCCTCCGCACCGCCGGTGGTGACGGTGGTCGTGGCAACGGAGCAGGGGGCCTGGTTCGAGGAGACGCTGGCTGCTGTCGGCGCCCAGGACTACCCCAACCAGTCGGTGCTGGTGATCGACGGTGGGGGGGCCGCCGATCCGGCCGCCCGCGTCGCCGCGGTGCTCCCCGACGCCTACCTCCGCCGCCCGGCCGACAGCAGTGGGTTCGCCGCGCTCGCCAACGACACACTGGCCACAGTCGAGGGGTCGGCCTTTCTCGTGTTCTGCCACGACGACGTCGCTCCTGCGCCCGACGCCGTCCGGCTTCTCGTGGAGGAGGCGCTGCGATCCAACGCCGGGATCGTGGCGCCCAAGCTGGTCGAGTGGGACGAGCCCGATCGCCTTCTCGACGTCGGGCTGGTCGTCGACAAGACCGGCGCCGCCAGGCCACTGGTCGACAAGGGCGAGCTCGATCAGGAGCAGCACGACGGGGTGCGCGACGTCTTCGCGGTGTCGAGCGCCTGCATGCTGGCCCGCAGCGACCTCTTCTTCGCCCTGGGGGGGTTCGACGCGGCGATGGGTGACCACGGCGCCGACGTCGACCTGTGCTGGCGGGCCCAGGTGGCCGGCGCCCGGGTGATGGTCGCCCCCGCAGCCCGTGCCCGCCACCTCCAGGCGGGCGCCGAGGCGACGGTGAACCGCGAGAGCGTTCGGCTCGAGGCCGGCCACCGCCTGCGCTCGGTCATCAAGAACTACTCGCTGCTCCACCTTCTCCGGGTGCTGCCCCAGGTGGCACTGGTCACGATCGTCGAAGCGGTGCTAGCCGTCTTCCGCCAGCACTTCTCCCGGGCGAAGGGCCTGGCTGCGGCGTGGCCCTGGAACCTGCGCCGGCTCGGGGAGCTGCGAGGGCTGCGCCGCTCCGTACGGGCCACCCGGGCCGTGCCCGACAGCGAGGTCAGGCGGCTCCAGGTGCGGGGGAGCGTCCGCATGTCGGCGTACCTGCGCCGCCAACTCCACGCCGAGGACCGGGCCCGCGCCCTGGTCACCGCCGGCCACGACCTGGTCGACCGGGTGGGGAAGGGACAGGCGCAGGCTGCCACCGGGCTTCTCGGCGTGGTCGTGCTCGCCATCCTGCTGGGGACCCGCCACCTGATCGGCGGGAGGGTCCCCGCCGTCGGCCAGCTCCTGCCCCTGCCCGGGGCCGGGGCCCTCCTCAGTCACCACTTCCACGGTTGGCGCACGACGGGGATGGGCGCGGCGGCGGCTTCGCCTCCCGCGTTCGCCTTCCTCGGCTTCGGCGGGCTGCTCCTGCTGGGCAAGGTGGCGCTTCTCCAGAAGCTGCTCCTCCTCGCCGTCTGGCCGGTCGCGGCAATGGGAGCCTGGCGGCTCGGACGTCCGCTCGAGTCAGGCCTGGGCCGGCTGGTGCTGGTCGTGACCTACCTAGCCGTTCCCCTGTCGTACGGCTCACTCTCCCGCGGTCGCTGGGACGGGTTGGTGGCCTACGCCGTCGCTCCCTGGATCCTCGTCCACGTGGCCGGCCTGGCCGGCCTGGCCCCGTTCGCCGGCGACGCTGACCGGGCGGCCGATGACCACCGGTCGCGATGGCGGCCCGAGGTGCTGGGGCTCACCCTCGCCCTGGCCGTCACGATCGCCTTCGCCCCGGCGGCGGCCCTGGCCGTTCTCCTCCTGGCTCTCGGCGTCGTCGGTGGCAGCCTGGTGGCCGGCGACGTCCGCCTAGCTCTGCGGGGGCTGGGGGCGGCGGCACTGGCGGTGGCCGGCGCCGTCATTCTGCTGGCCCCCTGGAGCCTCGACGTACTCCTGTCCGGCCAGGGATTCGACACGATCGGAGGGCCTGCGCCCCCGGCGGCGCAGGCCTACGGGCTGGGAGCCCTCCTGCGGTTCCAGGTCGGCCCTCTGGGCGCCGCTCCCCTCGGATGGGCCTTCGTGGTCGCCGCCCTCCTGCCCTTGATCCTCGCTCGGGGCTGGCGCCTGGCATGGGCCGTCAGGTGCTGGGCCGTGGTCCTGGTGTGCGTCGGAGTGGCATGGGCCGGGGGCCGGGGCTGGCTTCCGATCAGGCTCCAGGCGCCCGACGTGCTGTTGGCGCCGGCGGCTGTCGCCCTGGCCCTTGCCGCCGCGCTCGGCGCCGCCGCATTCGAGACCGACCTCCGGCGCTACCGCTTCGGCTGGCGTCAGGCGGCGTCGCTCGCCGCCGGCGTGGCCGTGACGGTAGGGACGTTCCCGATCGTGATCGGGGCGGCGGACGGCCGCTGGCGCCTCCCCTCCATCGAGTTGGCCCGCTCGCTGAGCTGGATGGAACCGATCCGCGACGACGGAGCCTTCCGGGTGTTGTGGCTCGGCGATCCCGAGGTGCTCCCGCTGGGCAGCTGGCAGGTCGGCGACGGCAGCGCCTACGGCACCTCCCGCGACGGTCCACCGGTCGCGACCGACCTCCTTCCCGGACCGCCCTCGGCCGCGACGCGCACGATCGTCGACGCCCTTCGGGAAGCCGAGGGCGGCGACACCGCCCGGTTGGGCCGCCTGCTGGCGCCGATGGCGGTGCGGTATGTCGTTCTTCCCCGCCAGGTCGCGGCCGGTGAACAAAGGGGTCGGCAGCGCCCACCGTCCGACGTCCTCACCCGGGCCCTCCAGTCTCAACTCGACCTTCGCCTGCTGCCCTCCGACCCTGCGGCGGTCATCTACGAAAACACCGCCTGGGGGCCGGGGCGGGCCATCCTCTCGGGTGCCGAGGCCCCGCCGGCGACCTTAGGCGGGGGTGGCGACCTCCGCAGCGGGCAGCCCGTCCTGGCCGGGGCCGGGCCGGTGCGCTTCGCCGGGGAGTTGCCATCGGGCGGTCGGGTGCTGGTGTCAGAGGCCCCGACCTCGCGGTGGGAGTTGTCGGTCGACGGCCGCCGGGCGTCGCGGAACACCGCCTACGGAGTGGCCAACACCTATGCGCCCGACGAGGGCGGCGACGCCGTGGCCCGTTACCGGACGCCGCTGTGGCGCTACGCCGCCCTCGGCCTGCAGCTGGTGCTCTGGGCCGTCGCCTTCCGGGCGTTCGTCGTCCTCCGCCGCCGCCACGGGCGGTCAGAAGGGTGAACGGGCCGCGCCGGGTTCTCGTTCTCGCTGCGATCCTGGCCATCCTCGCATTAGGAGGGCTGCTCGACCGGGGGAGACGACCGGCTCCCGAGACCGCTGACCTCCCCCCCGTGCCGATGGCGGCGGCAGCCGACGCCCGGTCGTCGGCGTGGTACTGCACGGGCGCGACCGCGGCCAAGGACGGGGTGGCCGACGGCACCGTGGCCGTGGCCAACGCCGGCCGGAAGGCCCTTCGCGGCACGGTCACCGTCTACCCCAGCCAGGGCGAGTCGCGGCAGGTGTCTATCGACGTGGTACCGGCGAGCCGCAAGGTCGTCCGCCTGGCCGACGTGGCTCCGGCCTCCTTCGCCTCGGCCCTGGTCGAGCTCGACGGTGGCGAGGCGGTGGTGGAGCTGGCTGGCAACGGCAGTCTGGGTGAGGGCGTCACCCCGTGCGCGACCGCGGCGTCACCGACGTGGTACCTGGCCGACGGCGTCACGACCCGCGACGCCACCGAGGTCCTCACCCTGTTCAACCCCTTCGCCGACGACGCCGTGGTCGACCTGGCCTTCGGGACCGAGGAGGGCCCGGTGACACCTCAGGCCCTCACCGGCCTGTCGGTGCGGGGTGGTGGCATGTCAACGGTGAACGTCGGCGAGTTCGTCCAGCGCCGCGAGCAGGTCACGGCGGCCATCACCGCCCGGACGGGGCGTCTGGTGGTCGGGCGCATCCAGTCGTTCGACGGTTCCGCGGGACGCAAGGGGATGTCCATGGCGCTGGGCGCGGCCTCGCCGGGGGAGCTCTGGTACCTGCCCGACGGTCTCGTGACCGACGGCCTCTCCGAGAAATACCACGTGTTCAACCCGGGGAACAAGGAGGCCCAGGTCGAGGTCGAGCTGGCCCTGGAACAGGGCGAGGCCGAACCCATCGAGGTCAGCGTTCCGGCCGAGTCGAGGATGACGGTGATGGCCAACGACGAACCTCGGGTCCCCAAGGGGGTGCCCCACTCGGCGACCATCCGGTCGCTCAACGACGTCGGCGTGGTCGTCGAGCGCACCGTCGACGCCACCGCTGCGTCGAAAAGGACCGGTGCGGCGGCCACCCCGGCGGCCCAGGTCACCGCTCGCCGGTGGGCCCTCGCCTGGGGAGCCTCCGACGACACCTTCGACGAGATCCTCGTCTTCCAGAACCCAGGGCTGACAGGTGCTCGGGTCTCGGTGACCGTGCTGGCCGACGGCGAGCGGCTGGCGAACGGGGCTGTGCAGGGCCTGGAGGTCGCCGCCGGTCAGCGTCGTGCGGTGCGTCTCGGCGACAGCATCAAGCGCAACGCCACCCCGGTGCTCATCGAGGCCGACCAACCGATCGTGGTGGAGCGCACCCTCAACCGTCTCCAGGGAACAGGTACCTCCATGTCCGTCGGCATCCCACTGCGGGGTTAGGGTCCGCCAGACGTTGACCCGCGAGGAGTAGCCGCGGGGTGTGGAGCTGTCCAGCAGGGACTTCGAGCGTTCTTCGAGACAGTGGTGCCCCATCTGGATGAGAAGCAGCGCCGGATCGTGACCGGCGCGATGGCCGAGGCGCTGGGTCGGGGCGGACAGGCGCGGGTGGTGGAGGCGTCGGGCCAGAGCTCGTCGACCGTCCTGAGGCGACAAGGAGGGGCGCCGGCGTCGAGGTGTCGCAGCGTCAGCGCGTCCCCGGTGGCGGCGACCGGCCGGCCATCGACAAGCAACCGGGGCTTCTCGAGACGCTTGATGAGCTCGTCCATCCTTCGGCTCGGGGGTCACCGATGTCGGCGTTGCGCTGGACGCTGAAGTCGACCTATGAGCTGGCTCGCGACCTGCAGGACCGAGGGTTCCGCGTCTCGGCGGAGCTGGTGCGTCGACTGCTGCATCAACCGATGGAGACGTGGGCGGCGGAGTCGGCCACCCGGATCGACGATCAGCCGGCTAGCACCAACCCCGACGGCGTGCGTGCCGCACCACAGTCGACGGCCAGCGCGGCAACGAGCGCGTCGCGCATCAATGCATCGGCGTCACTGTCGAGGTCCAAGAGCGCGGCGGCGGCGACCTCTTCAGTGACCCGCCCGGCCTCCCGCAAAGCGATCACCGCCCGGGCGAGCTCAGCGCGGACCACCACATTGTCCATCTGAGCCAGCGCGTCGGGCAGCGCCTGTTGGATCTCGTCGTCGTCATCGTCGGTGATCGCCAACCGCAGCCGCTCCAACTCCGGGCTCAACACCCGAGGCAGCCGAAGCTGGCAGCTCAGGTCCAAGCTGGGCAGCTCTGCCACCGCCCCATACAGCGCGATGAGGTCATCGACGTCGTCGATGGCTCGTCGCAGCGCCGGGCTCGACGCCCGACGTTGCTCCACCAGGAAGGCCATTGCCAGCTCGGGCCCCGAAGGCCCCCGGCGCACCCCACAGCAGCGCTTGGCCTTGACTCCACTGCCACACCAACACGGCTCGTTGCGCCCGACACCGGCCATTGGCCCTCCTCCGCACGGCTCGGCGCCAATGCTTGCACCCACCCCCGGCTGCGTGGTGGACCCTGGCCTCTCAGCAGGGCGAAGGACTCTCGCGATCTATCCCGCGGCGGATCCTTCGCGCCGCCGGCCGAGCCCCCTTCACGCCGCGCTCGGTGGGTCGTGAGCCCGGTCGGGCGGTGGTCGCTGCGACCCGCCGGAGTGCCGGGGATGTCGCCGGTCGTCGGGCGCCACGAAGGCCCGTTTGCCCCGCCCGGCCACCAGGGCCCAGCCGTCGAGGGTCTTCAGATCGTGGTGATGTGAGCACAATCGGTCGAGCAGGTCGAACACGGTCATGTGGCTGTCGGCCCAGTCGACGCGGTGGTCGACCTCCAACCATGCGGTGGTGGTGCACCCCTCGACGGCACAGGTGGGGTACAGCCACTCCAGTGCCGTCTGCTGGACAGCCCGTGCCCGCCGCCCCAGATGGGCCACCCCCACCACCGCCTCTCCTGAGGTGACCACCGCGGCCAGGAAGGCGTCGCCGGTGTCGATCAGGTCACGAACCGCCGACACCGCGACGGGCCCGAACCCGGCGATCTCACAGGTCTCCTCCTCGGCCGGGTAGCCGCGGAGCAGGGCGGGCAGATCCACCCGGGCGATGACCTTGGCCTGCCCCCGAGACGTTGCGGGCTTCTCGTCACCCATGTCGCACACCGCCTCGACCAGGGCGTCGGCGGCGTAGGCGTCGAGGGGCTCGCGTCGTCCCTCGGCCCGGGCGGCGTTGAACAGCCGGTCGCGGACCGGGGCCAGCGCGGCCATGAGCTCGGCGCCCACCTCGGGGTTGTTGCGCATGTGGAGGTGCCAGGCGCCCTCGGAATCGGTCCAGTCGCGCAGGAAGCGCCGGTCGTGGATCTGACGACGCCGGGCCTCCAGGTCAGCACACGCCGCCGCCTTGGTCTTGGCACACTCATGGCGCAGCTCGGCCAACGACGTGTCCTTGGCCCTGGCCACCAGGCGGGCCTCGGAGGAGGGATCGGCGGTGGCGGCATCGGCGATGGCCGCGGTCTGGGCGGCCGACAGCTCACCCGAGCGCGCCGCGGCATCCAGCACCGGCAGGTCCTTCAGGCGCTTGCCCGTGGCCAGGGTGTCCGATGCCTGGCCCAGGGTGCTGCCGGTGGAGCGGGCCAGATGGGAGGCGGCCGAGCGCTCACCGGCGCCCTTCCAGGCCCGGGTCTCGGCCACCCGGGCGGCGGCCTTGGCCCTGACGTTGCCGATCATGTGCTCGATGGCGGTGGCGGCCTCGACCGCTGCGGCCGCCTGGTCACCCGAGAGCACGGCGGCGTCGAACGCGCCGGCGTAGCGACTCACACCCGCTCGCAGCTCCGACAGCGTGTCGCACATGCGGGCGCTCCCCGGCATGGCTGACTGGCATAGGGGAGGGACCGACCGATGGAGCTCGCCCACCGACCTCCCAACGAACTGGTGTTCCGTAGGATAGCAAGTCGACCTGACGTCCGCAAGGCCTTTCCTCGAACGATCGTGCCGCCCGGAGCCGACCCTGGGGGCCGCGTCCTCGATGCGGATCAGGACCGGCCATCATGGGCGGGTGGAACGGTTCCTGCTGGCCGGTACGGTCGTAGTGGTGGTGGCGGTGGTCGCCCTGGTGCTGGAACGCCGGCGGCCCGAGCCGCCCACCCAGGCGGTGTGGGCCGTACCCGTGCAGCTCGACCGTGCTGATTTCGGGCGACCGGAGACACCGTGGCTGGTCGCTGTCTTTTCCTCGGCGAGCTGCGACTCGTGTGCCAAGGCGCTGGCCAAGGCCCGGGTCCTGGCCAGCGACCAGGTCGTTATCGAGGACGTCGAGATCGGCACGCAACCCGATCTGCATCGCCGCTACCACGTCGACGCGGTGCCCACGATCGTGGTGGCCGATTACGAGGGCGTCGTGCGGGCCTCCTTCGTCGGTCCGCCGACGGCGACCGACCTCTGGGCGGCCGTCGCCGAAGCCCGCCTACCCGGCTCCAGCCCCGAGCCTGGCCTTGGCCGTCCGGAGCAGGCGGTCCCCCCCGACGTCTCCGACGCTGCGCCGTCAGCGTGAGGGTGGCGAACGGCAGCGGTCGTTTCGCCACTTCGGGTCCCGCCTCCGACCGGCTGTGGCGATGTACGGGCCCGAAGGGTCGCTGGTAGCCTCGAACCTCGTGACTTCGCCGGGACCGGTGAACGTCAAGGGGAAGGGAAAGGCACGAGGGCGTCGTCGTCCCGAGGCGCACGGGGCCACCGACGATGCCTCCGGCCCTCCGGCGAGCCGGCCCGACGCTCCTGACGAGGAGGCCGCCTCGGAGGCGGAGCCAGCCGGCGCGCCCCGACCGGGGGACACAGAAGACGCGCCGGGAGCCGAACGAGCAGAAGAACACCGGGCCGGTCCCGCACGACCGACCGACGCCGACGCCGACGTCGGCACCGACCCCGACGGCACCGGCGTCCGGGACATGCTCGCGGCCGAACAGGACGTGCCCGAGGATGTCACCCCGACTCTCCCGGACGACCCGCCCCCAGTGGTCGCCGCGCCCGCGCTCAACCCGGCGGCCAACGCCCGGGCGGCTGCCCGGCACCGCAGGGCGCAGGAGCACCTCGACCAGGCGGCGGAGATCGAGGCGGCCGCCCTGGCCGAGTCCCCCAGGGTTTCACGTCGCCGTCGGCGCGACCACGAGCGCGCTGCTTCTGCCCACCCGCCGGCGGTCGCCGACCAGTCGCGCCGCGAGCGGCGAGCACGAAAGCGGTCGAACAAGGCCGCTGCCCCGGCACGTGGGTCGCGCCGGGAGCGGAAGGCAGGCAAAGGTCAGATTGAGGGGGACACGGGCAGGGCGGGGTCAGCCGCGGTGCCGGTCGTCGACCTCGGTCCCGAACCCCGTCACGGAGAGTCGCCGCTACCGGGGACAGGTGACGGCGACCAACGCAGCGTGCCGACGCCGACGCGAGGTGGGCCCACCGTCACCGGAGCGCTGACCGCAACAGCCGCGGCGGCAACAGCCGCCGGTGCCGAGCCTGAGCCCGTTGCCCGCTCTTCGGCGGCGGAGGTCGAAGACACTGCCGACGACAGTGCCGAGGCCGGCGCAGGAGCGTCAGCCGAAGAGCATTCGAAGGCCTCGCCCGGAGATCGGGCAGAAGGGCGTGTTGAACGCCGACCGGAGGAAGAGGTCGATGGCGACGAGCCTCGGGCGCCGGGGTTGACGGACAGGCTGCGTGAGGGCGCCCGCTGGCTGGACCGAGTCGGAGGGGTCGTGCCCCCCCCTGCCCCGAGGGCGCCGACCGGCCCAGGGGCACCCACCGTTCTTCCGCCGCCAGTGCGAACGGCTCCGCTGTCGGCGGGCCCGGCCGCGGACAGGAAGACCACACGCCCCGCCGACACCCGGCCGTCCGGCACGCGGCCGCCCCCCGCCCGTCGGCCGCCGTCGGGCCAGCAGACGCCCCGCGCCGTCGTTCTGCGCCAACGTCGCCGTCGACGGCGCATGGTCATCGGGACCACGATCCTGCTGGTCGTCGTCAACCTCCTCATCGGCACCGTGTACGTCTACTTCCAGTGGCGCCTCGACCAGATCAACCGGGTACCGGTGGCGGGCCTCGCCGATGACGTGGTCGGCGAGGTCATGAACGTGCTCCTCGTGGGTTCGGACAGCCGGGAACGCCTGACCGGCCAGGATGCCGCCCAGGCCGGCAAGGACGAGGTGAGCGGGCAGCGCAGCGACACGATCATGGTGCTGCACGTCGACCCCCGCCAGCGACGTGCCTCCATCCTCGCCGTGCCCCGCGACCTCTACGTGCCCATCCCCGGCACCAACGGCTCCGACCGGGTGAACGCCGCCTTCACCATCGGTGGCGCCGAGCGGCTGATCGGCGCCCTCTCCGGCATCGGCGTCCAGGTCAATCACTACGCCGAGGTCGACTTCGTCGGCTTCAAGGAGATCGTCGACGCCATGGGAGGCGTATCCGTCCTCCTGCCCAACTGGGTGCGGGACTTTTCCAGTGGGCTCGACGTCCCCCGGTCGGGGTGCGTCGATCTAAACGGCACCGAGGCCCTGGCCTACGTGCGCAGTCGTCAGTTCGAGTCGCTCATCGACGGCAAGTGGGTCACCGACCCGCGCGGCGACCTGGGCCGGATCGAACGCCAGCAGGACTTCATCCGGCGGGTCATGAAGAAGGGGGTATCCGCAGGGATCTCGAACCCCCTCGCCCTCAACCGCCTCATCGGGATCGGTGTGCGGAATCTCACCCTCGACGACACGATGTCGACCTCGGACATCACCAACGTGGCCCGGCACTTCCGCACCGTCGACCCCGACTCGGTGGAGACCCTGGTGCTGCCCACGACGCCGCAGATGATCGACGGCAAGTCCGTCCTCATCCTGCAGGACCAGGAGGCGCAGGACGAGATCGCCAAGATCAACGGTGCCGCCCCGGTGGCCACGACCACGCCGGTAGCGCCGCCAGCCTCGACCGGCGGACCGGCGACCACTTCGGTGCCGGGCGGCGCCCCGGCGGACGCTGTCCCCTTCAAGCCTGCCGAGCTCAGGGTTCGCATCCTCAACGGAACCGGAACCAAGGGCCTGGCGGCCAAGGTGGCCGACGGGCTGAAGGCCGGCGGTCTCACCGTGGTGGGAACCGGGAACGCCGAGCCGAGCCGGCGCACCGTCCTGCGCTACGCCGAGGGCGAGAAGATCAAGGCCCAAGCCCTCCTCGGCGGTCTCGTCGGCGGCGGTGAGCTGAGGGAGGACCGGACACTCACGGGCGCCGATGTCGCCCTCGTTCTGGGCGCCGACTTCCAAGGCTTCAAGGACCCGACCAAGCCGTCGCCCCCAACGGCCCCGCCCGCCAACGGCGAGGATCCCGCCGCCCAGCGCATCTGCTGAATGGCCGACCTCGGATCCGATCGCCGGCCGGTGGCGGTCGTCATCCTCACATGGAACGCCCTCGCCTTCACCCAGGCGTGCCTTCGTGCTCTGCGCGAACGCACCGAGCACCCGGCCTGGCGGCTGATCGTCGTCGACAACGGGAGCACCGACGGCACCGTTGAGTGGCTGTCGGAGCTCGACAAGCTGACCCTGATCCGCAACGGCCGGAATCTGGGGTTCAGCCGTGGGTGCAACATCGGCATCGCCGCCTGCACGCCCGAGGAGGACGTCGTGTTGATGAACAACGACGTCATCGTGGTCGATCCCAAGTGGCTGACCGGCTTGCAGGACACGGCCTACTCGGTCGGTGACGTCGGCGTGGTCGGTACGCGGATCGTCGACGGCGAGGGCACGGTCATCCATACCGGCGCCTTCATGCAGCCCGTCAGCCTGCGTGGCCAGCAGATGGCGGGCGAGGAGCTGTTCGTCAACCAGTGCAGCCGTGATCGTGACGTGGAGTCGGTCGTGTTCGCGCAGGCCTACCTCCGCCGTGACTGCATACGGGAGGTCGGCCTCCTCGACGAGCGGCTGTTCGCCTATTTCGAGGACAGCGATTACTGCCTACGCGTGCGGCGGGCCGGCCTGAAGGTTCTGTGCACGGGAGGATTCCGGCCGCCGGTGCATTTCCAGAGCACGAGCACCAGCGAGAACCGGGTCGACTTCTGGACGATCTACGACCGCTCGCAAAAGGTGTTCCGCGCCGAGTGGGCCGAGTGGCTGGAGGAGGAGCGCTACGACGCCGGGGTGGTCTGGAACTCCGTCCTGCACCAGCCACTCGGCTACGCGGTTCAATCCCGCCGGCTCATGACAAGCCTGCATTTCGCCGGGCTCAAACTCGCCTACCGCAACGCGTACGGTCTGGCCGAGGAACCTCCGGACGATCTGCTTCTCAGCGACCTGATCAAGCGCCGCCGGCGTTCCGACCTCGTCCAGGTGGCACTTTGTCAGGCCGACGCGTTCGGCCGGGTCAACGGGCGGTACAGGATCGGTTGGACGATGCTGGAGGTCACCGGCCTGCCGCCGGAGTGGGTCGCCGGCTGCAACGCCATGGACGAGGTGTGGGTTCCCGCCCGCTTCAACGTGGAGACGTTCCGTAGCAGCGGGGTCCGCGTTCCCATCCGGGTCATGCCGTTCGGTGTCGACGTCGACTACCTCAACCCGGATATCACGGCGTTCCGCCCCTCCAGCCGGTTCACGTTCCTTTCGGTGTTCGAATGGGGTGAGCGCAAGGCGCCGGAACTGCTTCTCCGGGCCTACATCGACGAGTTCAAGGAGTCCGACGACGTCCTGCTGGTTCTCTCCGTTTTCAATCGCGACCCAACCATCGAAGTCCGCGCCGAGATCGCCAAGCTCGGTCTTCCCCCCGGCCCTCCCGTCGTCGTCCTGACGAACCCCAGGTTCCCCGATCACCAGATGGGCGCGCTCTACCGCTCGGCCGACTGTTTCGTGCTGCCCACCCGCGGCGAAGGGTGGGGCATGCCCGTGCTCGAGGCCATGGCGTGCGGGCTGCCGGCGATCGCCACTGGCTGGAGCGGGCCCGCCGACTTCCTCACCGAGGCCGTCGGCTACCCCCTGGAGACAGCCGGGCTGGTCTCGGCCGAGGCGCGCTGTCCTTACTACGCCGGTTTCCAGTGGGCCCAGCCCGACTACGAGCACCTTCGCTCCCGGATGCGCCAGGTGGTGAGCGATCCCACCGAAGCCCGTCGCCGCGGGCTGGCGGCGGCGGCCGAGGTTGCGTCGCAATGGACGCTCGAGCAAGCCGCCGACCGCGTCCGTGAGCGCATCCTGGAGCTCTCCTGACGGCCAACGGCGGGAAGAGGGAACAATGGGTGACTGGTAGCCTGCCGGCCGTGGCGACCACCCGCCTCTCGGTCCCACCCGACGTCGCTCGCCCCGAACAGAGCAGGCCCAGGCATGTGCGGCGGCTGGGAAAGGACGCCCGGGAGCTGATCCAGGCCCGGGAACTGACGCTCAATCTGGTGCGCCGGGACCTGAAGGTGCGCCACCGAGGCAGCTTCCTCGGCATGCTGTGGTCGCTGACGAACCCGCTCCTGGTGGTCGGCCTGTACTACGTGATCTTCACCTACATCCTCCAGACCCGGCCGGCCAGCGACCTACCCCGGCCCGACGGGCAGCCGGTCCCCTTCGCCGTCTACTTCTTCTCCGGGTACATCGTGTGGAACCTCTTCGCCAACTCGGCCGCCGAGGCCACCAACAGCGTGATCGGATCGGGCTACCTGTTGCGCAAGGTGTACTTCCCCCGCGCCATCCTCCCGCTGAGCACGGTCCTCTCGGCCACCGTCACCTTCGCCTTCGAGCTGGCCGTCCTCGTGATCGTTGTCGCCGCCACCGTCGGAGCACCAAGCTTGCAGATCCTCTGGGCGCCAGTGATCGTCGCTGTCGCCGTCGTGCTCTCCTACGGGATGGCGCTCCTCCTCTCGGCGCTCACCGTGTTCCTGCGCGATGTGGGCCACTTCATCGCCGTCCTGCTGCAGATGTGGTTCTGGTCGACGCCGGTGGTCTACTCGCTGCAGTTCGTGGCCAAGAACGAGCAGATCCTCCGCTTGGTGAAGCTCAACCCCATGACCGGGCTCGTCGTCTCCTTCCGCAACGTCGTCGTGCTCAACCGACCACCCAGCCTGACGCTGCTCGCTTACGACATCGGCGTCGCCCTCGTCCTGCTGGCCGTCGGCGCTGCGGTTTTCCAGCGCTGGCAGCGCCTGTTCGCGGAGATCGTGTGACTTGCTCGGTGCCACCCCGATGAAGCCGCGCGGCACGCACGTCCCCGACATGATGAGCAGGATCGAGACCGTCCTGGTCCGCGCTGGTCGCACGGCGGAGGGGGTGTCCGGCGTGCACTATGTGAGCCCCGATCACGGCGATCTCGACCTCGCCGGGCTGCGCCATCTGGCCAACATCCGGACCGACTTCTTCTCCGGCTCCGCTCGACCGGTGGTCGGCCCAGGCGTCCGAATGGCCAAGCGGGCCGTCAGACGGGCCCTGCGCTGGTACGTCGAGCCGATGATGGCCCAACAGACCCGCTTCAACCATGCCGCCTTGGACCTCGTGGAAAAGCTCCGCCTCCAGAACGCGCGGCTCGTCGCCGAAATCGAATCTGTCCGGAGCTCGGGGCCCGGGGTTGCAGGCGCCGAGGCTCCTCCGGCCAACGGGTGAGCCCCAAGGCCGTTCGGCTCTTCGGTCGGGAGCTGACCGTGTGGGGAAGCGACGGTGACGACTACTACACCGGCATCGTCGACGGCACGGATCTAACCGATCCTCTGCTGTCGGCGATCCGTCCCCACGTGGCCGAGGACTCGGTCTGCATCGACGTCGGAGCCAACATCGGCCTCTATACCTTGGGCTTCTCCGTGCTCGCTCCTCGCGGACGGGTGTGCGCCGTCGAGCCCTCACCGCAGACCTACCGATGGCTCACGCGAAACGTCGAGGCCAACGAGGTCTCCAACGTCGAGTGCTTCCAGTCCGCCCTCGGCGACCGCGAAGGCTGGATCGACCTGCACGACGTGCCGTTCTTCACAGCGGGGAGCTTCACCGCCGAGGAGGGCTCCTACCTCGGCACCGAGGCGTTGGGCTCCATTCTGGTGAAGGTGCCGTGCACCACCCTCGACGCCTTCGTGGCGCGCCACAGCGTCAGCCGCGTCGACGTCGTCAAGATCGACGTCGAAGGAGCGGAGCTGGCGGTGCTGGAGGGTGCCGGGACGACGCTGACCCGTCACCGGCCGATCGTGGTGCTGGAGTTCAACAGCTTCGGGTTCACCCTGCACCGCGGGGTGCTGCCCCAGGTCGCCCTGACGCGCATCCAGGAGATCTTCCCCCACGTCTTCGTCGTCGACCGGGTCGACAGCTCCTTGGCCCGGCTCCAGGGTCCGGCCGCCGCCTACGCCTTCCTGTACGCGAACGGTGTGTTCGGGCCGACTGACAACTTGCTCTGCTCGTTCGTCGACCTGCCGGTCGAACGGCCGTACGGCTACGGGGGCGGAGTCCCCCAGCGAGCGGGCCCGCTGTCGGCCGCCGCGGAGCTCGAGGCCATGAGGCGGACGGTCTCGTGGCGGATCACCGCCCCGCTCCGTGCCGCACGCCGCCGCGCCGCCCGAATGCCCTCCCTTCCGCACTGGTGCTCGGCGAGGCGCCCGCGGCCCGACGCACCCCCCAGCGTGGCCGCGGAGGGCGGCAGCGCGAACGGTTCGCACCGATGAGCGGAACGGCCATCTCCTGCACGGGCGTCTGGAAGAGCTACCGCTACTACCACCAGCGATCGCACACTCTGAAGGAGAAGATTCTCAGCCGGCGCAACCGCTACGAGGAGTTCTGGGCCCTGAAAGGCGTTGACCTCGACGTCCCGGTCGGTTCGACCCTCGGCATCATCGGAGCCAACGGGTCCGGCAAGTCCACTCTGCTCAAGACCATGGCCCGGATCCTCACGCCCGACCAAGGCCGGGTGGAGGTCAACGGCCTCATCTCGTCGTTGCTGGAACTGGGCATCGGCTTCCACCCCGAGCTCACGGGCCGGGAGAACGTCTTCCTCAGTGGCTCGCTCCTCGGGCAGACCAAGCGTGAGGTCGAGACCAACTACGACGAGGTCGTGAGCTTCGCCGGCATCGAGGACTTCATGGATATGCCGATCAAGAACTACTCCAGCGGCATGTACGCTCGGCTCGCCTTCGCCGCCGCCGTCAGCGTCGAGCCGGAGATCCTCCTCGTCGACGAGGTCCTTTCGGTCGGCGACGAGAGCTTCCAATTGAAGTGCTACGAGCGCATCGCAAAGTTCCGCCGAGAGGGCCGCACCATCGTGCTGGTGTCACACAGCCTCGACACCATCCGCAGCCTGTGCGCCGAGGCCGTCTGGATCGACAGCGGGGCCGTTCGGGAACGGGGTGAGGCCCACGACGTCGTGGCCAGCTATCTCGGCGAGATCCACGGCTCCCCCGAAGACGTCAAGGAGCCGGACGCATCGTTTCCGAGCCACCGATTCGGGTCGGGGGACGTCGTGATCACCGAGGTGAGCATGCTCGACAAGGACGGGACCAGGACGGCGTCGTTCCGGACAGGCGACGACATGACCATCCGCGTCACCTACGGCACCAGGGTGCCCGGCTGTCGGATCGTCTGTTCGATCTCTGTCTACCGGGCCGCCAACCTGGCCCGCGTCGTAGGACGCGACACACGCGACACCGGCATCGACCACGAGTCGATCGAAGAAGGTGCCATCAGCTTCACCGTCCGCGACCTCCCGTTGCTCAAGGGCGAGTACTTGGTCTCGCTGGCCATCCACGACGAGACGTTCAAGAAGATCTATGACTGGCACGACCGGCGCTACTCGTTCCTGGTCTTCGAGAACCCGGACCTGCCACTGGAGGGCGGGATCGTCCACGTCGACGCCAGCTGGCACCTGTCGAAGGCCGGGACACCCGACGCGCCGGCGCCGTCCAGGAGGGTGACGTGACTCCGAACAGCGCTGACCGGACAGGCAGGCGTGGCGCCAAGGGATCGCTGCAGGTGGTAGCGAAACCACTCGTCGGCTACTTCGACCGTCGGTTCCAGGAACTGAACGACCGTCTCGACGACCGTCTCGGAAAAGTCTACGAGCGGGTCGAGACGGAGGTGGAGACCATCTCCGAGATGACTCTCGGGATGCAGCGTCTCGTCGACATCGCCGGCCAGGAGCTGCGGGAGGTGGCCGACGACCTGCGGGAGATCGTCGCCGACCTCCAACGGCTGGTGGATTGCCTCCCCTCGTCAGAGGCGAGCGGGGAATCACAGACGAAACGCGGAAGCAACCCGGCGGACGAAGCCGGGGGCTGACTCGGGTGACCGGGCCTCGACTGGTCCTCGACATCCAGACGACCCAGACTCCCCTCTACGCCGAGCGGGGGATCCCGCGCTACACCACCGATCTCTCACGGGCCCTGCTGAAGGTTGGTGCCCCGATCGCCGCCCTGGCCCTCAATCCGAGCCGTCCTTGGCCTCGGCGGCTTCACGCCGAGCTGGCCCGCTCGCCCTTGTTGGCCTGGAACACGTCGGGACTGTTCCATCGGCTGTCCTCCTCGGGCCCTGTCGCCTACCACATCATGTCGCCGCTCGAGGGGCCCCGGCCGGTGCAGAGCACCCTTCCCATCTACGTCTTCCGCCACGGCCTCCCCATCGTGTGCACGATCTACGACCTCATCCCCGAGATCTTCGACGTCTTCCCGAAGGGCACGGCCTACGGCCGGCTCTACCGGCTGCGGCGGGACCTGTTGCGGCACGCCGACCTTCTGCTCGCCATCTCCCGGAGCACCCGCGAGGACGCCATCGAGCACCTCGCGGTGGATCCCGGGCGGGTCGTAGACATCGGCACCGGGGCGTCGGAGTTCTTCCGGCCACGGGCCGAGGGCGACAACCCTGAACGACTCCTGGCCGAGTACGTCCCGGGTATCGAACGGCCTTTCGTTCACGCCGTCACCGGCGTGTTCGGGCTCGACAAGCGCAAGAACACCGAGGTGCTGATCGACGCCTACGCCCGCCTGCCCGGGCCCGTGCGCCGGGCCCACCAGCTCGTGGTCACCTGCCGCATCACCGACGAGGACCGGGCGGTGTGGACGGCACGGGGCGCAGGCCTTGGCCTGCGCCCGGACGACATGGTGCTCACGGGATTCGTCCCTGATGCGGTGCTGCGGGCGCTGTACCAGAGGGCATCGCTGTTCGTGTACCCGTCACGCTATGAGGGCTTCGGGCTCCCTCCGCTGGAGGCCGCCCGGTGCGGCTGCGCGGCCATCACCTCGAACACCTCGGCAATGCCCGAGATCCTGGGCTGGGAGCCCGCCACCTTCGATCCCGACGACCCCGACGCCCTCGCCACGCTGATCGACCGGGCCCTGAGCGACGACGCCTTCCGCGCCCAACTTCTCCACGTGGCCGCACGCGCCGCCGGCCAGCACACCTGGGAGCGGGTGGCAGCCCGCACGGTCGAGGCCTACGGGCGCCTCGATCAGCCTCGCGCCCGACGCCGGCGGCCGCCCCTCCGCCTGGCCATGGTCGGCCCGCTCCCGCCGGCCCGCTCGGGGGTCGCCGCGTTCAACCACGCCCTCGCCCGACACCTGGCCGAGCGTTGTGAGCTCGACTACCTGGTGGAACCGGCGGGTGGCGGGGCCGGGCCGCACGACTGGGAAGCGCAGGGACCTGACACGCGCCGTCGTGGCGAGGACAGCTTCTCGATCTTCTCCGCCGAGTCGTTCGGAAGGGTCTTGAGCCCGGCCGGCTACGACGCCGTCTTCTACAGCTTCGCCGCCGGCTCCTCCCACGCCAAGGCGTACGAGTTGGCCCTGGGCTACCCGGGCATCGTCTGGCTCCACGACCTCCAGCTCGCCCCCATGTATCTCGGCTACGCGCACCGCCGGCTGCACGAAGGCGACGTCCGCCAGTTCATGCTCAACACGCTGGGCCAGCACTACGCCGACCGGGTGCCCTTGTACCTCGACGACGACGACCTCTGGTCGTCACCCGATGCCTATGAGGAGGCTGGTGCGCGCCTGGCCTCGGAGCTGGCTCGGCGCTCGCGGGGCGTCATCGTGGGCTCGGAGACGGCCCGCTCGGTGCTGGCCCTCGACGTCGGTCCCTATACCCGCCTGCCGCCGACCTGGGTCGTACCGCCCGCGGCGTCGGTCGACGACGCCGACGGGCACGGGCTGTCGGGCGACACGGCGACGTCACTGGTTCTGGCCGTCGGCCGCGCCTCGAGAGACGAGGTCCTTCTCGAAGCCGCCGCGCTCGTGGCGCCCGAGGTGCCCCTACGGCTGGCGCTCGTCGGCGAGATCGACGACCACGACGAGAGGAGGCTCCGCCGACGGGCGGAGCAACTCGGCCTCGGAGACCGCCTCGACCTGACCGGCTGGCTCCCTCGCCCGGAGTATCGGGCCCGGTTGGAGCGAGCGACCGCCGCGGTGCACCTCCGGTCGGACACGAGTGGGGCAGCGTCTTTCGCGCTCGTCGATTTCCTGAGCCGGGGGCTCCCCACCGTTTCCAGCGCCAGCGTCGCCGCCGAACTGCCCACTGACGCCGTGCAGGCTGTCGCCCCGGACATCACCGTCAACGAGCTGGCCGGGGAGCTGCGCCGGCTGCTGGCCGACAAAGAGCACCGCCGACGACTCAGCAACGGAGCTCTTGCCCACGCCTCGTCGTGGACCCTCGACGACGTGGCCGAGGCCGTGCTGGAGATCGCCCGCCAGGACTCGGTCAGCGGCCACGACTGAGTCCGGTGCCCCTCGCCACGGGAAGACCTGCTTGCCCCGGGCCAACTCGGCCAGCGCCTCGGGCCAGGATCCCGCAGTCTGCCGGCGGAACAGGAACCGGGTTGGCCCCTCCGAGGATCGGTGCCCCTTGCACAGCACGCGCGCAGTCCCTGAAGGGATTCCCAGGGAAACCGCATCTCCCGTCAAGGTCCTGCCTGCCCGTTGACCGGATCCCCGCTCACATAGTCGTAGTCATTCGCCGACCCCCCCTCCACGGGATGACCGGACTAGCTCGGGTGCGTTTGGCGTCGGCGACGATAGACGATTGCAAGTGCTGCGGTGCCGAGTACCAAGGTACTCGCAGCGATTGCAACCACTCCCGTGCCAAGTACAGTTCCATCGACGCCACAGCGAGAACGCTCCCGCTGCCATGCGGTCGCATCACGGAACTTCCCGAACTGCTTAATCTTGTCGGCACGAAGCTCACGCGGCTCGAAAATGGCACCCTCCCACGAGACCCCCTTGGTAGAGATCGCGTCCAGGCGGTAGGTGCGGTTAGAGTCTAGCGCGCCCCCCAGTCGATCGGTAACTGCGTAGCCCGCGATTTCCGACAGGATCGGAAGTTCAAGCTTTCCTTGGGAAAGTCGATGAGGCGAGCTGACCAGGCTGGTGGGCGAGAGAGGTCGGTTACGTCGTAGAGCTCAAGCTCGGCCACCGCGCTCGGAACACACGGCTTATAGAGGGCGACAACAGTACCATTCCGTAAAGTGACACCGTGCGGTGTCGCTTGAGTGCAGCCACTAATAAGTACGGACATGCCGAGAAGAATGGGTACCGCCCGGAGTCCGGTACGTCGGATCCGAGCGATTAGCTCACGCATTGGTCATAGCCGCCGCTGCGATAGCCGGCGCTGCCTTCAAACCAGCCACAGCCACTGCGGAGGTGGACTAGGCGGTCGTATCCGTAGGCGACGACAAACAACGGACCACCGCCGAAGACAGCCCATTGGTTGGTGTGGCGCTTTTTGTGGCGCCAGCGCTGGGCGTTGAGCGGACCCCGTGCAGAGTTCAGCACGGCGTCCCCGACGGTCACCTGCGGCGCAAGCGGGACCGGGACGCCATCGCACGCGCTGATTCCAGGACTCCTGACACGCCCGCGCATCTCCGCAGGTCACAGCGACATGGCCGGTCGCGCCCCGTCGATAATTCGTGGGGCGAGTTTTGCTCCTTCGAAGCCGGCCACGAACCCGTGACCAGCGCCTTCAGGATCGGTCACTGCCCGCGACGACTCGAAAGGCCCCGTGTTCTTTCTGGCTGTGTCAGGAGTCCTGGATTCCGCTGCGCCGGTAGCAGCTCCCGCCGGTAGCGTAGGCGTACGCGACTGCTGCCGCGCTGGCGGGAGCGTTCACGACCGGCCGCGCAACATCAGCGCCTCGGTCCAGAGCGCCGCTAACGATGTTGGTGCCGCCCTTGTGGCCGGGACCGCACTTCTTGAACGGATTGCCGAACCCGCATCGACCATCCAGGTCGAAGCTATTGACTGGATCCCCGCTCGTGTAGTCGTAGTCGTTGGCCGACCCGCCCTCCACGGGATGTGCGAATGGCCCACCCCGCACTCGTGTCGTACAGGCATCAACGCGTGAACCATGACCAAGCTGCGATGGCGCCGAACACGATTAGGGAAAGGACGAGAACCTCGAGGGCCACCCGCTTTGGCGGCGCTTCTTCGCGTGGTGTCTTGGCGATTTCGAACAATACGAGCAGGCCAACCGCTACGACCGCCAATATGATTGTTCCCAAAATACCCGCCCCCACTCAGCGAGCGAGAGTGAGTGGCGGCTGACCCTGGTGGAGAGGGCCGACAGACAGGGTGGTAGTCAAGCGAGGGGAAGCTGGGGCGTTGGGCAACGCAGCCCTACCAGATGCGCTTAATGGCTCGCCACACCCTATAGGCGCTGCGCGCTACGGTTACAGCCTTGTATCCCGCTTGTTGAAGCGCCACTCGTAACCTGCTCATACACACGGAGACGGTCGCCGCGGTCGTCGAGGTCGTACTTCTTCGGCGGACCACTCCACCGGACACGCAGTGGCAGCTCCACGACCCCGTCTGCCTTCTCGATGGCGGGGCTGTCGACGTCGTCAGGAACAGCGACCGGTCGAGCGCCGGGCCCCAAGGAAGCGCTGCGTGTCGAGGGCATGCATCCACAAGTCTACGGGCGCCGGGTGGCCTCGATTCGCATGCGGTCGTTCCTGCCGTCTGCCTGCTGCACGGAGGCGAGCATCAACGGCCGTGCCTGGGAAGCTCAGGCGTGCGAGCCCACGCGTACAACGGCCGCACACGGCGGGGAGAAGACGAGGAGCGGAGCGAGCCCAGAGACTGTACGCGCTTGATATGACGGCAGCACCCGAGTGCAAGTGTGTGGACCCCTTGGAGATGAAGAACGCGCGCGGATGCAGCGCTTCTGGCAACTCCCGTGGCAACCAGCGCGGCTCATCGTCGGGAGCGTGCCTGCCACCCCCGACCATGCAAGGGACGACACCGCCGCTCAGCGCAGCCTACGCGCCCGGATGGCTGCGTACACGATGCATGCCACCCACGATTCTCGGGTGACGACCAGGAACGCCCCTGAGGCGTTCCTGGCGACATTCGAGCGACAGGTCGATCCGGATGGCCGGCTCTCGACGTGCGAGCGCCAGCGGAGGGCCGAGGCAGCGAAGAAGGCGTACTTCGTCGGCCTCGCGATGAAGTCGGCCAAGGCGGGCGGCGCGCGCAAAGGTGCGGCGCGCTGTTGATCGAGGATGTACAGCTTGCCCATCGGGTTCACTGCGTCGTAGGCCGTCACGGCTCGGTCGACCGCCCGGGCCTCGCCGTACTGAATCGGCCTGGGTTTGATGGAGGCTCGTCCGGTTGGTTTGGGTCTCACCGGGGCGCTGGCCCCAGCGATCCCCGGGTCGATGATGCCACGGTGGTCGATCGAGGGCCTCTATGGGCCGCTATGCGTCGTACACATGTTCGGTTTGGGGTCATGCCGCCGTGCTGGCGGTCTGGTCGAGTCGCCACCCCGCTTCGACCTCGGCGGAGTTCGGTCGCCCAGCTCGCCGTGCAGGCGCTGCTCGTTGAACCAGCAGACCCACCTGCAGGTGGCCAACTCGAGGTCGTCGAGGCCCCGCCACGGTCCGCCGTTGGCGGCCAGCGCGGCAGGGTTGCGGTGCAACTCGATCTTGAACAGCCCGATGGCGGTGTACTGGCTGCCGGCATCGCTGTGACACACCACCCCATCGATCCCCACGTCGGGCCCAGGCGGCCATGTTTCAAGGCGTCGAGGAAGAGGCTGGTGGCCATGGTGCGCGATGCCTTCCAGCCCACGATGCGCCGGCTGAGCACGTCCACCACGAAGGACACGTAGACGATGCCCGACCACGTCGAGCAGTAGGTGACCGCCACCCAGGTTCGGTCGGGGCGGTTGGCGGTGAAGTCCCGTTTGAGCAGGTCAGGGGCTCGGGTGGCTGTCGGATCGGAGCGGGTGGTGAAGCGTTTGCGGGCCCGGCTGGCACCCGGATGCCCTCCCGGGCCATGAGGCGGGCGACCTGGTCCCGTCCGACGTCGATGCCGGCCCGATGGGCGGCCTTGGTCAGCTTGCGCCGGCCGTAGACCGAGTAGTTGGCCACGAACAGCGCCACCAGCAGCGGGGCCAGGACGGCATCGGAGATAGCTCGGGCCGACGGCGGCCGGGCCTTGGCCGACCAGTAGGTGGAGGGGGCGATCAGAGCACGGCAGATCGGCTCGACCTCCCATCGACGCCCACCGGAGAGACGGTTCCGGTGGGCGTCGATGAAGGCGACTACCTCTTCGGTCGACCGTCGAGCTCGGTCGCGAAAAAAGCTGTTACGCGGATAGCCCGGCTCGAAAGGTAGGTACGGCCAGGTCCGAGCGGGCGGTGTCAGGGTGAGCGAAGCCGGCGCACCTCGACGGTCGGTGGAGCTACGGCGAGCCGCAGACCACCCGGCCGACGATCGTGCCGTCCTCGTACACGATGGCACTGCGGGTCACCGACGTGGCGGTGGTGCTCACCACGTTCAACGCTGCCCTCCGGCCGCTGCGGTAGACCACGCCCGTGCTCCCCGTCACCACCATTCTGCTGGAGAGCAGAACGCCCCCCACGCTGGCGCCGGCCGGCACCTCCACGCCTCCGGCGGTCGCACCCGTGCCACTTTCGCAGACGGCGGAGAACCGCAGGGACAGCGGCCCGGCGATGTTGGAGTACAAGCCGTCCGCGGCCGCCGACCGGGTCGTGCACCTCCCGCCCGCGGGGTCGCCGACCGTGACGCCTCCGAGGGTGGCTCTTCCGCCCACCACCGTGGGCCTCGTCGCGCAGTTGGCGACGATGCCACTGCCGACGAGGGGCGTGGCGGTCGTGCCGTCCGGGAAGGGCGGCGCGGCCGATGCCACAGTCGCAGAGACGAGCATCGTTGTCCCCGCCAGGAGGACGGACGCGAGCGCGCCGATCCGCCTACCAGAGGAGAGCTGAGTCGCCGGAATCACTGCCATTCGGAACCTCCGATTCCTCATGAGGCCGTCAACGGGCCTACAGATTCGAATCGAATCCGGACCGTCCGAGCCCGGAAGCTCACCGACTTTAGCTTAGCTGTGAGGTAGGCCGCTGGTTGGTCGACGAGCGGTAGGCGGTCGGGCCCAATCCCTTCGGTTTCCCGTCGGGTGCGTCAATCCGACTCGCCGTTGCCATCGCTTCGCCAGCGGCCCCCTTTCAAACCGTGCATGCAGTTCTCCCGCACACGGCTTCCCGACATCGTTCACCGCCAGGCAT
>Ga0183260_10000963_pt1 | contig 24340 bp, 20 predicted proteins | sample AntDrymUQ4972206_2_FD_129768 | JGI IMG/M metagenome (GOLD analysis project Ga0183260, IMG submission 129768) | Polar desert sand microbial communities from Dry Valleys, Antarctica - metaG UQ497 (22.06) (version 2) (version 2) | ecosystem: Environmental > Terrestrial > Soil > Desert | place... | reverse complement strand
CGTGGTGCTGATCGTCGAGGACCTCCATCACACCGACGCCGCCACGCGCGAGTTCGTCACGTTCCTCGCGCGCACCGCCAAGGAGCGGAGGCTGTGCCTCCTGGGAACGTGGCAGCCCGACCAGCTGACCAGGAGCCACGAGCTCGGGGCCAACCTGGCCCGGATCGCGGAGGGGCCGCGCCGCCCCGACAGGATCGTGATCGAACCGCTCGACCGCGACGAGCTCGCCGCGCTGGTCGAGGGAATCGAGGGTGAGCGTCCGTCAGCCGGCGCACTCGTGGTGGTCGCCGAACGCTCGGGCGGCAGCCCGCTCATCGCCGAGGAGCTGGTTGCCGCGCGTCGCGAGCTGTCCAGCGCCTCGCTCACCGGGACGCTCGAGGACCTGGTCATCGCCCGTCTCGCGCGCCGGTCCCCGGAATGCCGCCGCCTGCTGCACCTGCTCGCGCCCGCGGGCCGGCCGCTGTCGCGGGAGCGCATCGCCGCCGTGGCGAGCGCATTCGAGGCGCTCGAGGACGCCGGCGGCCGAAAGCCGCCGCGCTCGAGCACCGGGCCGCGTCGCGGTGGTGAATCGCTCGACGCAGACCTGACCGCGGGCCTGGACGAGGCGATCGAGCATGGCTTCGTCGTGGAGCGTCATGAGCGGATCGAGTTCCGCCACGAGCTGCTGGGCAGGGCGGTCGACGCGGATCTGCTGCCCCTCCAGCGGCCGCGTCACCATGCGGCGCTGGCCGCTGCCTTCAGCACCGAATCGCCCGTCGCCGCGGCCCACCATTGGCTGGCCGCGCACGAGCCGGTTCGGGCGCGGCAGGCAGCGATCGAGAGTGCCGACCGCGCCGCCGCGGTCGATGCGCCCCAGGAAGAGCTGCGCCACCTCGAGCTGGCCCTGTCGCTCTCGGGCGTTCGGGGGAGCCGCGGGCGAGCCACCACGTCCAGGGCCGCCGAGGCACGCGCTGCGGAGACCGAGACGCGAAGCGAGACCTCGACGCTGCTCGCCCGTGCGGCGGAGGCCGCCTTCGCTGCCGGGCGGCCCGCCCGGGCGGCCGCATTCGCGGAGTCTGCGATCGCTCGGCTGGACGGACGACGCGATCGGGTGCGGCTCGCGCTGCTCCACGATCGGCTGGGCCGCTACCGGCGTGCCGCCGGCGACCCCGATGCGGCCGTGGACGCGCACCGGCGGGCGGTCGAGCTCGTGCCCCGCGAAGGATCGCTCGAGCGCGCCACGGTGCTGGCCTCGCTGGCGCAGGTCCTGATGCTCGAGGGCACGTTCTCGGAGGCCCAGCGGCATGCCCGCGATGCGATCCGCATCGCGGGCGACCTGGGCGATGAAGGGCGGACGCCCGCGCTGCACGCGACGACCACGCTTGGCGTGAGCCTGGGTTGGGGCGACGATCCCGAGAGCGGCCTGGCCCTGCTCCGCGCCGCGTTGCCCATGGCCGAGGCGCTGGGCGACGTTGACGAGCTGTTCCGGGTATACGCCAACCTCACGACGGTGCTCGATCTACTCGGCCGTCGGGCCGAGGCGGTCACCGTGGCTGGGGCCGGGATCGAGGCCGCCCGGCAGGCCGATCTCGAGGCGGTCTACGGCAACTTCCTCCGCGGCAACGCCGCGGAATCGCTCTTTCTCCTCGGTCGCTGGACGGAGTCGCGGGCGCTGTCCGCGATTGCCCTCGAGTGGAGCTCGGCCGGAGTCGCGTTCGTCAACTCGATCGTCAACCTCGCGATCGTGGAGGTCGAGACGCGCGCCGGCGAGCTGGCGGGCAGGCTGCTGGGGCAGCTGCTCCTCGAGCTCGAGACCGTCCGCGACTCGCAGCACGCCGTGCCTGTCTACCGAGCCTCCGCCTCGTTCGCGCTGTGGCGCGGTGACCTGGTGGACGCGCGGCGCGCCGCGGATCGCGGCTGGAGCCTCCTCGACCACACCGAGGACTGGGTGCTCACGGCGAAGATGGCGGCCACGGCCACCGAGGTCGAGGCAGCCGCCGCGGCCGAGGCCGCGACCCGACGCGATCTCGCAGCGCTGGCCGCCGCCCGCGAGCGGTGCACCACCGTGCTGCGCGAGGCGGAGGCCGCGGTCAAGCGATCCCGGGTGCCGCCGACGATCGGCTCGCGGCGCGAGGCGGATGCGTACCTCGCCACGGCCCAGGCCCACGATGGCCGGGTCCACGGGCGCCACGACGCCTCGGCGTGGGACCGCGTCGCGCTCACCTGGCGCGAGCTGAGCAACCCCTACGAGATGGCCCGCGCACGCTGGCGGCAGGCCGCCGCGATGCTCGCTTCGGATGGTGGCCGTGCGGGCCGGGTCGACGCGAGCGAGCCGCTGCTGGACGCAACCACCGTCGCGCTCACGCTGACGGCGCGACCCCTGCTCCGCGAGCTCCGAGACCTGGCCGGACGCGCGCTGATCCCGCTGCCCGCGGCCGTGGAGGCGACGCTCGGCGATCCGGTCGGCGTCATCGCGGGCATCGGCCAGGCGAGCGTCGCCTTCGGGGCCGGAGCGGCACGACCTGCATCGCCGGTGATGCGCGGCCTCGTGGGCGTCGAGCCCGCCGCCAGACCCGACACGTTCGGCCTCTCGGGACGCGAACGGACGGTCCTCGCCCTCATCTCCGAGGGGCGGACGAACCGCGAGATCGGCGAGCGCCTGTTCATCAGCCAGAAGACCGTGGGCGTCCACGTCGGCAAGATCCTGGACAAGCTCAACGTCTCGGGGCGAGTGGAGGCGGCGGCGGTGGCGATCCGGCTCGGGCTCACCGGCCGCGCCACGGATGGCTGACGGGCTGGCGGGCTGGCGGCGGTCCCCCGGCAGATGCGACGGGACCCGGGCACGATGCCCGGGTCTCGTGGGAGATGATGGCTCCGGCCATGCCGACCGGGCCGTTCCACAGCCGGGACGGTCAGGACGTCCGAGGACGTCCAACGGCTGCGGAGCCGATCAGGGCTGCGTCCCCCCGGGGAAAGACACGCTGGATCGCTGGTGGTGCGTGGCCGGGGCGGGCACCGTCGCCAAGGGTCGCGAAATAGCGCCCGGCGCGCCCCTGCCTGGGACGAGGACACTACCCGCACTGCGCGTCGATGACAACGAGGACCTTCGTCATGCCCCGGCGGTACCGGTGGCAAGGCTGCGCGAGCTACGGCGCGGCACCACGTCGAGATCGGCGGTAGATTCGGGGCCTCCGACCACGCTCATCGCGCCCGTATGCGCCCCTTCCGTGCCCTGAGGTGTGCTCCTGATGCGCTCGTCACGTCTCGCCGTCATTGGCGGCGCCGCCATCGCCTTGGCAGTCGCGGCTTGCAGCTCCGCGCAGGCGCCCGGCTGGACCTACCAGCCTGCAGCATCGGTGACTCCGGCACCGTCGAGCTCCGCGAGCGGCGAACCATCGTCCAGCGCAGCGCCCAGCGGGAGCGCGCCGAGCCCCAGCGCCGGGCCCAGCCAGAGTGGCGGGACGGCGTTGACCGTGGTCGCCCAGTCGATCGCGTTCGAGCCGAAGGAGCTGCAGGCGATGGCCGACACGGCCTTCCAGATCAGCTTCGACAACCGCGATGCCATTGCGCATGACGTGGACATCCGGGACGCGGATGGGGCTGTCCTCGACGACAACCAGGTCATCCCGAACGTGGGCCAGATCACATACGACGTTCCGGCCCTCGCGGCCGGGGAGTACGTGTTCATTTGCTCAGTGCACCCCGTCCCAGCCATGACCGGCAAGCTCACCGTCCAGTAGCCCCGGCGCGCCGCGTGCACCTGCAGCTGTGCTACACGGACGCGTACGCACGCCGCGTCGAGGGCGAGGTGGTCGCGCTCGACATCTCGGGCGAGGCGCCGCTCGTCATCCTCGACCGGACGGTGTTCTATCCCGGCGGCGGCGGTCAGCCGTCTGACCGGGGTCTGCTCCTCCGCGCTGCCGACGGCCGGCAGTGGACCGTGCGCTCGGCGCGCAAGGCGGGCGGCGAGATCGTCCATGAGCTCGAGCCGGACGGGATGCCCCCGGGGGTCGGGGACCGTCTCACGGTCGACCTGGACTGGGCGCGCCGGCTCCTGCTGATGCGCACGCACACCGCGCTCCACGCGCTGTGCGGCGTCGTGTGGCGCGACCATGGCGCGCTCGTCACGGGCGGGAACATGGAGCCGGGCTCGGGCCGCATGGACTTCGAGTTCGAGCGGATGAGCGGCGACCTGGTCGGCGAGATCGAGGCGAAGGTCAACGTGGAGCTCGCCGCGGGCCGGGAGGTGCGCGTCGACGTGCTGCCCCGGGAGGAGGCGTTCGCGATCCCGGATCTCATCCGCACGAAGGTGAACCTGCTGCCGGCCGGGATCGACGAGATCCGGACGATCGAGATCGTGGGGCTCGATCTGCAGGCCGACGGCGGGACGCACGTTGCCAACACCAGCGAGGTCGGCGGGATCCGGGTGACGGGCTACGAGTCGAAGGGGCGCATCAACAAGCGCATCCGCATCGAGCTTACCGGCGTGCTCGCCGGGGCCTGACGGCCGAGGCGGGGTTCGTCGGGAGGTGGCGCCGCACGCCCGGCGTGTGGCACCATCTGGGGCCACCGATCTCGTCGGAGCCCGAGGGCCCCCGAATGCCGCGTGTCCGTCCGCGCCCGGTCCTTGCGAGCCCCATCATCCGTCGCCTGGTGTGGCACTTCCGGCGGACCACGGGACGGTTCGACCGCCGCTTCTTCCTGTCGATCGCGCAGGGCATCGTGGTGTTCGTCGCGATCGCCGCCCTCCTCGTCACCGGCATCGAGAAGCCGTGGACGCTCCAGTCGCTGTTCGACTCGTTCAACTGGGGCTTCTCGACGGTCCTGGGCGAGGGCGATGCGGCATATGTGTCCTCGCTGGGCGGTCGCGTCGTGAGCTGGCTGCTGATCCTGTTCGGTGTCGCGCTGCTGGGCACGGTCACCGGGGCGCTCGTCGCGCTCGTCATTGATTTCCTGCTGAAGGAGGGACAGGGCTTGGGTGCTTCCGGGTATCGCGATCACGTCGTCGTCTGCGGCTGGAACACCACCGCACGCGACCTCATCGAGGAGCTGCGTGGCGACGACTACCGCTCGAAGATCGTGCTCGTCCACAATGTCGACCGGAACCCCGCCGGTGACGGGGTCTACTTCGTCAAGGGCGACGCCACCAACACCGAGGACCTCCTGCGGGCTGGGATCAACGAGGCGAGCGCGGCGCTGATCTTTCCCTCGGAGCCGACCAACGACGCCGACATGCGCTCGATCCTGACGATCATGGCGATCGAATCGGTCGCGCCGGGGGTTCGGACCGTGGCCGAGGTCAACAACCCTCGCCACGTCGAGCATTTCCGCCGCGCACGCGTTGACGAGGTGCTCGTTACCTCGCGCCTGGCCTCGCGGCTGCTCGCCCGCTCGGCGCTCTATCCCGGCCTGACCGAGCTGGTCACCGACATCGTCTCGGGCGGCGCGGGTTCCGAGCTCTACCGCGTCGCGCTGCCCGATTCGTATCTGGGGCTCTCGGTGGACGATGTGAGCATCCGGCTTCGGACGGAGCACCACGCGACGCTGCTGGCGATCTCGCGCGAGCACCGGACGTACGTCAACCCCTCGACCGACTTCATTCTCCAGACCGGGGACGACGCGCTGGTCGTGGCCGAATCGCTGGGCACGCTCGCCCCGCTGCGGATGCGCAAGGTCGTGGGCGAGGCGCCCGTGCCGGCAGCCTCGATGGCCTGACAGTCGGCGGGGTCAGCGAGCCGTGCATATGCCCGCGCCGGCGACCGATCCTGTCAACCGACCGCGAGGTGTGGGCAAGGCGACGATGCTATTGCGTAGGACCCCATCTCGGGGATGAGTTAGCCGTTGAAGGCTACGTGCTCTTCCTCGAGGTGTCCCGCGCTGGCAAGGGGACCAGCCTTGCGGTCATCCGGCGACCAGATGACAGGATGGTCGCCCGGGCGCGTGTCGCCCGGGCGCGTGTCGCCCGGGCACCTGCCCGCTACAGCGCCTTGACTGCGGCCACCAGGTTCGCCAGGCCTTCCTTGGCGTCGGCGAACAGCATCCCGGTCTTCTCGTTGGTGTACAGCTCGTTGTCGATGCCCGCGTAGCCCGGCGCCATCGAGCGCTTGATCACGATGATGTTCTTCGCGTGGTCGACGTCGAGGATCGGCATCCCGGACACGGGCGAGCCGGGCCGCCGCGCCGCCGGGTTCGTGACGTCGTTGGCACCGACAACGAGTGCCACGTCGACCCGATCGAACTCGGGGTTGATGTCGTCCATCTCGCGCAGCAGGGGGTACGGGACGTTCGCCTCCGCCAGCAGCACGTTCATGTGCCCCGGCATCCGGCCGGCAACGGGATGGATGGCGTACTTGACGTCGACCCCGCGCGACTCGAGCAGCTCCGCCAGCTCGCGCACCGCGTGCTGCGCCTGGGCAACCGCGAGCCCGTACCCGGGCACCACGATGACCGACGAGGCGTAGGCGAGCTGGATCGCGGCGTCATCCACGCCGAGCTCGCGGACGCTGCCGCCCGGGCCGGCCGCCGCCCCGGCCGCCGCATCGCCGCCGCCGAAGCCGCCGATCATGATGTTGAGCACCGACCGGTTCATGGCATCCGCCATGAGCTTGGTCAGGATCGCGCCCGAGGCCCCGACGAGCGCGCCCGCGATGATCAGCACGACGTTGTTCAGCACGAACCCGGCCATGGCGACGGCCGTGCCGGTGAACGAGTTGAGCAGCGAGATCACGACCGGCATGTCCGCGCCGCCGATCGGCATCGTCATCGTCACGCCGAAGACGAGCGACGCCGCGAGGATCAGCAGCATCACCGGCAGGCTCTCGTTGCCGAGGAACAGGAAGACGGAGCCCAGCACGACGATCGCGGCAACAGCAACGGTCACCAGCTGGCCGCCCGGAATCCGGACGGGCTTCGACGGCGTGATCGCGAGGCCCATCAGCTTGCCCGACGCGACCAGCGACCCGGTGAACGTGATGGCGCCGATCAGGATGTCGAGGACGACGAACACCGTCGTCGTGACCGGCGTGTTCTCGGGAAGGTTGACAAGCCGGATGTACTCGTCGATCGCGATCAGCGCCGCGGCGCCGCCGCCGACCGCATTGAACAGCGACACCAGCTGCGGCATCGCGGTCATCTTCACCGACCGGGCCGTATAGAGCCCCAGGCCACCGCCAACGAGGATCCCCACCGCGATGATGAGCCAGGCCGTCAGGCCCGCGCCGTCTCGCGCGAGCAGCACCGCAGTGGCACCCTCCGCGATCGCCATGCCGCCCGCCGAGACGAGGTTGCCGTTGCGGGCGGTCGCGGGCGAGTTCATCCGCATGAGCCCGATGACGAACGTCGAGGCGCCCGCCAACCAGGCCAGCCGGACGAGGACGTCGATGGTGTCCACGCCCTAGCCCTCCGCCTCGTCGGCCGGATTCGCCGGAGCCGTGGGCCGCCTGCGGAACATCTGGAGCATGCGGTCGGTCACGAAGTAGCCGCCGACGACGTTCATCGTGGCGAAGGCGACCGCGACCAGCGACAAGATCTGACCCAGTGGCTCCGTGGCGTGCAGGGCAATCAGCATCGCGCCGACCAGGACGATCCCGTGGATCGAGTTCGCGCCCGACATCAGGGGCGTATGGAGCGTCGCCGGGACCTTGGAGATGACGGCGAACCCCACGAGGATCGCCATGACGAAGATCGTCAGGTTCGTGAGCAGCTGCTCGTTCACGCCGCACCTCCGGCCGGCGCCGGCTCGAGGAGCTTGCGCACCGGTTCTGACACGATCTCGCCGTCGTGGGTGATCACCGTGGCCTTCGTGACCTCGTCCTCGAAGTCGAGGTGGAGGGCGCCGTCCTTGACCATGCCGAGCAGCAGCGCGCTGATGTTCCGGGCGTAGAACGCCGACGCGCCGGCCGGCATCGAGGCCGGCAGGTTCTCCGGTGCGATGACGAGCACGCCGTTGTCGGTCACGATCCGCTCGCCCGGCTGTGACAGCTCGCAGTTGCCGCCCAGGTTCGTCGCCGCCATGTCGACGATCACGGAGCCCGGCTTCATGCGGCCCACGGCGTCGGCGGTGACGAGCACCGGTGGCTTGCGACCGGGCACCTGGGCGGTCGTGATCACCACGTCCATGCCGCCGATGGCCTCGTTCAGCTCGGCCTGCTGCGCGGCGCGCTCCTCGGAGGTCAGCTCGCGTGCATAGCCGCCGGCGCCGGTGGCGTCGATCGTCGTCTTGAGCTTGAGGAACTGGGCGCCCAGCGACTCGGCCTGCTCCTTCGTCTCGGGTCGGACGTCGTACGCCCGGACGACCGCGCCCAGGCGGCGGGCCGTGCCGATGGCCTGGAGCCCGGCCACGCCGATGCCCAGGATCAGGACGTTCGCGGGCTTGGCCGTGCCCGCCGCCGTCGTGAGCAGTGGGAAGTAGCGCCCGTACGCGTTGGCCGCGAGGAGCACCGCCTTGTAGCCGCCCACGTTGGCCTGCGAGCTGAGCGCGTCCATCGTCTGGGCCCGGGACAGCGTCCGGGGGATCGCGTCGAGGCTGATCCCGGTCACTCCCTGCTGCGCCAGCGCGCCCGCAAGCAACGGCTCCACGAGGGGCTGGAGGAAGCCGATCAGGACCTGGCCCTGCCGCAGCCGTCCCACCTCCTCGACCGAGGGGCGCTGGACACGGAGGATGACCTCCGACTCGGCATAGAGCTGGTCGGTGGGGACGACCGTTGCCCCAGCCTCGGCGAACACGCCGTCGGGGATCAACGAGCCAGCGCCGGCACCGGCCTCGACGAGGATCTCGAGCCCGGCCTTCGTCAGCCGGTCGAGCGCTTCGGGTACCAGGGCAACGCGCCGCTCGCCGGGCGCCGTCTCCCTGGCGACGCCGACCTTCATGGGCAATCACCTGAGAACTGGGCTGGGGGGATCGATGGACGGGTGAGTCGCGGCAAGGATAACGGACCAGCGGGCCTTGCCTCCCGGCGCACTTCCGGACGGTCGCGAGGCGACTGCAAGCCGCGGCCCGGCTCCGCTGACCCGGCTCCGGGGCCTATCGCCGCATCGTCACGCCCAAGGAGGTACCCGTGGCAACCCTTGATTCCGAGGATCGCAACGAGCTCAGCGACGGCAAGTTCGCGTATGTCGACAGGGAGGGCGAGCGACACCTGCCCATCCACGACGAGGCGCACGTCCGTAACGCGATCTCCCGCTTCGGCCAGACCGATTTCGAGAGCAAGGCGGCGAAGGGCCGCGCTGCGAAGAAGGTGCTCTCGGCGGCCAGGCGGCACGACATCGAGGTCGATGCCGAGTCGGACGTCTCGAAGGCGGCAAAAGCATAGGCTCGGCGTCCCGCTCCGTCCGGTCAGCTCCCCGTCGCGACGAGCAGCACCGTCAGGATCCAGACGTGCGCGAGGGCGCTGTACAGGATCGAGCCCGTTCGCCAGTTGAGCCAGCCGTACGCGAGTCCCCCGAACAGCGTGGAGAACACCTCGATCTCGGGCTTGCCGAGATGCGCGAACACGAACGGCATCGTGGCCATCAGCACCCCGATCCCGCCGTACACGCGCGCCAGCGCAAAGAGGAAGAAGCCGCGCATCAGGAACTCGGCCGGGACGAGATCGAGCGTGTGCGTGACGAGAAGGTCGAGTGGCGTCGCCGAGCTAACCGCGTAGTACTCGCGGAACAGGGGCACCTGGGCCAGCGCCAGCGCCACCGGCGTCATGACCGCGCAACCGACCAGAGCGAGGCCGATGCCCCAGCGCCAGTCGCCCAGGCGCAGCCCGTAGCGCGCCGGCCGATCCCGAAAGACGAACACGACGATGGCCAGCGGGACGACGCCGAACAGCAGCGTCCGCTCGATCGCCTGGAAGCGGATCGCCTCGGCGGCACGGCCCAGGTCCTGGATCGACTCGGGGATGAACGAGCGCGAGTAGTCGATCAGGATCGCAAGCGTGACGATCACCACCGCGGTCGCGGCCCTGAACGGCATCTCGAGGCCAAGCACGCTCACCGTCCGCAGGTCCGCGGCGCTGGGCGGGTACGACGGCGCTCCCACGAACGCCGCCGCGAAGCGCCTGCGCACGCCTGGCCGCGGGTGGGAGACGATCGGCGCCGACATCGGCCGAGATGCTACCCCTCGGCAGGCTCCGCCTGCGCCAGGATCGATGCCTCCGATCGCGGGATCTGGGTCGCGGCGATGACGCCCGCCAGGACGCAGGCCACGATCCCCATGGCGACCGTCGCCGTCAGCGAGATCGACGCAAGCACGCCAGCCACCGCGGAGCCGACCGGGAAGCCCGCGAAGTTGAAGGCCATCGAGACCGCGAAGGCGCGACCCATCCACGCTGGGTCCGTGCGTCGCTGGCGGACCGTGAACAGCGCGACGTCGAGCGGGCCGCTCAGGATCCCGCTCAGCGCCATCGCCAGGCAGACGAGCCCGAACCCGAGAGCCGGATCGATGACGCCGCCCGGGCCGGCCCCGGCAGCCGGCAGGAACAGGGCGTAGACGGGCGCGAGGAGCAGGATCGGGATCACGATCATGGGCCACTCGCGGCCGCGCGAGTCGCGCCGGCCGAAGAACAGCGCCGAGACCATGCCGGTCACGCCGGACACGGCAAACGCGGCTCCGACTGCCACCTCGTTGAGGCCGAGCCGCTGGAGCACGATCAGCGGGAGGGCGATCGCCGCGACGCCGCCCATGATGTTGAGCGTTGTGACGGCGAAGCCGAGCCCGCGCAGGGTGGGGTTGCGCCAGACGTAGACGACGCCCTGCCAGGCGTCAGCGAGGAGGCTGCCGGTCGACGCCGTCTCGGCCTGCGGCTCGGACAGGCGAAACATCGGGATCGCGGCCAACCCGAAGACCAGGCCGATCGCGATCAGGGCCGCCGGCCCACCCACCACCACGACGAGTGCCGCAGCCACCGGCGGGCCGACGATCGTCGCGATTACGTAGCCGTTCGCGTCGATGGCATTGACGCGCTCCCACAGGTGGCTGGGCGCCATCAGCGGGAAGAGGCTGCGCAGCCCCGTCTGGCTGAGAATGGCAGTGATCGACGAGAGCGCGGCGATCGCGATGAGCAGCACCGGCGGCAGGGCGTCGGCCAGCGCAAGGGCGCCGATGAGCACCAGCGAGCCGAGGGCCACGAAATAGTCGAGGACGATGAGTCGAAGGCGGCCATGCCGGTCGAGGAGGGCTCCCCCGATCGGGCTGAGCAGGAGGCCGGGCGCGATGCTGGCAAACGTCACGACTCCGGCAAGGACCGGCGAGCCGTACTCCGCCAGCGTGAACAGCACCATCGCGACGCTGACCATGGCCTGGGCGATCCGCGCCAGCTGCGTCGAGAGCAGCGCGCGACCAAGCCCGGGGACGTCGAGCAGGGCGCGATATGACGGCGTTCCGGGTTCGTGGGTCACGCCGCTGATGTTGCCCGAAGACGGCGGAAGGGACCGCCCGCCGCGCCGGATCAGGCGGTGTTCAGGACTGGCGCGCCCGGAGGGATTCGAACCCCCGACCGTCTGATCCGAAGTCAGATGCTCTGTCCACTGAGCTACGGGCGCGCGGACGGCGATGATACCCGGGCACGCCCGCAGCTCGGCACCGGCCGATCGGAGCTCGTCGTCGGCAGCGTCCTGCCTGTAGCCTCGTAGCGCCTGCAACGGGACAATGCCGCCGACATTCGAGGCGAGCGACTGGAAGGCTGGAGGGGCGTGTGCGCATTGTGATTCTTGGGGCGACCGGCAGGATCGGCTGCCTGGTGCTCGCCCGGCGCTCGCGGACGACCTGGAGGTCGTCGCGCTCGTCCGCGATCCAACGAAGCTCGCGGCGCACCCAAAGTTGATTGTTTCTCGCGGCGATGTCGGGGAGACCGGCAGGCAGTTCGTGCCGCCCTTGATGGTGCCGGAGCGGTGATCGCGGCGCTGGGGCCTCGGCGGAACGCTGTCGAGGACGAGCTTGCCTTGGAGGCCGGGATGCGGACCTCGTGGAGATCATGGCAGACGAGGGGATCGCGCGACTGGTCACGCTCTCAGGTGCCGGCATCAGGGTGCCGGGCGATCGGAAGTCATGGGTCGATCGGGTTGCGTCCCGTGTTGCCGGTCGACTGGCCCGCCATGTGGTGGGCGCGAAGCAACGGGAGTTCGGTGTCTTCTCTCGTTCGTCGCTGATCTGGACGGCCCTGCGCCCGGCGCTGGTGACGGATGGCCCAGCTCGCGGCTACCGCCTGAGCCTGGACCTGACGCCCGGCGCCCGTGTCACTCGCGCCGACGTCGCGGACGCGTTGGTGAATCAGCTGGAAGACCGCCAGTTCTTGCGGGCAGCACCGTTCGTCCTGCCCCGCGGCCGAGGCGAGGCGTCCTGACCGTGGGTCGTTCCGCCTGGATCCGTGATCTCCTGCCGTACGCTGTGCATGCATGACAAGAAGACGGGGACGGCCGGCTCCTGGCGACGTCCGCTGCCCGACGTGCCAATCCGTTTCCTGGCGTCGTCTCGGTGAGCGCGTAACCGAAGTCTCTTCCGATGCCCGAGCGACGGAGCTGCATCACGCGTTTGTCGCCGACGCCCCCTCCTTGGACTGGACGTGCGAGCGCTGCGGCTACTCCGTCCGGCCAACCGGTAGTCTCGACAACGCCCTGTCGCGGGTCCAGGTGACGGGGTTGCCCGCAATCGTCGCGTGGCTCGTCCCCGCCCAGGGCAGCTCTGCGGGCAGCGCATCTGCCGGCATCGTAGACCGCAATCCAGCTCGGGCTGCTCAAGGTTTGACCGCTGCAATAGCGGGCATCGTCCTCTTGGGCTCGTCGCGACGATGGCCGGCCCGCCGCTTCCGGCAACGAGTTCAGCGGTTCCGACGACCTCGGAGGAGGTAGTCGCGAAGCTGACCGACATCACGGACCCCGGCGATGGCTCGCTCACGGGACGCCGCGTCGAGTTGACCGAGGTTCGGGTGCAGAGCGTCACCGGGGACGTGACCTTCTGGGTTGGCAGCGACGAGGAGCGCGTCCTGGTGGTGATCAACGAGGAGCTCCAACCGGAGAGAGCCGTCACCGTGAGACCCGGGCAACTGCTTCGCATCAGCGGGTCGATGGAGCGCCCGCCTCCGGAGGACATCGAGCTGTCGTCCGGCGACCGGAACGCACTCAAGGGCCAATCGCTCTACATTCGTGCGGAGCTCGTTGAGATCGTGAGCGAGTAGCCTGCACGCGGGCTGAGCCGCCCGCACGCCAAGGGCTCAGGCCTTTTGATCATCCTGGCGGCGAACCGGGATCCCGTTCTCCTGGCTCTTGGAGGGGGGTGGTGCTGTGGGCGCCGGTTCGCGTGATTGTTTGGCGCTCTCGCGCTCGACCTGCCGGGCCTTGCGCTCTTCCTCGCGGCGCTCGCGGTTCGCCTCCTCCTCCGCCTTCTTCTGCTGGCGCTCGGCTTCCTTCGCCTGCTCGGACTCATCGACCTTCTTTTCGAGGTCCTCGACGACGGCGGCACCTCCCGACGCCTTGTCGACGCTCGAGGTGCTTTCCACGGGCGCGCGCATCTCATCCTTCGTGAGCTCGACCGTGCCCTTGTAGACCGACGCAAGGAGGCTGTCGAGGCCGCCCGCCTCGTGGGCTCGCTGGACGGCCTGGTGCGTGATGATGTCCCCGAGATTCAAGACGACGTTGTCCTCGCGATCGAGGATCACCTTGGTGACGGGACGGCCGATCGCGTCTTCGATGTCGGCGAGGCGGCGCTTCGTCTTCTCGTCGTCGAGACGCGCGCCTGTCGAGTCTGTCACCTCGGACAGTTTCCGCGTGAACTGATCCCAGAGACTGCCCGCCTTGTCACCGGCGGCGCCCACGGCGTCCTTGGCGTCTGCGCCGGCCGCCTGCGCTCCGCCGAGCGCGACGGACGCCGATAGCTCCTTGATTCGGTCGTTTCGCTCGGCAACTGCGACGTCCTCGGCGCGTACTCTGCGCCCTGCCGGGATCAGGACGGAGCCGGTCGAGTCTTCGACGTCCGACCCGGTGCGCCTTCCGATGAGGCTGTCCTCCGGTGGCGGCTTGCCTCCGCTTGACGCAGATGACGACGATTCGCGAGCCTCGCCGAGCTTCTGGCTGGCGGCTTGGCCAGCCTGACCGATCTTCTCGCCAGCGCTCTGGAGCGCTCCCTGCACGCCGCCAACCTGCGCCTCGAGCTTCGGCGCCGTCTCGGGCTCGACATAGATGACGTCGGGGCCGATGCCCGTGATCTCGTCGGATGGAAGGTACGACGTTCCCTTGGCGGCATCCCCAAGTACGCCGCTCGACACCTCGTACCCCATGATCGTGCCGGTCGCCTCGTCGAAGTAGACGTCCGAGATCGAACCGAGTTTGTCGCCGGCAACGGTGAAGACCGTCTTGCCGATCAGGCGATCGTCGCGCTCCACGAGGGCTCTCAATGCCGCGTGGTCACTGACCGATACGACCGACTGTCGGTCACTGACAACGACCGCGTCCTTGCCAAAGCTTTGTATCTGCTCGGTCGGAACGACTTTCGAGCTGCTGAGGAATCCGCCTTCATCGACGATCAACGCGACCATGCGGAGGCCATCCGGATCGATGACGACGTCGCTGACGGTGTCGATCTTGACGCCCTCGGCAAGACTCAAAATGTCCTTGCCAACAAGCGTTTTTCCCTTACGCACGGTTGTCTCCTCCGACCCTTAACGGGGCGCCAGGAACATGAAGTAGACGATCGCGATCAAGACGACGAGGACCGCGATCGATGCGAGGAGCACGAGAATCCGGTTGGGGCCGGCGCCCTTGAGTCTCACCCAGGATCTCCTTCCACCATCGCGCATGCTGTGCGGGGCCCTGTCAGCCCGCCGCCGCCTGCTGTGCTGATGTCGTTTCGCCTCGATCGGCTGCTGCTGGGGGCGCCATGCGTTGCGACTGCACGTAGAGGTAATCGCACGGGCAGATAAGGCGCGGGACCGTTGGGATGCAGCTTTCCTAACAGCGCCCTTGCAGCCTCGTCTGCGCGGGCGGACAGGCTCGGTCAGACCTGTTCGATGAAGTGGAAACGACAGTCAAGGCGAATCGTCTTCGCCCAGCAGCCGGCGCAATTCCTCGGGCGTAACCGCTCGTGCGTTCCTGAGCGACGGAGGCAGGTCGCTTCCTACCCAGATGCCCGACTCTCGCCACTGGCGCTCCTTCTCCTCATCGAGCGCGCAGCTCGGGCAGAGCATCCTCGTCGTTGGCGGTGTGGAGAATGTCAAGACAACTGTGCCGGAGCCGGGCCGGTCGAACTGCACGTCGTTGCCGCAACGGTCGCACGTGGGTGTCTGCGACGCAACCGGGGTAGCGGGCGATGATCTTGAACCGCTGGCCTGCCCTTCCCGCTGAAGCAGCATCTTCAGGAAGCGCATTGAATCGTTCCTCCCGTACTCAGCTACGGCCGTCTCCCAGCACCTCGGCCAAGGTCGCAACGAGCAGATCGGCGTGGCGCGGCTGGAACACCAGCGGCGGCCGGATCTTCAGGACGTTGCCGCCGGCTCCTGTCGTCCCGATGAGCACGCCCCGGCGGCGCAACTCGTTGATGATCCGGTCGGCGGACGGCCGATCGGCCGTCGGGGTCCCCGCCTGGACGATCTCCACACCGGTTGCCAGGCCCATGCCCCGCACGTCGCCGATGACCGGCGCTCCCCGCTGCAGCGCGCGCAGCCCGGCGCGGAGGTGATCGCCGGTCGCGCGCGCGCCGTCCAGGATCCGCTCGTCGTCGATGACGTCGAGCACCGCCAGTGCCGCCGCCATGGCCACGGGGTTGCCGCCGAACGTACTGAAGAAGTCGGTCGTCTGCGCGAACCGCTCGGCGATGTCCGAGCGGGTGATGACCGCGGCGACCGGGTGGCCGTTGCCCATCGGCTTGCCCAGCGTGACGATGTCCGGCGCGATCCCCAGCCGTTGATACGACCACATCGCGCCGGTCCGCCCGTGACCGCCCTGGACCTCGTCGGCGATCCACAGCCCGCCGGCCTCGTGGGTCAGGTGGACGAGCTCGCGAGCCAGCCCGGGAGCCAGATCGATGATGCCGTCGCTGGTCAGCACCCCGTCCAGGATGGCCGCCGCCGGGCCGTGACCGGCCTCGACGAGCTGCCCGATCGCACGCGCGAACGGCTCGGCACCATGATCGCTGTCGCGGTAGCCATCCGGGGGCGCCCACGTCCGGACGTGCCCGGGTTGGACGCGCCCGGCCCACGCCTCGGGTGACAGTGCGGCGGTCGCCTCGCTGATGCCGTGGTAGGCGTGGGCGGTGCACAGCCCCCCGGTCCGGCCCGTGGCCGCCGCTGCGATCCGCCAGGCGAGATCGTTGGCCTCCGACCCTGAGTTGACGAAGAGCACGACGTCGAGGCTCGGATCGCTCGTCGCGATCAGCCGGTCGGCCACCTCGAGAACCGTGTCGTGCAGGTAGCGCATGTTGGTGTTGAGCCGGCGACTCTGCCGCGCGATTGCCTCGCTGACCCGCGGGTGACCGTGGCCCACCACGGGGACGTTGTTGTACGCATCGAGGTACCGGCGATCGTCGGCGTCGAAAAGCCATACGCCCTCCCCGCGGACGAGGTGGAGGGGCTCGTCGTAGCTCGGGTTGGTGAGTGCCGGCCCGAGCACGTCCTGCCGGCGGGCCAGGAGCTGCCGCACCGGGCTGCCGGCTCCCGGCTCGCGTCCGCCGAGGCGGCGGGCGACCACGTCGAAGCCCAGATCGTCGAGGTGCTCGAGCAGCTTGACGGCATCCCGTCGCAGGTCGGCCGTCCGCCCGTACCGGTTCTCGTCCATCGACGCGCGGAACTCGGGCACCACGACCGAGGCGCACGCTCGAGCGGCGAGGAGCTCGCCGAAGATCGTCCGCTCGATCAGCTCCAGGGGCGTCGCCCGCTCATAGCCGTCCAGCGCGATCCGTACCGTCCGCAGGATGTCCTCGCGGGCGCGACCCGCGACGTGCGACTCGACGGCGCTCACCGCGTCGGCGATCAGCGCGGAGAACCCCATGTCGCCGAAATCGATGATCCCGGTGACCTCGCCGGCGTCGCCGACGAGGACGTTGTCGGCGCACAGGTCACCGTGGATGACCTGGGCGCGAAGCGTCGGCCACACCGGGCTCACGACCGCTTCGTAGCGATCGAGCGTGCGCCCCACCAGGGCTCGGACGGCGGGGTCCGCGACCGCCCCCAGCAGGTCGCGGAGGAGCAGCGCGTGCTGGGCGTCCCAGAGCATCACCCGCGTGGACGAGGGATGGCTGAACCCGCGCAGCGCCCGGCCCAGCCGAGCGGCCATCGTGCCCCAGTCGCGGACGGCGTCGTCGCTGAGCTCGGCGCCGTGGATCGACGCCCGGCCCGGCAGCCGGTCGTACATCCGGACGTGGTGCGATCCCGCAACTCCCGGCACGACAGCCCGGTATGAGGCCGGGTCCTCGACCCCGGATAGCGCGCCGGGCACCAGCCACGGCTGGACGACCGGCAGGGATGGGTCGACGAGCGCGACGCGCCGCACGGCGAGGAACTCCATGTCGAGCCGGGCGGCATCCTCGGCGGTGTTCGAGACCTTCATGACTGCAGGGCGCTGGCCGTCGATCAGGAACGTCTGGTCGCGCTCGCTCCTGGCGGCCCGGGCGCTGCCCACGACCCCGAAGAGGTTCTCGGCGATGACGCCCGCCTCTGCCTCGCTGAAGGAGGGCGGCGCCACGGACAGGACCTCGTCCACCCGAACCGACATGCACCCAGCATAGGTTCGGGGTGGACTCCCGAGCGCGGGCTATCCGGGGACGGCCTGGACCTGGACGATCCTTCCCTCCCAGGTCATCCGGATGGGGGCGTAGTGCCAGGGCGTCCAGAACGTCCGGAGCTGGGCCGGCGGGAGGCGGGTGTTGGGTCGCATGTCGTAGCCCCAGGTCCGGCTCTGCAGGCCCCACAGCGGCCCGGTGACGTTGACGCTGGTGACAATGAAGCTGTCGGTCACTGCCGGGTCGGCAGTCGCTGTGAACCCGTTGAGCACCCAGGCATGGCCGCCGCGGGCGACCAGCAGGCCCACCGGCCGGCTGGTTCGACGGAGGCTTCTGACCGCCGATCGCAGGGCGCTGTCGAAGCTCGTGTGCGAGACGGGCTGGTATCGCTTGTCGACCCAGTTGCGCGGGCCGGCCGCCCAGCCCTGCGGGTCAACGCCGTCGCTCGCGGGAAGCCGGTACCGGTTCTGGGTGCGCATGTAGTCGTAGTAGCGCTGCTGGTTGGACCGGCTGTGGTCGGCAAGGCGGTAGGTCATGTTGCGGATGATCTGCACGTCGGCTGCCGTGCACCACAGCCACGTTCCCTGGGTCGTGAACACGTCCGGTCGCCACGTGCTCACGCCGCCATGCCACGGCGGCAGCGCGGCCGCCACCGGCGCCGGCGCAACGGCGATCGACCCGGCAAGGGCGAGCAGCAGGATCAGGAGGCGGGGCAGCAGTGGCGATCGCCGGGGCGCAGGTCCCATCGAGGCGATGATGCGCTCGAGCGCCCAGGTTGGCCAGCGTCAGTGGCCTGTCCATGGCGCGGCCACCTCCAAATCGCCGCAGCCCCGCAGCCAACCGTTGCCGTCCAGCACCACGACGGAGAAACGGGTCAACTCGAACATTGCATCCGCGCTCCATAACCGAGATGATCGGCCGACGAGGGCGCGCCGGGCGCGCGGTTCCGGTTACTGACGCGAGTCGCGCGTGCTGACATTGGGAGGAACCCTGTTCCATGGCTTCACGCTCGCGCGTGCGGCGCTTGTTCGCGGCTGCATTTCTACCGATCCTGGTCGTCGGGACGACCATGCCGGTTGCAGCCGCTGAACGGACTGCCGCCAACCTGTCAGCGACACAGCTGACGCCAGATAAGCGGATCGACGGCGCCAAGTCCGCCTCGGGCCGGCTCGCCCAGACCGACCCGGCCCTGCTCAAGCGGAACGACTCGGCCCCGGTCCTTGTCATGATCAAGCTCGACTACGACGCACTCGCCTCCTACACGGGCGGCGTCAAGGGTCTCGCGGCCACCAGCCCGCGAGCGACGGGCAAGGACCTCACCGGCGCGTCCGGCGTGGAAAAGGCCTACCTCGGGTACGTCAAGGCCCGTGAGGCCTCGGCGGTCAAGGCGCTCCAGCAGATCAAGGGCGTCTCCGTCCGGCGCGCCTTCCGCCTGGTCTACGGCGGCGTTTCGGCCCGTATCCCGGCCAACGCGGTCGAGCGGATCCTCCAGATCCCGGGTGTCGCGGCCGTCCAGTACGACTCGGTCCGCCAGCCGGTGACCGACTCGAGCCCCGACTTCATCGGCGCCGACGCCGCGTACGCGCGGCTGGGCACGACGACCAACGCCGGCCAGGGCCGGATCTACGGCAACCTCGACACCGGGGTCTGGCCGGAGCATCCGTCCTTCGCGGACCAGGGCAACCTGCCCGCACCGCCGGCCCGGCCGGGCGGTGGGGTACGGACCTGCGAGTTCGGGGACAACCCGGTCACGCCCGCGGCAGACGTCTTCGTCTGCAACGACAAGCTGATCGGCGGCGAGGCGTTCCTCGACACCCACAACGACTTCAACCCGGGCGAGACGTTCCCGGACACCGCCCGCGACTCTGACGGCCACGGCACGCATACCGCGTCCACCACGGCCGGCAACGTGCTCGCGAGCGCCGTCGTGCTCGGCGTCGACCGCGGCCCGATCAACGGCGTTGCCCCGGGCGCGCACGTCATCTCCTACAAGGTCTGCGGCTTCCAGGGCTGCTACAGCAGCGACTCTGCGGCAGCGGTCGAGGAGGCCGTCCTCGACGGCGTCAACGTGATCAACTTCTCGATCAGCGGCGGCACCGAGCCGTACTCCGATCCGGTCGAGCTCGCATTCCTCGATGCCTACGCGGCCGGCGTGTTCGTCGCGGCCTCGGCCGGCAACGACGGTCCCGGCGCAGGCACTGTGAACCACCTGTCGCCGTGGGTCACCACGGTCGCCGCCTCGACGCAGACGCGCGAGTTTGCGACCACGCTCCTCATGGGCAACGCCGAGGGCGATTTCGAGCAGTTCGAGGGCGCTTCCATCACCGCTGGTGTCGGTGCCGCGCCGGTCGTCCTGTCGTCGTCCGCTCCGTACTCGAATTCCCTGTGCACGGCCCCCGCGGCACCGGGCATCTTCGCGGGCAAGATCGTGGCCTGCCGGCGCGGTACCATCGCGCGGGTGGAGAAGGGCTACAACGTCCTGCAGGGCGGCGCGGTGGGGATGATCCTCTACAACGCCACGCTCCAGGATGTTGAAACCGACAACCACTGGCTCCCGACGGTCCATCTTCCGGACGGCCGTCCCTTCCTCGCGTTCATGGCCTCGGGCACGGGCGAGTTCGGCGGCTGGGCCGCGGGCGAGCCTCGCGTTGGTCAGGGCGACGTGATGGCGAACTTCTCGTCGCGCGGTCCCGGTGGCAACTTCATCAAGCCCGATGTCACGGCACCGGGCGTCCAGATCCTTGCCGGCCATACCCCCATCCCCGATGAGATCGTGGGCGGCCCCCCCGGTCAGTACTTCCAGGCGATCGCCGGCACCTCGATGTCCTCGCCGCATGTTGCGGGCGCGGCCCTCCTGGTGAAGGCGGTCAACCCCGGTTGGACGCCCGGCAAGATCAAGTCGGCCCTCATGACGACCGCCACGCGGAACGTCGTGAAGGAAGACACGGTCACGCCGGCGGACCCGCTCGACATGGGTTCCGGACGGATCGACGTGGCGGCGGCCATCCGGGCCCCGCTCACGCTCGACGAGTCGGCCGCGAACTTCGCGGCGCTCGGCAACGCCGAGATCTCCGCGGTGCATCTCAACATCGCGTCGATCAACGCGAACACCGTGCCGGGCCGTCTCACAACGACCCGCCGTGTCCAGAACGTCAGCGGCGCACGCCGCACGTTCACCGCCTTCACCGTCGACGGCTCCGAGAGCCGGGTCAGCGTGACCCCGAGCGTCTTCACGCTCGACCATGGCCGCTCGCAGCTGCTCACGATCACGATCTATGCCGACGCCGACACTGACGAGCAGCAGTTCGCCAGCATCGAGCTTCGCGCGAACGGCATGCCCCAGCAGCACATCCCCGTGGCGTTCATCAAGACCCAGGGGTCGGTGAGCCTCACCCAGACCTGCGCCGCGGACGAGATCTACCTCGGGACCACGACGGACTGCCAGGTGGTGGCCACGAACAACTCGTTCGAGGACCAGGTCGTGGATCTCGACACCCGCGTCAACGAGAAGCTGTGGATCCGTTCTGCGGCCGGCGCGACCAGGGTGAGCGGCAGCCACGTCATGCTTCACAACGTGACGCTGTCCGGCGCCGAGCCGGGCGTCCCGTCGCTGGAGGTCTTCGGCCCCATCGGCGGCCCCAACGGCTACCTGGCGCTGTCCGGGTTCGGCATCGCGCCGGACGCGATCGGCGACGAGGAAGCCATTAACTACGACGTGCCCGAGTACGTCTACAACGGCGTGACGTACAACACCGTGGGCGTAGTGTCGAACGGCTACATCGTGGCCGGCGGCGCGACCTCGGAGGACATCAACTGCTGCAACCTGCCGAGCGGGCCTAGCCCGGCTCCGCCCAACAACGTCCTTGCCCCCTTCTGGGCGGACCTCGAGGGCACCGATTCCAACGGCATCTACGCCGCGATCCTCACCGACGGCACGAACGACTGGCTGGTCGTCGAGTTCCAGCTGGAGGCGTACGGCACGGAAGATCTCAAGGTCTTCCAGGTCTGGATCGGCGTCAACGGCGAGCAGGACATCACCTACAACTACAAGCCGGGGATCAGTCTCACCGGGCTGTACATGGGACCCGGCGGCGGCCTGCTGGTCGGCGCCGAGAACCAGGCCGGCCAGGGCGAGATGATCAAGGACGTCCTTCCCACCACCGACTATGAGGTCGTCTCGACCGCCCCGGTTCCCGGACAGTCCGCGTACTACTCGGTGCGAGTCAAGGGCGTCAAGACCGGCTACGGCGCGGTCACCTCGTCGATGAAGGCCAGTGGTGTGCCCGGCACGACGGTCGTGCAAACGCACATCCAGGTCCTGGCGCCGTAACCCCCGAGGAGCCTCCGGCTCCCCTCAACCCCGCAGCTCACGAGGCCCGCCGGCTCACCGGCGGGCCTCTCTCTTCATGTCCCCGGGTCGCGGCTCCGAACCGCGCGGAACGCCCGCCACAGGGCAACGTCGTACGCGAGCTTCAGCACCCCGGCCACGATGAACGGCACCGCGGCCAGGGCCGGGTTGGCGACCATCGGCGCCGCGAGAACCGGTGACAGCGCGGCACCCGCGGAGCGCGCCACGCTCGTGATCCCGGCCGCCGCGGAGCGCTCGTCCGGGTCGACGACCGCCATCGTGTACGACTGCCGCGTGGGCACGTCCATCTGCGAGATCGAGAACCGCGCGAGCAGCACCGCGATCGCCAGCGGCAGGGTCGGCATCAGCGGCACGAGGATCAACAGCACGTTGGAGGGCATGTGGGTCGCGACCATCGTGTTGAGCAGCCCGATCCGGTCTGCCAGCCGGGCGGCGACGATCCCGGAGAGTCCGGCCAGGGCGTTGGCGCCGAAGAAGATCGCACCGAGCAGGGCGGGCTCGGCGCCGAACCGCACGACGAACCACAGCGCGACCACGCTCTGCACGACGAACCCGCCACCGAATGCGTCGAGGGCGAACAGACCGGACAGACCTGCCACGACCCGCTGCGACCGGTGGAGACCCAGGCGACGGCGGATCGAGGGATCCGCGGGGGCCCGAGGCTCGACTGCCGCCGACAGCCCCCTGAAGCCTCCCGCGAGCGCGAGGCCGATCAGCGCGTAGGCGACGAGCACGACGCGATAGGCGTCGACCGCCGCGAGCCCAACGCCGACCAGGCCCTGAACGAGGACCCCGGCGACCAGCGCGCCGGCGGCGGTCGCTAGGGAGCCCACCAGCTGGTATCGAGCGAAGACGTGGGTCCGGCGGCGCGGGTCGGTGATCTCGGAGAGCGCCGCCTGCTCAACCGCGAGAAATGGCCCCACCTCGTTGCCGCTGGGGCTGATCACGCCGACGATCGCGGCGATGGCCAGCCACGCGAACTCGCCGGTGACCGCGAAGACGGCACCGCCGGCCGCCATGAGCAGGCCGCCAGCGACGAGCGTTCGTCGCCGGCCCACGACGTCCGCGCGCGTGGCGAGCACGAGGGAGATGACCGCGTCGCCGCCCAGCGTGAGCGTCAGCAGCAGGCCAACCGTGAAGGGGTCGAGCCCGACAGCTGCGAGGTACAGCGCGAGCACGAGCGACAGGAAGCCGTAGCCGAACATCCGCGCCGTCCGGGTCGCGAACAGGATCGCGGTGTCGGCGTCGGGACCGTCCCGGCCTCGGGTGCGTTGCAGCGGCTCGCTCCCGGATCGATCAATGGGCCGGCAGATCGTACCCGCGGACGAGAAGGGCGGCGCGACGTATTGCCGCCGCGGGGCGTCTGCCAGACTCCACGGGCCATGGCAGAGGCCCCCGATCCGCTTCTTCAGACCGCACGACGCGAATTGATCGATGCGGCGCTCGCATATCCCGAGGCGACGCTCGACCACCCGTGGGGGGAGGACGTCGTCAAGGTCCGGGGCAAGGTGTTCGTCTTCTTCGGCATGGGCGGCGACGTCGTCTACGTGACCACCAAGCTTCCCGAGTCGCACGACTTCGCGCTCATGCAGCCCTGGACTGAGCCGACCGGCTACGGGCTGGCCCGGGCGGGCTGGGTGACCGCGATCTTCCGTCCGGGCGACGATCCGCCGGTGGACATCCTGCGCCAGTGGATCGATGAGAGCTATCGCACGGTGGCCCCCAGGAAGCTCGTCGCGACCCTGCCGCCGAGCTGACTCCGCGGGCTACGCCTTGCGGTAGCGGCGACCGATCAGGGCCCAGGCCGGTAGCCGGCCCAACGCGTCGCTCATCCGAAGATCGGTCCGTCCGTCGCGGCCCTCGATGGCGAGCAGCGAGTCGGTGGCGGTGGCCTCGGCCGGACGCGCGTCGACGATGGCCAGGTCGATCGTCACCCGGCCCGGCTCGTCGGGGCCGAGCCCTGCGACGAGGGCCGTCGGGAAGTCCCCGGCCTCGTACACGGCGCGCACCTCCGCCTCGGACCGCCAGCGCGGGCGTCGGAGCAGGATGGCCCGCCAGGCCTCGGCGACCGGCCGCGGGACGTGGCCATCGCCCGGTCGGCACGCGTCGTCCACCGATTCGCCGCGCGCCCAGCGCGCGGCCTGGTGGAGCAGAGCGTACTCGTCGAGATCGGCGTAGTCGGCCAGCCGATCGGCCGGCGAGCCGTCGCCGAAGATCGCCCGGATCGACGGGCCGAACACCTCGGCGAGGTCGAGGTCGATCGCGCGGACGGTGCGATGGAAGTAGACCTGCTGGTACAT
>Ga0183260_10000962_pt1 | contig 24352 bp, 18 predicted proteins | sample AntDrymUQ4972206_2_FD_129768 | JGI IMG/M metagenome (GOLD analysis project Ga0183260, IMG submission 129768) | Polar desert sand microbial communities from Dry Valleys, Antarctica - metaG UQ497 (22.06) (version 2) (version 2) | ecosystem: Environmental > Terrestrial > Soil > Desert | place... | reverse complement strand
TGGGAGGAACTCACCGACAACGTCAACTCGATGGCGACCAACCTCACCACGCAGGTGCGCAACATCGCCGAGGTGACGACCGCGGTGGCGAAGGGCGATCTGTCGCGCAAGATCACGGTGGACGTGCGCGGCGAGATCCTCGCGCTCAAGAACACCATCAACACCATGGTCGATCAGTTGAACGGCTTCGCGGCCGAGGTCACGCGCGTCGCGCGCGAGGTCGGCACCGAGGGCGAGCTCGGCGGGCAGGCCGTGGTGCCGGGTGTCGCGGGTACGTGGAAGGACCTGACCGACTCCGTCAACGCGATGGCGACCAACCTCACCTCACAGGTGCGCAACATCGCGGAAGTGACCACCGCGGTCGCGCGCGGTGACCTGTCGCGCAAGATCACGGTGGACGTGAAGGGCGAGATCCTCGCGCTCAAGAACACCATCAACACCATGGTCGACCAGCTCAACGGATTCGCCGCGGAAGTCACGCGCGTGGCGCGCGAGGTCGGCACCGAGGGCAAACTCGGCGGCCAGGCCGAGGTGACGGGCGTGTCGGGCGTGTGGGAGGAGCTCACCGACAACGTCAACTCGATGGCGACCAACCTGACGACGCAGGTGCGCAACATCGCGGAGGTGACCACCGCAGTGGCCAAGGGCGACCTGTCGCGCAAGATCGCGGTTGACGTCAAGGGCGAGATCCTGGAACTCAAAGACACCATCAACACGATGGTCGACCAGCTCAACTCCTTTGCGGCGGAAGTCACGCGCGTGGCGCGCGAGGTCGGCACCGAAGGCAAGCTCGGCGGCCAGGCCGTGGTGCCGGGCGTCGCAGGTACCTGGAAGGACCTCACCGACAACGTCAACTCGATGGCGACCAACCTCACCACGCAGGTGCGCAACATCGCCGAAGTCGCGACTGCAGTCGCGCGCGGAGACCTCTCGCGCAAGATCCAAGTCAACGTCAAGGGCGAGATCCTCGAGCTCAAGAACACGCTCAACACCATGGTCGACCAGTTGAATGGTTTCGCTGCCGAGGTCACGCGCGTGGCGCGCGAGGTGGGCACCGAAGGCAAGCTCGGTGGCCAGGCGCAGGTGCCGGGCGTGGCGGGAACCTGGAAGGACCTCACCGACAACGTCAACTACATGGCGACCAACCTCACCACGCAGGTGCGCGGCATCGCGAAGGTCGTGACCGCGGTGGCGAACGGCGACCTGCACCAGAAATTGATGGTGGAAGCGCAGGGCGAAATCGCCGCGCTGGCCGAAACCATCAACGGCATGACCGACACGCTGGCGATCTTCGCCGACCAGGTGACGACGGTGGCGCGCGAGGTCGGCGTGGACGGCCGCCTCGGCGGCCAGGCCAACGTGCCCGGCACGGCGGGCACGTGGAAGGATCTCACGGCGAACGTCAACCGCCTGGCCGCCAATCTCACCACGCAGGTGCGCGCGATCGCGGAAGTCGCCACCGCGGTGACGCAGGGCGATCTCACCCGCACGGTGCAGGTCGATGTGCGCGGCGAAGTGGCAGATTTGAAGGACAACATCAACGCGATGATCGGCAACCTGCGCGCGACCACCGAGCGCAACCGCGAGCAGGACTGGCTCAAGACCAACCTCGCGAAGTTCTCGGGAATGATGCAGGGCCAGCGCGACCTCGTGACACTGGGCAACATGCTGTTGTCCGAACTGGCGCCCATGGTGGATGCGCAGCAGGGCCTCATGTACGTGGTCGAGAGCGACCAGGGCCGGCCGTTCCTGCGGGAGCTCGCGGGCTACGCCACCGCCGGCAGCGGCGACGGGATGCACACCGTCAAGTTCGGCGAGGGTCTCGTCGGGCAATGCGCGGCGCAGCGCAAGCGCATCCTGTTGACGGACGTTCCTGAAGACGCCGTGCAGATCGCTTCGGGGCTGGTCAAGACGGCGCCGCGCAGCGTCATGGTGCTGCCGGTGCTGTTCGAGGAAGAGGTCAAGGCGGTCATCGAACTCGGCACGCTCGGCGAATTCACTGCCGCGCATCGGGCGCTGCTCGAGCAGCTGACCGGCACCATCGGTGTCGTGCTCAACACCATCGAGGCCGGCATGCGTACCGAGGGACTGCTGGTGCAGTCGCAGCAACTTGCCGGTGAGCTGCAGTCGCAACAGCGGGAACTGCAGCAGACCAACGACGAGATCGCGCAGAAGGCGATGCTGCTGGCCGAGCAGAACGCCGAGGTCGAACGCAAGAACCGCGAGATCGAGCAGGCGCGCGGCGCGCTCGAGGAAAAGGCGGCCGAGCTTGCGCTGACCTCGCGCTACAAGTCCGAGTTCCTCGCCAACATGTCACACGAGCTGCGCACGCCGCTCAATTCAATCCTGATCCTGGGCCAGCAGCTCGGCGACAACCCCGACGAGAACCTCAACCCGCGTCAGGTCGAGTTCGCCAAGACCATCCACGCGGCCGGTACCGACCTGCTGCATCTCATCAGCGACATCCTGGATCTGTCGAAGATCGAGTCAGGTACTGTCACCGTCGACAGCGAGGACATCACCTTCGCGCACCTGCGCGAAACCGTCGAGCGCAGCTTCCGGCACGAAGCCGAACGCCGCAACCTGCGCTACACCGTCGATTTCGATGCGAAGCTCCCGCGGGTCCTGCACACGGATCCCAAGCGCCTCCTGCAGATCCTCAAGAACCTGCTCTCGAACGCCTTCAAGTTCACCGAAAAGGGCGGCGTCGAGGTGAGCGCACGCGTCGCGGAGGATGGCTGGAATCCCGACAATGCAAACCTCAACGCGGCCAACACCGTCGTCGCGTTCTCGGTCCGCGATTCGGGCATCGGCATTTCGGCCGACAAGCAGCGCATCGTGTTCGAGGCCTTCCAGCAGGCCGACGCCGGCACGGCCCGCAAGTACGGCGGCACCGGCCTCGGGCTTGCGATCAGCCGCGAGATCGCGGGACTGCTCGGCGGTGAAATCCGTCTTGCGAGCATGCCCGGCGAGGGCAGTACTTTCACCCTCTACCTGCCGCTCAACTTCGCGCGCATCGACATCGATCCCGCTCCTGCATCCGCGCATTCGTTCATGCCGCGCGAGACCACGCACGTTCCCGCGCCCGCTGCGGCCGAGGAAATCGGCGACGACCGGCACCTGATCGTCGAAGGCGACCTCACCTTGCTGATTGTCGAGGACGATCCGCGCTATGCCACGGTGCTGCGCGACCTCGCGCGCGAGAGCGGCTTCAAGACCGTGGTGGCCAATCGTGGCGCCGATGCGCTGCGCCTGGTGCGCGACTACCAGCCCACCGCGATCACGCTCGACATCTTCCTGCCTGACATGCTGGGCTGGACGGTGCTCGCGCGGCTCAAGCAGGATTCCACGACGCGCCACATCCCCGTGCAGATCGTTACCGTGGAAGAGGAACGCCATCAGAGCATCGAGCGCGGCGCGTTCTCCTATCTTGCCAACCCGGCGACGCCCGAAACCATCGAGGCTGCGCTCGATCGCATCAAGGCATTCTCCGTCCCACGCGTGAAGCGCCTGCTCGTGGTGGAGGACGACGAGAAGGAACGGCTCAGCATCGAGGAGCTGATCCGGCACGAGGACGTCGCTATCGACACCGTGGGCAGCGGCGAGGAAGCGCTAACCGCGTTGACTACCCATGACTACGACTGCGTGGTGCTCGACCTGCGCCTCCCCGACATGACCGGCTTTCAGCTGCTCGATCAGATCCAGACGCACCCGGAGCTCAAGGATCTGCCCATCGTCGTGTTCACCGGGAAGGAGCTGACCGCGGACGAGAGCCAGCGCCTCAAGAAGGCCGCCAAGAGCGTCATCGTCAAGGGCGTTGAATCGCCGGAGCGCCTGCTCGACGAAACCGCGCTGTTCCTGCACCGCGTAATTGCCGACCTGCCAGCAGCCAAGCAGAAGATGGTGCGCGGACTGCACGACTCGGATGCAATCCTCAGTGGCCGCAAGGTGCTGGTGGTGGACGATGACGTGCGCAACATCTTCGCCCTCTCGTCGGTGCTCGAGCGCCACGGCATGCAGGTCACCACCGCGGGCACCGGCCGCGAGGCCATCACCCAGGTCGAAAACGACGAGGAAATCGACCTCGTGCTCATGGACATCATGATGCCCGGCATGGACGGATACGAAACCACCCGCGCCATCCGCGAGAACCAGGATTTCCGCTCGTTGCCGATCGTCGCGCTGACCGCCAAGGCCATGAAGGGCGATCGCGAGAAGTGCCTGGAGGCGGGCGCCAGCGATTACCTGGCGAAGCCCGTCAACACCGACCAACTGCTGGGAGTGCTGCGCCAGTGGCTGCATCGGTGAACGCGCTCATGCGCAAGCCAATAGTTGCCGCGACGGATCGAATTCCTCGCCATAGGTTGTCGTCGCCGTGATCCCGACTTCCGGTCGCGCGGTGGACACCGCACCCGTCAACATCCTGCTCGTCGACGACCAGCCGGCGCGGCTCATGAGCTACCGCGCGATCCTGGAGCCACTGGGCGAGAACCTCGTAGAGGCATCTTCGGGCACGGAAGCGCTCCGCCAGCTGATGGACACCGAGTTCGCGGTGATCCTGCTCGACGTCAACATGCCGATCATGGACGGCTTCGAGACCGCGGGCCTCATCCACCAGCATCCGCGTTTCGAGAAGACGCCGATCATCTTCGTGACCGCCGTCAACGTCACCGACATGGATCGCTTGCGCGGCTACGGCCTCGGCGCCGTGGACTACGTGATGGTGCCGGTGATCCCCGAGATCCTGCGCAGCAAGGTCGCGGTGCTCATCGAGCTGCACCGCAAGCGCCGCGAACTGCAGCTGCTCAACGCCAGCCTGGCGCACGCGAATTCCGATCTGGCGGAAGCCAACGACGCGCTCAAGGCGGAGCAGGCGCGCGAAGTCCACAAGCTCAACGAATTCCTGCGGCACGCGAACGCGGAGCTGGAGCGTACCAACGCCAACCTCAAGGCCGAAGTCGCGGAGCGCCAACGCGCCGAGAGCCGACTGCGCGAGGCCGACCGGCGCAAGGACGAGTTTCTCGCCACGCTGGCGCACGAGTTGCGCAATCCTCTCGCGCCCATCCAGGGCGCGCTGAACCTGCATCGCCTGTCTGCTGACAACCTCGAAGGTCCGGCGCGCGCGCTGCAGGACATCATGGAGCGCCAGCTCAGGCAGATGGTGCGGCTGATCGACGATCTCCTCGACGTGTCGCGGATCACACGCGACAAGCTCAACCTCCGCGTATCGACCGTCGACCTCGGCGAGGTGATCCGCACGGCAATCGAGGCGTCGCAGCCGCTGCTGGACAGTGCCGGACACACGCTTGAAGTCGACGTCGAGACCGGGCAGATGCCCATCAAGGCAGATGCGGTGCGCCTCGCGCAGGTGTTCTCGAACTTGCTCAACAACGCGGGCAAGTACACCGATCACGGCGGCCGTATCACGGTCAATGCGCGGCGCATCGGCGACGACTACGCCATCTGCGTGCGCGACACCGGGCTCGGACTCACGCCGCAGCAGCTCAAGGAAGTGTTCGATCTGTTCGTGCAGGTCGATTCGTCGCTGGAAAGGGCGCGCGGCGGCCTCGGCATCGGCCTGACGCTGGTGCGGCGACTGGTCGAGATGCATCGTGGTCGCGTTGAGGCGCGGAGCGAAGGTCCGGGCCGCGGCAGCGAATTCATCGTCTACCTGCCGCTCGACACCGGTCTCGACACCAACGTCACGGGTGAACTGCCCGCGCTGGTCTACGCCGACGAGCGGTCGCGGCCCGTGTCGCTGCGCATCCTGGTCGTCGACGACAATGTCGATGCGGGCGCGACGCTGGGAATGTCGCTTGAAATGCTCGGCCACCAGACGCTGGTACTCGACAACCCGCTCGCCGTGGTCGATGCGGCGCGGGACTTTGCGCCGCAGCTTGCATTTTTCGACGTCGGCATGCCGGAACTCAACGGGTTCGACCTCGCCATGCGCGTGCGCGACGAGCCCTGGGGCGGCCTCGATCGTCTGTACCTGGTGGCGTTGACTGGTTGGGGCCAGGAACAGGACCGCCGTCGTTCAGCGCAGGCCGGGTTCGACAAGCATCTCGTCAAACCCGTCGACCTCGCCACCATCGAGCGGGTCTGTCACGAGGTCGCCGAACACGTGCCCGCCGCCACTGCGACTTCTTAGGGCCTGTCGGCCCTAATTGCCCATGAACTCGAACGGGCAGCCGACCGCGGACGACGAGGCGCCGGCGGCGTCCGCCGAATCTTCTCCCGCACCTGCGGATTGGCTGCCGCGCCTGGCACACGACCTGCGCAGTCCGCTCGTCGCGCTCGGCTACGCGGCGCAGATGCTTCGGAGCGGCCGCGCGCCGCCGCAGAGGATCGACGAGCTGTTCGCGACGATCGACCGCCAAACCGCGCAGCTCGCGAAGCTCGCCGAGGAAGTCAGCGACATGCTGCTGATCGGTCGCGACCGATTCGCGATGGTGCACGGCCAGTGCGACCTCTTCGCCATCGTGCGCGAGGCGCTGCAGGATCCGCTATCGGGAGGAACGTTCGCCTCGTTCGCCCCGGGCGATGCAGTGGGCGTGCGTTGCGATCGCGCCCGGCTGGTCCAGCTGTTGCGCCACATCATGCGACTCACAGGCAAGCGCAAGACCGGCGCCGGCTTGCTGACCATCGAGGTTCGCGCCGAATCGCGTCACGCGCGCCTGGGCATTCTCGATCCGGCCAGCGCGATGTACCGGAGCGACGCGCTGTTGTACCTGGCGCACGGTACCGAGCCGCTCGATCCTGGCGTGCTCAGCATGAGCGACATCATCGCGCGGCAGATCCTCCTGGCGCACGAGGCCGTGCTGACGCTCGGAGACTTCACGGACTCCCGCACCGGCGTGCTGATGCTGACGCTGCCTGCGGGCTAGCACCAAGTCGCGACGCAAGAAAATTGCGTGCCGTCTGCGTGCGATCCGCTGTGGAAACGCCGCGCGACGACCGCATTGGCTCTGCAAGTCAGTGCGGCGCGCGGTCGCGGCGCCACCCGCGATGCCTGATGTCGAGATAGAGGCTGTAGGACGCGGTGAACGCGGGGAACAGGTTCTGTACCACGCCCACCGCGTCCTGCTTGTGCGAAAACAGGAAGTAGCTGAGCGTCATCGCACTGCCAACCAGGCTCATGTACCAGAACGCGCGCGGTATCACCGGCTTGCCCTGCCTGCGCGATGCGACGAACTGGATCACCCACCTGCCCCCGAACATCAGGGCACCCGTGAGCCCGATCAGCTTCCACGGCGAGGCGTGCAAGCCGCTCCATGCAAGCCACTCGATGGGCGTGTTCATGAATTCCATCACTGACTCCCCTCCCGACCCTGATTCGGAAGGCCAACCGCCGTTGACCGTCCGTTGCGACGATGGTCCCATACGGCGTGCGAAATCGAGGGCCCGGATATTCCGGGCCGTTGCTTTGCTGACCTCGCCCGTCGCCGCAGATTGACCTGGATCGTCAGGCCCGCAGCCGTAGCGTTCGCCTCAGTCGTGGGCCTCGCGATCGAGCAACGCGCGCTTGCGCTCGACGCCCCAGCGGTAGCCCGACAATGCACCGTCGTTGCGCACCACGCGGTGACAGGGGATCGCGACCGCGACGCGATTCAATGCGCAGGCCTGCGCCACCGCGCGTGCTGATTTCGGGGCGCCGATCCGCGCCGCGATCGCGGAGTAACTCGCGGTCTCGCCCGTGGGAATTTCGCGCAGTGCCTGCCACACGCGCTGCTGGAAAGCCGTGCCTCGCACGTCGAGCGGCAGGTCTAGCCCGATCCTCGGTGCTTCGACGAGTCCCACGACGCGCGCGACGAGTTGTTCGAACGCAGGGTCGCCACCCGCCACGCTGGCGCAGGGAAACTGGTCCTGCAGGTCCCGCGCGAGCGCATCGGGATCGTCGCCCATCAGGATCGCGCAGACGCCGCGTTCACTGGCAGCGACCAGGATTGCGCCCAGCGAACTCTCGCCGACCGCGAAGCGTATGGCCGCGTCTCGTCCACCCGCGCGAAACGCCGCCGGCCGCATGCCGAGCACGGCATCGGATTCGGCATAGAACCGACCGCTCGAGTTGTAGCCCGCGTCGTACATCGCGTCGGTAACGCTGAAGGAGCGGGGCAACGCCTTGCGCACGCGGTCGGCTCGATGCGCGTTGGCGTACGCCTTGGGCGTGACGCCAGTGATTGCCTTGAACATGCGATGGAAGTGATGCGGGCTGAGTTCCGCCTGCCTCGCCAGTTCATCGAGCCCCATGGGCGCTTCCGCCGCTTCGATGCTTCGGCACGCTTGCGTCACCATCGCGGCATGCCGCGCAGCGAGACTGGGCTGATCCGGCTTGCAGCGCAGGCACGGCCGGAAACCTGCGCGCACCGCGTCTTCGCGCGAGGCGTGGAAAGCCACATTCTCGGGTCGTGGCTGTCGCGCCGCGCAGGACGGTCGGCAGTACACGCCAGTGGTCTTCACCGAAAAAAAGAACGCGCCATCAGCACTCGCGTCTCGCGCCACGACCGACTGCCAGCGCGGGTCGCGCAGTATGGCCTCGGCAAATCGTGTGGTGACGGCGCGGGATCTCATGAATGGCTCCGACAAGCTTCCGACATGGGTGCGGATTCTGGCCACTGCAACCCACCGCCGCACTCCGCGCCTTGCTGCCGAATTCGACCTTGAGGCGGTTCATTCGGTTGGTGCGTGCGGACGCGGCCATTGTTTGTCACGATCCGCCCCAATGGATCTGCCCCCCGACCTCTTCTACTACATTGCGATCGGCTTCGCCGCGCAGCTCGTCGATGGCGCGCTCGGCATGGCCTATGGCGTGATCGCGTCGAGCCTGCTCATGGGGCTCGGCGTGCCGCCCGCCGTGAGCAGCGCGACCGTGCATGCGGCGGAGTGCTTCAGCACCGGCGCGTCCGCGATCTCGCATCACACCTTCGGCAACATCGACAAGAATTTGTTCCGGCGCCTGTTGCTGCCGGGCGTGCTCGGTGCAGGTGTGGGCGCTTACGCGCTCGCCAGCTTTCCGGGTGACTCCCTCAAACCCTGGATCGCGGCTTACCTGCTGGTCGTGGGTTTCATCATCGTGCTCAAGGCATTTTTCTCGGATATGCCGCCGCGCCAGGTGACTTCGCATCTCGCGCCGCTCGGATTCTTCGGCGCGCTGTTCGATGCCATCGGCGGCGGCGGCTGGGGCGCCATCGTCGCCAGCAACCTGCTGGCGCGCGGCAACGAGTTCCGCCTCACGGTGGGCAGTGTCAACGCGGTGGAATTTTTCGTGACCCTGACCGCGTCGATCGTGTTCCTCGTCACGCTTGGGCTCAGCCACTGGGGCATGATCCTCGGACTCGGCGTGGGCGGGCTCGCGGCCGCGCCGCTCGGTGCGTGGCTCGTCCGCTACGTCAAGCCCAAGCCCATGTTGATATTCGTCGGCTTGCTGGTGATGGCGCTCAGCGTGCGCACGCTGCTCAAGAGCGCGGGAGTACCGTGAGCGCGCTCGCCGCGACGCGACCTTTCCAGGTCGCGCAGACCAATCACCTCGAGTTGACGGGCCCCGAATTTCTTTACGCGACGTTGCCGGGCACGGCGGTACGATTCACTCATGACGCCCGTTTCCGTCCTGCTGCGCATCGTGCTGTGCGCCTGCCTCGTGCTCAATGGCTCGGCCTGGGCGCTGTCGGCTGATCACCACGCGGCGAGTGCCGCGCGGGAGGCTGCGGCCGTAGCCGCAGCCCACGAAAATGCGCAGGCGCCTTGCCACGAAAATGCCCACGACGCCGCGCCGCACCACGAGACCGCAGCCGCGTTACCCGAGGGGCCGGATCCGGCCCATGATTCGCCAGGCGACCCCGGGGATTGCTGCGGCGAGGCGGGTTGCAGCTGCGATTGCCTCCACCACAGCAGCCTCGCCGTGGCGGAATCACTGTCCGTAGCGCCGTCGATCCGGCCCTCGGAACCTGCGGTGGCATTCGCAGTCAAGCACGCAGCGCCGTCCCTGCCGCATCTGATACGCCCTCCGATCGGCTGAACGACGCGGGCGCTCGCGCGCCCCGACGCGCGCGCCGGCCAGCCGGCGCGAAATCCCTGTTGAGTGCGCGGCGCACGCCGTCGCCGACGTGCCGCCTACACGGAGTCACCATGCCATTCGATCATTTTCGGGACTGTCCGATCGCAGCGGGCACGCGTTCGCGCCGGCGTTTCGTACAGGGCATTGCCGCAGGTGGCGCGATCGCCGGGCTCGGACTTTTTCCGCGCGAATCGTGGGCGCGCAAGCCCACCGGCAATGCGAACGTGCTCACGGGCACGGAGTTCGACCTCGACATCGGCGAGACGCCGATGAACTTCACTGGGGCGACGCGCCCCGCGATCACCATCAACGGCACGGTTCCCGGACCCATCCTGCGCTGGCGCGAAGGCACCACCGTCAACCTGCGCGTGTCGAACCGGCTGCCGCCGGGTTCGATCCACGGCCACGAAACGTCGATCCACTGGCACGGAATACTCCTGCCCGCGAACATGGACGGCGTGCCCGGGTTGAGCTTCAACGGCATCCATCGCGGCGAGTCGTATCACTACCGTTTCGACGTACGCCAGGGCGGCACCTACTGGTATCACAGCCATTCGGCGTTCCAGGAGCAGGCCGGGATCTACGGCGCGCTGGTCATCGATCCGGTCGAGCCCGAGCCGTTCCGCTACGAGCGCGACTACGTGGTGATGCTCAACGACTGGACCGATCTCGATCCCGCGGCGTTGTTCGCGCGCCTGAAAAAGATGCCGAGCCACGACAACATGTCCAAGCGCACGGTCGGGGATTTCCTCGCCGACGTTGAGCGCATGGGACTCGACGCGACGATCGAGGATCGCAAGATGTGGGGTCGGATGCGCATGACGCCGACCGATCTGTCGGACGTCAATGCGAACACTTACACGTATCTCATGAATGGCACGACGTCGCTCGGCAACTGGACCGGCTTGTTCCGTTCCGGAGAAAAAATCCGGCTGCGTTTCATCAACGGTTCGGCGATGACGTATTTCGACGTGCGCATCCCCGGCCTCAAGATGACGGTGGTCGCGGCGGACGGCCAGTACGTGCATCCGGTCTCCGTCGACGAGTTCCGCATCGCGGTGGCGGAAACCTACGACGTGATCGTCGAACCCTCGGGCCAGGACGCGTTCACGATCTTCGCGCAGGACATGGGCCGCACCGGCTCCGTGAGCGGCACGCTCGCGGTGCGCGACGGACTGCGCGCGCCGGTACCCGCTGTCGATGCGCGCGCCATTCTCACGATGGACGACATGGGACACGGCGGCATGGGGCACGACAGGCATGGCATGTCGAAGATGTCGGCGCCGCCCGCAAACGGCATGGACCACTCGGGGCATGACATGTCGAAGGTGCCAGCGGCTGCATCGAAGGATTCCATGCAGGGCATGGATCACTCCGGGCATGACATGTCATCCATGCCGTCGGCGCCCATGGCCGGCATGGATCATGGCGCGGCGGGCATGCAGACTCACCCCGCCAGCGAGACCGGCAATCCGCTGGTCGACATGCAGACCATGGCGCCCGCACCGAAGCTCGCCGATCCCGGCATCGGCCTGCGCGACAACGGCCGCGCGGTACTGAACTATGCGTCGCTCAGAAGCCTGTTCAACGATCCCGACGGAAGGGACCCGGGCCGCACCATCGAGCTGCACCTGACCGGCCACATGGAACGCTTCGCATGGTCGTTCAACGGCATCAAGTTCTCCGATGCCGAACCCCTGCGGCTCAACTACGGCGAGCGCATGCGCATCGTGCTCGTCAACGACACGATGATGACCCACCCGATCCACCTGCACGGCATGTGGAGCGATCTCGAGGACGAGCAGGGAAACTTCCTCGTTCGCAAGCACACCATCGACATGCCGCCGGGCACGCGGCGCAGCTATCGCGTGCGCGCTGACGCGCTCGGCCGCTGGGCCTACCACTGCCATCTGCTCTATCACATGGAGTCGGGAATGATGCGCGAAGTGAAGGTGTCGGAATGAACGCCGTGATGATGGCGACAATGGCGGAAAAGCCTCCGACGGCAGTGAGCATGCTGCCCGCGCTGCTTCGACTCGTGCGTCCGTTGATCCTGTGCATCGGCGCATTCCTCGCGCTGGGCGGCAGCCCTGTTGGTGCCCAGCAGATGGATCATTCGAAGATGCAGATGGCGCCTGCGGTACCGCCCGCGAAGCAGCGCCCCGCCGCGAAACCTGCGGAGCCACGCGCTGCCGCCAATGAACCCGCACGCGCAGCGCCGGTCGAGTCCTCCGTCGACGATCCGCAGGCGGGGTACGCGATGCCGGCGCCGACACCGGCACGCACCAGCGTCGACCACGCGGCGATGGGGCACGCAATGCCGGAGTCCGGGGAGGAGCCCGAGGCGGTCGACCACGCGGCGATGGGGCACGCGATGCCGGAGTCCAGGGAGGAGCCTGAGGCGGTCGATAATGCGGCAATGGGGCACGCGATGCCGGAGTCGCAGGATCAGATCGAGCCGATGGATCATGCTGCCATGGGCCACGACATGCCCGCGCCGTCGAATGAACCTCGCACGCCCATCCCCGTACTCACCGAGGAAGATCGCGCCGCCGCGTTTCCCGACGTCGCGGGTCACGCCGCGCACGACCGCGGCATCCATTCGTTCTGGCTGGTCGATCGCCTGGAGGCCTTCGATGCCGACGCGGGCACGGGGCTCGAGTGGGAAGCGCTGAGCTGGATCGGGACGGACCTCGATCGGCTGTGGCTGCGCAGCGAAGGCGAGTACGTGGACGACGCCATCGAAACGGCGGACGTCGAAGTGCTGTATGGCCGCAATGTGGCGCGCTGGTGGGATGTGGTGGCGGGCGTGCGTCACGACTTTGGCGAAAGTCCGTCGCAAACCTTTGCCGCCTTCGGCGTCATGGGCCTGTCGCCGTATAAATTCGAGATCGAAGCGACGGGTTACATTGGCCAGTCGGGCCAGACTGCCGCGCGTTTCGAGGCGGAGTACGACACGCTGCTCACCAATCGTCTGATCCTGCAGTGGCTCGCCGAAGCCGAGTTGTACGGAAAAAGTGATGCAAGCCGCGGCATTGGATCGGGCCTCAGCACCGTCGAGTTGGGCCTGCGGTTGCGCTACGAGTTCACCCGCAGATTCGCGCCCTACATCGGTATCGTGTGGGAACGGGCCTTTGGCGATACCGCAGACTTTCGTCGCGAAGACAACGGCGACATCGATGACACTCGCATCGTTGCAGGCGTGCGCATCTGGTTCTGACGAGGAGATCGCGTCATGGCATTTCTGACACGCAAATCATTACTCACCCTGATCGTGCTGCTGTTGGTGGCACTGGTGGCGATGGCCGGCTTTGTCTGGTCCGGCATCTACAACATGGCCGCCGACGACGCGCATACGCGGCCCGTTTACGCGCTGCTGGAGACGATGCGCGAGCGATCGGTGACGGTGCGGGCGCGCAAGCTGCATCCGCCACCGGATCTCACCGATGCGGCGTTGATCCGCCAGGGCGCGGGGAACTACGACTCCATGTGCACGGGGTGTCATCTGGCACCCGGAATGCAGGACACGGAGTTGAGCAAAGGTCTATATCCCGCGCCACCGGCGTTGGCCAAGGTCGCCGGCGGCAATCCCGCGCACCATTTCTGGGTCATCAAGCACGGCATCAAGGCTTCCGGAATGCCGGCGTGGGGCATGAGCATGGCGGACGAATACATCTGGGGCATGGTCGCGTTCCTGCAACAGCTGCCGAAGCTCGATGCCGCGCAATATCAGGCGCTGGTCGCCAGCAGCGGCGGACATTCGCATGGTGGCGGCGAGACCGAGCCGCATGGGTTAGGCGAGGGCATGGGCGAGGATCACGAGAACTTGCCGATGGCGAAAGTGCCCATCGATGAGTCGAAACCGCATGCTCCCCCGCCCGGCACGCCAGCGGATCATCACGCGCCGCCAGCGTCTGACGCTACGTTGGACGCATCGAAGACCATCGAGCATCGCCATGCCGACGGCACCGTCGAATCGCATCCGGCCCCGCGACCGAAGCCGGCCGACGACGGCCACGACCATGCACATTGAAGGCTGATGGCAGCCACGACCCGGAGAAACGCACCATGAAATCGCTACTGCTTTGCGCCGGCCTCGTCGGCCTTCTCGCGCTGCCCGCCGCGGTTGCGGCGCATGATCCGAAGGAACACGCCCCCGTCGCGGCCACGCCCCGCGTCGACCCGGCCGCTGCGGCGATCGCAGTCGTCGAGCAGTTCTCGGCGGCGCTCAAGGCCGGCAAGCTCGATCAGGCGGGCGCGCACCTCGCCGACGACGTACTCATCCTCGAGAGCGGCGGCGCCGAACGCACGCGGCAGGAATACCTCGGCGGCCACGCCGGCCACGACGCCGCTTTCCTGAAAGATGCGCGCATCACGGTCAAGCAGCGCACCGCGCGCGTCGAAGGCAATCTTGCGTGGGTCGGTACCGAAAGCGAACTCGCGACGACCAGGAAGGGAGTCCCGACAACGCTCTCCAGCAGCGAAACCATGGTGCTCAGGCGTTCCGCGGGCGCATGGCACATCGTGCACATCCACTGGTCGTCGGGACCCAAGCGCTGATCCGGCGCTCAATGGCGGCGATGAAGGCTGCCGCTCTCGGCAAGCTCGCTGACATCGAAGCGAAGCTCGCCGATATCACGCGGCTTCGCGATGGCCTGCGCAATCTCGTCGACTCCTGTCCGGGACACGGTGCCGTGGCCCAGTGCCCGATTCTTGGCGCGCTCGAAAAGGATCCGTCATGAACCCCGCAGCCGAAGCGGCGGGAACGGTGGCCGATCCAGTTTGCGGGATGCAGGTAGATCCCGTCGCCTCGAAGCACCACGCCACGCACGCCGGCATCGAATACCATTTCTGCGCCGCACGCTGCCGCGAAAAATTTGTGGCGGATCCGATGCGATACCTGGCTCCGACGCCGACTGCGCCAGTCGCGCCAGCCGCGGCGGCGGGCACGATGTACGTCTGCCCGATGCATCCGCAGATCCGTCAAAAAGGTCCCGGCACTTGCCCGATCTGCGGAATGGCATTGGAACCCGAGATGCCAAGTCTCGAGGACGAAGACAATCCCGAGTTGCGCGACTTCTCTCGCCGCTTCTGGTGGACGCTGCCGCTGACGGTGATCGTGCTCGGGCTGGCGATGTTCGGCCATCTCTTCACCTTCCTGCCGACGCAAACACGTACCTGGATCGAACTTGCGCTGACGGCTCCGGTGGTGCTGTGGGCAGGCTGGCCCTTCTTCGTGCGTTGCGTCGCGTCGATCCGCAGCCGCAACCCGAACATGTGGACGCTGATCGGCATCGGCGTCGCCGCCGCATTTGGCTATAGCGTGGTCGCCACGATCGCGCCGGGCTTGTTTCCGGATTCCTTCCGCGAGCATGGCCGCGTCGGCGTCTATTTCGAGGCAGCGGCCGTGATCGTGTCGCTGACCTTGCTCGGCCAGTTGCTCGAATTGCGGGCACGTTTCAAGACATCCGCGGCGATCAAGGCACTGCTGGGTCTGGCGCCGAAGACCGCGCGCCGCGTGAAAGCGGACGAGACCGAGGAAGACATCCCGCTGGATCACGTGCATGTGGGCGACCGCCTGCGCGTGCGCCCCGGCGAGAAAATACCCGTCGATGGCACCGTGCTCGACGGCCACTCGAGCGTCGACGAATCGATGTTGACGGGCGAGCCCATGCCCGTGGAGAAAGCGCTGTCGGCGCGCGTGATCGGCGCCACGATCAACGGCACCGGCAGCCTCATCATTCGCGCGGATCAGGTCGGCTCGGCCACCGTGTTGTCGCAAATTGTGCAGCTGGTGGCGCAGGCGCAGCGCTCGCGCGCGCCCATGCAGCGCATGGCCGACAAGGTCGCGTACTGGTTCGTGCTGGCGGTTCTCGGCGTGGCGATGCTGACGCTGCTGGGTTGGGGATTGTTCGGCCCCGAGCCGTCGTGGACCTACGCGGTGCTTAACGCGGTGTCGGTGCTGATCATCGCGTGCCCTTGCGCGCTGGGCCTCGCGACGCCGATGTCGATCATGGTCGCTACCGGACGCGCTGCGCAGCACGGAGTGCTGTTTCGCGATGCAGAGGCTATCGAGCAGTTGCGCACGATCGATACGCTCATTGTCGACAAGACCGGCACGCTGACGATGGGCAAGCCCGCATTTCGTGACGCGATCGTCGCAGACGGATTTACTTCCGACCAGGTCATTCAATTGGCTGCAAGTCTCGAGCAGGGCAGCGAGCATCCACTCGCCGAGGCCATTCTCGCCGAAGCGCGCCGACGCAATCTGACGCTCGGTCGCACGGAACAATTCGATTCCGTCACCGGTAAAGGCGTGCGCGGCCGAGTGGAGGGGCAAGCGCTGGCGCTGGGAAACCAGGCGCTCATGGTCGAAGTTGGCGCCGATGTTTCCCCCATGGAGGGCAGCGCGGAGCGGCTCCGCGCCGAGGGCGCGAGCGTCATGTTCCTGGCGGTCGATGGCCTGCTCGCCGGTGCCGTCGCCGTCGCCGATCCAATCAAGGCGAGCACGCTGCCGGCGCTCGACGCGTTGCGCGCGGCGGGCCTGCGAATCGTCATGGCTTCGGGCGACGCGCAGGCAACCGCGCAGGCGGTTGCCAACACGCTGGGGATCGAGGAAGTGCATGGCGAGGTCCAGCCCAAGGACAAGGTTGCGCTGGTGCAGCGCCTGAAGTCCGCAGGCCGGCGCGTGGCGATGGCCGGCGACGGCATCAACGATGCGCCCGCGCTCGCGGCGGCGGATATCGGCATCGCGATGGGCACCGGCACCGATGTCGCGATTTCGAGCGCGCAGATCACGCTGGTCAAGGGCGATCTCGGCAGGATCCTCGATGCCCGCACCATCTCAGACGCCACCGTCCGCAACATGAAGCAGAACCTCGGCTTCGCGTTCCTCTACAACGCCATCGGCGTGCCAATCGCCGCCGGTCTGCTCTATCCGGTGTTCGGCTTGTTGCTGAGCCCCATGATCGCCGCCCTCGCGATGAGCCTGAGTTCGGTGTCCGTCGTCACCAACGCATTGCGCCTCGGCAAGTCGCCGGGCGCGAAACACCCGCTGCCGATCCTTCACGTCGAACCAGCGGCAGGTGCAAGACCGTAGTTACCGGACATCTACCCAAAACCATTCCAGCGTCATCTGGCCCCGGAGCCGGCGAAGTCGGACTCCGCGAGCAGAACTTCCCGAAACATCATCTCGCTCAGCTGCGGTGGCGCATGGCGGGCGCGCCACGCGCGGGTCCGCGATTCGCTGCGGCACGTCGTGCGCCGCAGCGAACCCGGGAGCTGACCTAACGCCAGTTGCGAACGTAGAGGCGCGGCATGAAGACGCCATGTACGCCCGGGATATCGTGGGCGATGTCATGGGCGATGGAGCGGGTCCGTGAATCTCGAACCGAGCCACTGAGGTTAACGTGGCCGCCGCGAACCGTGACCCGAATACGCCGTGCCTCGTAGCCGAGCGCGTCTTCTATGGCGTGATGCACCTGGTCATGGATGTATCGGTCGTCCTGATATCCGCCGTGGCGTTGGTTGGCGTAACGGTCGGACGGATATCGGTCGGACGGATACCGCTGCGACGGGTACTCCTGATACTGCCGAGACGGATACTGCTGGTACGCGTCCGAGCGGTAATCCTCAGCATGGATCAAAGGCGACAGCGCCAGGGCGGCCAACGCGGTGAGTGCCAGTACTGCAGAGCGATACGCTTCCATTTGCATTCCTTGGTTGAAGTGGGACCGACGACAGCGTTGCGCTGCGCCATCCAACAGACACTGAATCTCCACGCGAATCCGGGGGGCGTTCATGCGGCATCCACACGCATGAATCACAGGCACGCGATGGTAGAACTCAACTGGAACTTCCCTGGTGTGGTGCATGTCTTTCACAATCTGCTCACCGGTTTGGACGTGCTCACTCAACACGCCAAGTAGAGGTTGTGTTTTGCCGATCTCAATTGTGCCGCACCCGTGGACTCGCGTATCCTGATGGCGATGACTTGGTCAACCCGCCGGCTGTTTGAGGTTCTGCGCGTCAGCATGCTGACGCTGCTCGTGTTGGGAATTGCGATACGGCCCGTCTTGCAGTTCGTCGGGGAAGCTCACGCGTCCGATCACAGGGTCGCCGCCGAATTTCACGGGCATGATCATGATCACGATCACGGCAGTGTGCCCGGCGATGACCCTGCACCAGACCACACGAGCGGCGTGCACGGCTTGATGCATCAGGTCAACGGTGGCGGTACGTTCTCGGTGAATACCTTTGTCATGGCCTTGCCTGAAGTCGCATTCGAGCTTCTGGCAACGCCGGTGCCTGCGCCTTCGCGCGTTGCTCTGCAACTGATCGAAGGACCGTTCCGACCTCCCATCGCCTGATCGCACCAGGCCGCTCAGAGCGGCCGTCCTGCGTTTCCTGTCGATAGCCGGAGGTTGTCCGTGAACTTGCGTTGCATTTTGGCCCTGGCATTTGCCGGGGCATTCGGTGTCGTTCCCACGGGGCGCGCCGCAGAACCCCTGCGTCTTGAAGTGGCGGTGGCACGCAGCGTGGCCGCGAATCCGCTGTTGGCTGCCGAGGCGGCCGAGCTGCGCGCGTTGCAGGCTCGCGTTGATCGCGAAGCGTTGCCGCCGCCGTACGTGGTCGGCGGCGATCTTGAGAATGTTGCCGGCACCGGTGCGCTGAGCGGCACCCACTCGGCGGAAACGACGGTGCGACTGGGGCGGGTGTTCGAACTGGGCGGCAAACGTTCACTGCGGAAGGCGGCTGGCTCGGCCGAGATGGCGCGGCAGCGCAGCGTGGCCGACGCCGCGCGGCTGCAAATCGCATCCCGTACGACCACGCGTTTTATCGAGGTCGTCGCGGACCAGGAACGACTGGAATTCGCCACCGAACAGGTCGAGATGTCCGAACGCACACGGCGCGAAGTCGCGCGCTGGGTTGCGGCCGCGCGCAATCCCGAATCCGACCTGCAAGCCGCGGAGATTGCAGTGGCCGAGGCCGAACTGGTTCGCGAGCATGCCCAGCACGAACTTGCCAGCGCCCGGACGACTCTCGCCGCAAGTTGGGGTGCAACCGAACCCGACTTTTCCGCGGTCGCCGGTAGCTTGCGCGAGCTGCCTGAGAGCGAGCCATTCGAAACGCTTGCGGCGCGGCTGCCCAAAACGCCACTGCAGCAGACTTCGTTGCGGGAGGCGGATGCGATTGCCGCCCGGCGCCGCGTCGCCGAAGCCAGCGCGAAGCCGGACGTCAATGTCAGCCTGGGCGTGCGGCGCCTCGAGGCGCTCGATGACCAGGGCCTGGTGCTGTCGGTGTCGGTCCCGCTAGGTGGCAAGCCGCGCGCTGCGCTCGCCGTGGCGGAGGCCGATGCGCAACTTGCGGCGCTTGCAGCTCGACGCGAAGCGCAACGTGCCGAAGGCCATCAGGACCTGTTCGAGAAGTATCAGGAACTCCGGCACGCGCGCACCGAATTCGACATGTTGCGCACGCGCATCCTGCCAAAAGCGGAACAGGCGCTCGCGTTCACGCGGCGCGGTTTCGAGGCAGGACGCTTCTCGTTCGTCGCAGTCGCGCAGGCGCAGCGCAAGTTGTTCGAGCTGCGCGAGCGCAGCGTCGAAGCCGCCGTCCGATACCACACGCGTTTGGTCGAGATCGAGCGCCTCACCACCGTCTCTGCGGATGCCACGCCATGATCGCCCGTCTGATCTCCGGTACTGCAATGTTCCTGCTGCTCGCAGCGTGCGGCGATAGCGGCTCCGACCCGGAAATGTCTGCGGGTCAGGCTGAAACGGCGCCGGCCGAGTACGAGCGTGGGCCGCATCGTGGCCGCCTGCTGCGCGATGGCGATTTTGCGCTGGAAGTCACGATCTTCGAGACGGGCGTACCGCCGCAGTACCGGCTGTTCGCGTACAGCAGCGACAAGCCGGTGAAGCCGGGCGAAGTTGAGGCCGGCATCGAGCTCAAGCGCCTCGACGGTGAGGTTAATCGTTTCACCTTTGTCGCGGAGAAAGACTATCTCGTGGGCAGTGCCACTGTCGGAGAGCCGCACTCGTTCGATGTCAAGGTCGATGCCCGCCACCGGGGCAAGGCGCACCAGTGGAAGTACGCCTCGTACGAAGGCCGCACGACCATCCCGACCGCGACGGCTGCTGGGGCCGGCGTGACAGTTGCGGTGGCCGGACCCGCGATCATCCGCGACACCGTGCGCGTGATGGGCACGGTCGCGCTTGACGCCAATCGGCGTGCCGGGGTCAAGGCGCGCTTTCCCGGCATCGTGCGCGCAGTGCGCGTGCAGCAAGGCGATCGCGTCCGTCGCGGCCAGACGCTGGTCGTGGTCGAAGGTAACGACAGCATGCGCAGCTATCCGGTCATCGCGCCGATCGACGGCATCGTGCTCGCGCGCAACACCAACATTGGCGATGTCGCCGGCGACAACACCTTGATCGAGCTGGCCGATTTGTCGCGCGTCTGGGTCGAGTTGCACGCCATCGGGCGAGACGCTGCACGCCTCGCTCCTGGCCAGTCCGTGCACATGAAGTCAGCCACCGGCGAAGCCGAAGAGGACACGGTCATCGACGCATTGCTGCCGCTAGCCACGCAGGGTCAGAGCGTGGTCGCGCGCGCGAGCATCCAGAACCCGGAGGGCCGATGGCGTCCCGGCATGAGCGTTGCCGCCGAGATCACGGTTGCCGCTCGCGACGTGCCGCTCGCGGTCAAGGAATCGGCGCTGCAGCGCTTTCGCGATTTCACCGTGGTGTTCGCGCAGGTGGGCGAGACGTACGAGGTCCGCATGCTGGAACTTGGCGCACGAGATGGCACAAACGTGGAGGTCATCGAGGGACTCAAGCCCGGCACGACTTACGTCACAGAGCAGAGTTTCCTCATCAAGGCCGACATCGAAAAATCGGGCGCCAGCCACGACCACTGAGGAGGGCCGCTTGCGAGCCACCGGCTCGCGGCCCGACGAACGCCATCGCGCGATGCACGATGGCCGGACACGAGGAAAAAGGAAATGCTCGAACGCATCATTCGCGCCGCAATCGCGCACCGCTGGCTGGTCATGCTGCTGGTGCTCGGGTTGTCCGCGCTCGGTATCTGGAATTACGGCCGGTTGCCCATCGACGCGGTGCCGGACATCACCAACGTCCAGGTACAGATCAACACTGAAGCGCCTGGCTATTCGCCGCTGGAGGCTGAGCAGCGTGTGACGTTTCCGGTCGAGACCGCACTCGCGGGCCTCGCGCGCCTCGAATACACGCGCTCGATTTCGCGCTATGGACTCTCGCAGGTGACGGTGGTGTTCGAAGACGGCACCGACATTTATTTCGCACGGCAGCAGGTGGCGGAACGGCTGCAGCAGGCCGCCTCGCAGTTGCCGACTGGCCTCGAACCCACGCTCGGGCCAGTTGCCACCGGGCTGGGCGAGATTTTGATGTACACCGTCGAAGCCGAAGGCCAGGCCAGCAGCGCAGCAGGCGGCTGGTCGCCCACTGCGTTGCGCACGGTGCAGGACTGGGTCGTCCGACCGCAGCTCCGGCACCTCAAGGGCGTCACCGAGGTCAATAGTGTCGGCGGGCATGTGCGCCAATTTCATGTCACGCCCGATCCGACCAAACTGCTCGCGTACGGCTTGACGTTGCGTGATGTGCTTGACGCCGTGGCACGCAACAACGCCAGCGTTGGCGCCGGCTACATCGAGCGCTCGGGTGAGCAGTACCTGATCCGCGTGCCGGGTCAGGTCGGCGACGCCGACGGGCTGCGTCAGATCGTGGTCGCGACGCGCGACGGATTGCCGCTGCGCGTTAGCGATGTCGCGGAGGTGGGAGAGGGTAGCGAGCTTCGCACCGGCGCCGCGACCAAGGATGGCCATGAAGTTGTGTTGGGCACGGTCTTCATGCTCATTGGCGAGAACAGTCGCGCGGTCGCACAGCGCGCCGCCGCAAAACTCAAGGAGATCGACGCGACGTTGCCCGATGGGGTCACCGCACGTGCCGTGTATGACCGCACGGACCTCGTCGATCGCACCATCGCCACCGTTCGCAAGAATCTGCTGGAAGGCGCGTTGCTCGTGGTCGCGGTGCTGTTTCTGCTGCTCGGCAACTTGCGTGCGGCGCTCATCACTGCCGCGGTGATTCCGCTCACCATGCTGATGACGATCACCGGCATGGTCGAGAACCGGGTCTCGGCCAACCTCATGAGCCTCGGCGCGCTCGACTTTGGTTTGATCGTCGACGGCGCGGTGATCATCGTCGAGAACTGTCTGCGTCGTTTCGGCGAGAGCCAGCACCGGCTCGGCCGCCTGCTCGATCGCGACGAACGCTTTGAACTTGCCGCCAGTGCCAGCAGCGAGGTCATCAAACCGAGCCTGTTCGGACTTTTCATCATTGCCGCCGTGTACCTGCCCATCTTCGCGCTCACGGGTATCGAGGGAAAGATGTTCCATCCGATGGCGTTCACGGTGGTGATCGCCCTGACTGCCGCGATGGCCTTGTCGTTGACCTTCGTGCCGGCTGCGGTCGCGCAATTCGTGACCGGCAAAGTCGCGGAGAAAGAAACCGGCGTGATGCGTGGATTGAAGCGCGTCTACGCGCCGTTGCTGCAAGCGGCGCTTGCCATGCGCATCGCCGTGGTGGCTGGCGCTGCGGTGCTGACCGTGCTGGCGGCGATGCTCGCCACGCGCCTCGGCACCGAGTTCATCCCGAACCTCGATGAGGGCGACATCGCGTTGCATGCGCTGCGCATTCCCGGCACCAGCCTCACCCAGGCAGTGGGTATGCAGGAACAGCTGGAGGCGCGGATCAAGCAGTTTCCCGAAGTCGATCTGGTCGTCGGCAAACTTGGCACGGCGGAAGTCGCGACCGACCCGATGCCGCCGTCGGTGGCAGACACTTTCATCATGCTCAAGGATCGTGCGGACTGGCCCGATCCGCGCAAATCGAAAGACGAGCTGATTGGCGAACTCGATGCCGCAGTCCGCGCCATTCCGGGCAACAACTACGAGTTCACCCAACCAGTGCAGATGCGCATGAACGAGCTCATCGCCGGCGTGCGCGCGGAAGTCGCGATCAAGCTTTACGGCGACGACATGGAGCAGTTGGCGGAAGTCGGTCGGCAGATCGAAAAGGTCGCGACCGGGATCGAAGGCGCGGCGGACGTGAAACTCGAACAGGTGACAGGTCTGCCCCTCATGACGATCACACCGGATCGAGCCGCACTCGCGCGCTACGGATTGTCGGTCGGAGACGTGCAGGACACGGTCTCGATTGCGCTCGGCGGCGCGACTGCGGGCCAGGTGTTCGAGGGTGATCGTCGGTTCGACATCGTCGTGCGCTTGCCGGAAGCACAGCGGCAGGATCCGGGTGCGCTCGCATCGTTGCCGATCCCGCTGCCTGCCGGCAACGCTGCCGATGTCGAGGGGATGCCGAAATCGCCGACGCACGTTCCACTCGGCGAAGTTGCGACCATCGAAGTGGCTTTGGGTCCCAACCAGATCAGCCGCGAGAACGGCAAGCGTCGGGTGGTGATCACGGCCAACGTGCGGGGTCGCGACCTCGGCTCCTACGTCGAAGACCTGCGGCAGCGGGTTAACCGCGAGATCCAGCTGCCCGAAGGCACCTGGGTGGAATATGGCGGCACCTTCGAACAACTGATCTCGGCCGGTCGGCGTTTGACGGTCGTGGTGCCCGTAGTGCTGGTGATGATTTTCGGGCTGCTGTTCATGGCCTTCGGCTCGGGCAAGGACGCCGCGATCGTCTTCAGCGGCGTGCCGTTGGCGTTGACGGGCGGTGTGCTGGCATTGTGGTTGCGCGGGATACCGCTATCCATTTCGGCGGGCGTCGGATTCATCGCGCTGTCCGGCGTCGCGGTCCTCAACGGTCTGGTGATGATCAGCTTCATTCGCAAACTGCGCGCCGATGGCGATCCACTACAGGAAGCGGTGGTCGATGGCGCGCTCACGCGACTGCGTCCCGTGCTGATGACTGCGCTCGTCGCGAGTCTCGGTTTCCTGCCAATGGCCTTGAACGTCGGCACCGGCGCCGAAGTACAGCGCCCGCTCGCGACGGTCGTCATCGGCGGAATCCTGTCATCGACACTGCTGACCCTGCTCGTGTTGCCGGCGCTGTATCGACTCCTGCATCGCGACGATCGCCTCGACGCCCGGCAACCGTCATGAACCGCGGCGCGCTCATGTTGCCGATAGTCGATAGCCGCGCGGAAACACTTGCGATCCGCGTTGGCGCGCGCGAAACCCCTCGATCAGGCTGCTGGAAGGGGCGTCCCCATCACGCGACGGCGCAACAGGAAGAAGAC
>Ga0183260_10000961_pt1 | contig 24353 bp, 20 predicted proteins | sample AntDrymUQ4972206_2_FD_129768 | JGI IMG/M metagenome (GOLD analysis project Ga0183260, IMG submission 129768) | Polar desert sand microbial communities from Dry Valleys, Antarctica - metaG UQ497 (22.06) (version 2) (version 2) | ecosystem: Environmental > Terrestrial > Soil > Desert | place... | reverse complement strand
AGTGAATGATAAACTACGAGCAATTTATAAAAGACTTCCTAAAATAATATTTGGAACAATACTCTATGTCGGCCTCTTATAACGTACAGGTGCTTTTGGTTCTTTCTTCAATTCAATACCCTGTGTTGGCAATAATTTCAACGCTTCCAGTACTGCTCTTTCCAATTGGGGATCCTTGCCTGCAATGACATTTTTAGGATCCTGAAACACTTCCACATCAGGAGCTACACCAGTGCCTTCTACAGCCCATTCACCGTTTGTGTCAAAGAAACCACCACGAGGAGCTACCATGCGGCCTCCATCTAAAAACGGTGGTGTATCCCAGGTACCTACAAGGCCTCCCCATGTGCGGGTTCCTACGAGCGGACCTATTTTATTTTTCCGAAACATATAAGGCAGCAAGTCGCCACCGGACCCGGCGTTTTCATTTATGATCATCACCTTCGGTCCCCAAATGCCCGCCATAGGTGTTGTAGATACTTTATGTCCTTCTACACGGTTATTAAAATAGCCCTGCAATTTTCTTCCCATTATATCTATCATATAATCTGCTGCAGATCCCCCACCATTATTACGTTCATCTATCACAGCTCCCTGTTTTTCCTGCTGTGCAAAATAGTAGCGATTGAAATAGGTATAGCCAGGATTACCGGTATTGGGAATATATACATAAGCAAGCTTGCCACCGGAAAGCTCAACTACCTTTCTGCGATTGCCTTCTACCCAACTGCGTGAACGTAAGCCGGCTTCGCTTACAACGGGCACCACTGTCACCAACCTCGAACCTTCTATAGCAGGTTTACTGTTTACACGAATTTTTATCTGCCTGTTGGCTGTGCCTTCAAACAAACTATAAATATTCATAGTTGCAGTCAAAGGCCTTCCATCTACTTCCAATAAATATTCTCCTTCCTTTACATTTACACCAGGGCCACTTAATGGTGATCGCAAATCTGGATTCCAGTTTTCGCCGTTATATATTTTTTTAATTTTAAAAAAACTATTATCCTTTTCATAATCCGCACCCAATAGACCCACCGGTATAATATTTAATTCAGGATAATCACCACCGGATGTATAAGAATGACCTATGGAAACTTCTCCACCAAGTATATCAATTATATAATTCAGATCGGAGCGATGCTTAACATGCGCCACCCATGGCTTATACCAATTATAAACCTTATCCCAGGGGGCTCCATGTAAATTATCAACATATAAAAAATCACGTTGAAAACGCCAGCCCTCCCGAAAGATTTGTTCTGCTTCTTTTGCGGGGTCCACATAAACTTTCATGTTCTCTGTCGCCAATTTACCATCTCCAGGTTTGGGGGGTGGCGCCACAGCATTTACAATATGCCAATTGGCGCCGCTGCGATATAATAAATTTTTCCTGTCAAAGCTGGTCGCAGAGCTCAATACGCCTCTTACAAATTCTGTGGCTTTTCTATCTTTCAAACTGTAACGATGCAATATTGCTCCAGGCTCGTTTAAAGCAGTTTCATAATAAAAAATATGTCCTTCGGGCCCTGCTATCAACCCTGCATAATTCCTTGCAGGCACATCAACTGCAACTATGCGTTGCGCTATTCCTTCAAAATCTATTTTCACGCGGACGCCTGTTGGCTTGGTAACTACTGATTTCACAGTATCGCCTGTTGTTTTTGTAACCATTACCGGTTTGTCATCAGAAGCTCTTCCGGGTTCTTCATCACTCTTTGGTTCAAAAGGTGAGGGCATGTCTTTGGATAGTACCGCAAGGTATAATGCACGTGTTACCGGTACATTGTAGCTGCTCATATCTAACCATCCTGTACTTAAACCATAGTCGGTGCTCGCAAGAAAGTACAAATATTTTCCGCTCTCATCCCATTGTGGATCAATAGCATCAGACAAGCCATCAGTGAGTTGATTGCTTTTAGCAGTTTCAACATTAAATACTTTTAGTGCCTTAAATTGATTCTCCATGATTTGCACATAGGCAATCCATTTGCTATCAGGAGACCAGGCAGGCCTTAAAGTTCTGTTTGGATGCGCTAACTTATCGGTGGCTACGAGTTTTAAATTTCCGCTTGCCAGTTCCATGTTCCAGAGATTATAATCAGTATCTGTAAAAGCAATGTACTTACCATCCGGCGACCATGCTGGAAAATAATAGAATTTTTTATTTGGAATCGGATAGGATTTTGGTGATCCTAATCCGGATTGATCACCAACCATTAACTGATACTCGCCGCTTGCATCAGAGAACCATGCTATCTTTTGACCGTCGGGAGACCAACTTGGGTAGCGGTCGGCAGCACCTGTAGATCGGGTGATGTTTCGCCAGTCGCCTGTTTCTTTAGGGATTGTAAATATTTCGCCCCGGTATTCAAACACTGCTCTTTTTCCGGTAGGTGAAAGACTTGCATTTGTAAGCCCGGTTACTGGAATAGTATTCCACCGAGCACGACCATAATTTAAATCGCCTTTTACATTTATTTCCAATCGTTTTGATTTGCCGCTCACCACGTCAAAACTGTGCAGATAACCACCCTGTTCATACACCAGCCGGCCATTGCGTGATGTTAGATTTTTTATATCAAAATCTTTATAAAAGGTTAGTTGTTTTAAGGCTTTTGATTGCGGGTTGTAAGACCACACATTATTTGCAAAATCAAGTTCAGATAGAAAGTACAACATACCATCATCCCACACAGGGCTTGTATGTCTTTCATTATCGCTTCGCGGTGTTTTGACTGTTTCCTGTGTTTTCATATTAAATATCCAAATGGGCTGTGCCTGTCCGCCACGATAGTTTCTCCATTCAGGATCCCAAAATGGATAAGGCTGATAGGCCATGTGTTGTCCATCAGCCGCAATACTTCCGGAAGAAGCAAAAGGAATGATCATTGCCTCAGGTGTACCTCCTGAAACGTTTATTTTAAAAAATTTTGCATTTGCTATGGGTGTGGTTTCTCTTGCAGAAATAAAATAAACAGAGTTGCCGTCTGGTAACCATCCCTGAACCACATCCGGTGAAGGATGCCATGTTAATCTTTTTGGTTCTCCTCCATCAACTGGTACAATATACACATCCGTATTGCCATCGTATTGCCCTGTAAAGGCCACCCACTTTCCATCAGGACTTAGCTTCGGGCTTGTCTCTGCACCGATAGCTGTAGTAAGCCTTCGGGCATCACCACCTTCAGCGCCTACAACCCATAAGTCATCACCATGAACGAATACAATATTCTGGTTACTAAGTGTAGGCTGGCGCAAAAGCATTGTGCCCTGTGACGCCGCACCCAATGTAATTAGGAAAAATAAAATCGTGGCATAAAGTGCTCGGATGGTTTTCGAAACTTGAAACATGGTTATAAAATTACAGCACTAATTTAAATGAAAAGAATATAGTCGTGAGTATAATTCAATTGCCGAAGTCATTTTATATAATCAGAATTAAAATAAATATTCTAAAAAAAGGCAATAATATTTACAGTTACTTTAATTATGTACACCCATAATGTTTTTCATTTGTTGAATAGAATGAATCAACAATACTTTTGCGCAATAAATGGAATCAATTATTCAGGTAAATAATCTTACTAAATATTTTAAGCAGATACATGCAGTTGACGATTTATCCTTTTCTGTTCAAAAGGGGGAGGTTTATGGTTTTTTGGGTCAGAACGGAGCAGGTAAGTCAACCACCATCCGCATGTTGCTAACATTGATAAAACCCACAAATGGAACTATTCAAATATTTGGTGCGGATCTGAAAGACCATCGTAATAAAATATTAATGAAAATTGGGGCTATCATTGAGAAGCCAGACCTCTATAAATACCTTACAGCTTTAGAGAACCTTCGATTGTTTGCCAGGCTTAGTAAAATTCATCGGACTCCTGCAGAATTCATTCGGCAGTTAGAGGTTGTTGGTATTGCAGAGCGAGCAACAAGCAAAGTGAAAACATTTTCGCAGGGAATGAAACAACGCCTTGGCATTGCCTGCGCTCTCATTCATGATCCTGAACTAATCGTTTTAGATGAACCAACTAATGGTTTGGATCCGCAGGGCATAGCAGATGTGCGTAACCTGATCTTGCATTTAAGCAAAAACGAAGGCAAAACCGTGTTGATATCTTCCCATTTATTAAACGAAATAGAATTAATTGCCGATAGCATGCTGATTATTGACAAAGGGAAAAAAATAGCAATGGGGAAAGTGAATGAATTATTAAATCCTGCTGATATGTTTATCGAATTGCAAACAACAAACAATTCTGCAGCTCTGTATAAATTACAGAATTCCAACTTCCAAAAAATTGTAAAAACAAAAGATGGGAAAATTTTGCTTTCCGTTCATCAGCAGGAGGTACCTGAATTGGCCAAAACACTCATAGCAATGGGCATTGAAATAATGGCACTGCAACCAAAACATTCATTAGAAGACTTTTTTTTATCGCTTACAACCAACGATAATCATGTGGCAGCTTATAAAAATTGAATTATTTAAAATTTTTAAAAAACCACGGACCTACATTGCTTTTGCAGCCATTGCTGCTATAGTGTTTTTAATTCAGCTCGCCTTATACGTGGATGGTAAAGCATACCTCGGATTCATACTGCAGTCCCTGGAGGAAACTTTTGAGGTCCAAGGCAATATACTTAACGGTTATTTTGTTTGTTTCATTATTTTACAAACCTTGCTCGTCCATGTTCCTCTCTTAATAGCCCTCGTTTCGGGAGATATTATTGCCGGCGAAGCCAATATGGGAACACTGCGTTTGTTACTCACAAAGCCGGTTAGCCGCACAACATTAATGTTGGCTAAATTTTTTGCGACTGTTACTTATACTATAATGCTATTAACTTTTATGGCGGTTTTAGCATTGTTTGGATCAATGCTTTTGTTCGGCACCGGAGACATGATTAATTTAAAAAGCGAGATGGTTATTATCCTGGATGTTTCAGACATTTTTTGGAGATATATGGCTGCATTTGCATTTGCCTCCTTATCAATGATTACAGTTTGCTCTTTGGCATTTTTACTCTCCGTATTGGCCGAAAACTCTATCGGGCCTATCATCAGTACCATGGCAATAATAATTGTTTTTACAATTTTGACTACTATGGATATTCCTTTTTTTAATGCGTTAAAGCCCTTTTTATTTACGAATCATATGCTGAATTGGAAAGGATTTTTTGACAGACCTGTGAATAATATGGAAGTTTTAAAATCAGCTGCTGTTTTAGTAATCCATGCTTTTTTATTTGTTTCTTTAGCAATCTTGATATTTCGAAAAAAAGACATTCTTACATAAATGCATTTATGAAACACATTTATTTTTTTTTCTTGTGTTGTATTATCTATAACCCCGTTTTTGGACAGGGAGAAGCAGCATTAATAAAAGCTGTCAAAGCGAAATTGGACAAGGTGAGTGATTACCAGGCTAAAGGACGCATGACTGTTGATGTTTCTTTCATTAATGCCCCAGCTTCCAACGTAGTGGTTTACTATAAAAAGCCAAATAAATTTAAGATAAATAAGGATAGGGGCATATCTCTTTTACCCAAAGGCGGGGTGAGTGTCAATATCAATTCGCTTTTAACAGGCAATGATTATGCTGTAGTTCCCGCAGGTACTTTGCTGCGAAAGGGCATTACTTTAAAAGCTATAAAGTTGTTGCCTTTAGCTGATGCCAGCGATATAGTATTAACAACCTTATACATTGATGAGAAAGCATTGTTAATAAGGAGAGCAACCGTTACAACCAAAGAAAGCGGCAGTTATGAAATGGAACTGGATTATGGTAAATATGCTTCCTGGAGCCTACCAGATAAAATTGTTTTTTTGTTCAACGCTAAAGATTATAAGATGCCAAAGGGTATCACTTTTGAGTATGAAAAAGGAGATACAAAAAAGCCGAAACATTAAAAAACAAAAAAGGGAAGGTAGAATTAAACTATAGCCAGTACGTAATAAACAAAGGTTTTAGTGATAAGGTGTTTACAGGCAAATAGAAATTTTAATTATTGCTGGTCAGAAATATTATTTTTAGCGATTTTGCTAAGAGTCAATCGTTTCATCTATTTTTTCGTCTTCTACATTTTTCAAAATTTCCCCTGTTATTTTCCGTAATGGATTTTTATTACGTTCATCGTATTCATTCCGATTGTTGATGATATCTATACATTCAAACACAGCTGTAGTAAACGAAGTTGTATCCGCTATGTTTTTTCCCGCAATATCAAATGCAGTTCCATGATCGGGGGAAGTGCGAACAAATGGAAGACCTGCGGTATAGTTAACACCTTCACCAACGGCAATCGTTTTAAAAGGAATCAAACCCTGGTCGTGATACATTGCCAGCACCGCATCAAATTGCAAATACGATCTTCTTGCAAAAAATGCATCGGCGCTGAAAGGCCCATATACCAACATATTGTGCTTTGCTTCTTTAATTGCAGGTTGAATAATATTAGCTTCTTCATTGCCGATCAATCCCTCATCTCCAGCATGGGGGTTGAGTGCAAGTACAGCAATTTTTGGTTTATCAATGCCAAAATCACGTCTAAGGCTTTGATGTAAAAGGATGAGTTTCGATAATATGGCCTCTCTTGTTACTTGTTGTGTAATGTCTTTTACTGCCAGGTGCTCTGTCAAAAGCGCTACCCGGATATTCATTGCATACAGCAACATCAATACATCTTTGACACCGATAACATCTTTAAAAAAAGGTGTATGGCCGGTATAATGAAAGTTAGGTCCCTGCACATTTTTTTTATGAATAGGCGCCGTTACTATGCCTTGAATGTGTTGGTCTTTGAGAGCCTGCACTGCTGCATATAATGCCAGCACGGCATATTTTCCGCCCGTATCATTTAACTGTCCGGGGTTAATAGGTGCTTCTTCTTCCCAGCAGTTTAAAACATTGATCTGTTTGTGGTTTACCCTGGTAAAATCTTTGATATTCTGGTAATTGAAATGAGCATCGGGAATAGACTTTTTATAAAAATTGACAAGTTTATTGGATCCGAATATAACAGGAGTACAATGGTCAAGAATGCGATTATCAGAAAAAGTTTTTATGATCAGTTCTGTACCGATGCCATTGAGGTCGCCGCAGGTGACACCGATTACAGGCTTATGTGCTACATTCATAAATCCAAAAATTAAAAGTAAAATTACACCATCCTCTTTAGTATTATCTCTAAAGAAAATTCACTGTGAAACATAAATTTTCCTGTCTTAATTAGCTTACATCTATTCCCAAAATTTTAGCGTAGATATTTCAGTTAATTTGTCACTTTATTTTAAACCAGTATATCATTTTGTAAAATAGCTCTGAACCATTTATCTCTACTTTGTAAAAATTAGCTTTGTTATTATGTACACGCTTAAAAAATCATTGGGTCAGCATTTTTTAAAAGATGAAAAAATAGGCGCAGCCATTTTAACCGAATTACAAAAATGCCCTTGTGAAAATCTTTTGGAGATTGGTCCCGGGGGCGGCGCATTGACGAGATTTTTGATTGACTTAAAAAATGTCAATTTTAAAGCAGTTGAAATTGACGAAGAAAAAATTGCTTTTTTAATGAATACCTATCCTCAGTTAAAGGATAAAATCATTAAAGGAGATTTCTTAGTGATAGAAAAGCCTTTTTCTGAAAAATTTACGGTGATTGGAAATTTTCCTTACAATATTTCTACTCAGATCGTTTTTAAAATATTGGAATGGAAGGAAAGTGTGCAATGTATGATCGGTATGTTTCAAAAAGAGGTGGCTCAACGCCTGGCAGCTAAAGAAGGCAGTAAAGTATATGGAGTAACCAGCGTGCTTACCCAGGCTTTTTATGATGTTGCGTATTTATTCGAAGTGGGTCAAAATAGTTTCACACCGCCTCCAAAAGTAATGAGTGCTGTAATTAAATTGACACCGCGAAAGCAAAGTTTAGCTATGAGAAATGAGAGAAGCTTACGGATTTTAGTAAAAGCAGCATTCAATCAAAGAAGAAAAACTTTACGCAATGCAGTACGTTCTCTTTTTGATGAAAAAGAATTAGGATCGGATTTTTTTAATCGAAGAGCAGAGCAGGTAAGTGTAGAAGAGTTTACGGCGTTGACCTTTCGCATGCAAGGCAGTGATAAGTAGTTGTCAATTAAACTGCGTTCATCTATTTTTTAAATTATGAATTTTGAACCGTTCAAATTAATTGATCTAAACCGATAAAATCAGTTGTGACAAAAAAGTATAAGTATCTATGAAAACGGTAATTATCTCAGCTCCGGCGCATCCTTTGTTGGCTCAGGGATTTCAACAAAGAGGATACCATGTGATTGACAGGCCTGGCATCAGTTATGATGATTTAAAAGAAATAGTAAACACAGCCCATGGCATTGTACTCACTACCCGCATTCGTTTCGATAAAAATGCATTAGACAAAGCAGAAAATCTTGAATGGGTTGGCAGGTTGGGTAGCGGAATGGAATTGATAGATAAAGAATATGCATTAGAAAAAGGAATTAAATGTATAAGTACTCCTGAAGGAAATAGAAATGCAGTAGGTGAACATACTTTAGGAATGCTGCTTAATTTGATGAAGCATATTTCGAAGTCTGCTAATGAAGTGAAAAAAGGGCATTGGCTGCGCAATGAAAATACAGGTACAGAATTGAGTGGCAAAACCGTGGGCATAATTGGTTATGGAAATACCGGTAGCGCTTTTGCACGCTTATTACAACCTTTCAATGTAAAAATTTTGGCCTATGATAAATACAGAAAAGATTTTGGTAATGAATATGTGCAGGAAGTTTCTAAAGAGCAATTATTGGAGGAAGCTCAAATAATCAGCCTGCATATTTCACTTAATAAAGACTCAAAACATTTTGCCAATTCAGGCTTCTTTTCTGCATTGAAAAAGAAACCTTTTTTTCTTACAACTTGCCGCGGTGGTGTGACCGATACGGAGGCATTGGTGGAAGCGTTACGTAAAAACCAGATTTCAGGGGCAGGATTGGATGTTTTAGAAAACGAAAAACTGAACTCCTATTCAGCTTCAGAAAAAACAGCACTATCATATCTCACATCTCATCCGCATGTAATTGTTACACCGCATGTGGCCGGATATAGTCATGAGGCTTTCAGATTAATGGCGGAAATTTTACTTCAAAAGATTGACGTTTTAGAAGGAAGAACTACTTTATAGTTGAAGCTGCCCAGATTTTAGAGCTTTTTAAATTCAAATTTTATTTTATCTTTACCTCTTTCATGCAACGCTTCGGTTCTCAAAACTGAGGCGTTGCTATTTTTTTTACCCCAAAAGAATATTTAATGAATGGAATTCAATACGTGACAAAGGAAACACTGGAATCTATGAAAAAAGAGCTTCAGCACATGAAGGGAGTTGAACGTCCTGCATCCTCACGTGCTATTGCTGAAGCCCGTGAAAAAGGTGATCTCAAAGAAAACGCTGAGTATGATGCGGCAAAAGAAGCACAAGGTATGCTTGAAGCTAAGATTGCACAAATGGAAGGATTGGTGGCCACTGCCCGCATAGTAGATGAATCGAACATTGATACAAGTAGAGTATCTATATTGACCAAGGTGAAACTCACTAATTTAAAAACAAAAAAACAGGTGACATATCAGATAGTAAGCGAAAAAGAAGCCGACCTCAAAGCTGCGAAAATATCATCTACTTCACCCATTGGAAACGGATTGTTAGGTAAGCGTGTAGGCGACATCATAGAAGTAACAGCACCCGCAGGTGTGATGAAATTTAAAGTTGAAAAAATTAGTGTGTAGATGTGATGATAAGGTGATGTGACGATGTGGCGATATGCCTATGTGTTGATGAAAATAGTGAGCAGATGTGATGATATTTAGTAGTTTTTTTGATAAGGGGTGATGCCTCAATACATGCGAATCTTACAAAATTAGCAATGAGCATTTTTACTAAAATAATTAATCAGGAAATTCCATCTTATAAAATCAAAGAAGATGATATTTTTTATGCCTTTCTAGATGTATATCCATTGAGAGAGGGTCATGTGCTGGTAGTACCCAAAACCGAGACGGATAAAATCTTTGATCTTTCAGATGATCAATTATCCCGGATGCTTGTTTTTGCAAAGCCAATTGCACAAGCTATTGAAAAAGCATTTTCATGCAATCGTTGCGGCATCACGGTTATCGGGCTCGAAGTACCTCATGCACACATGCACCTTATTCCCATTAATAGTTCGAATGATCTCAACTTCAACCAACCTAAACTCAAGGTCTCTCCGGAACAATTGAAGGAAACTCAGCAACGTATTCTGAAAAAGTTATGAAACCCGTCCCGGATTTTCTGAAATGAATTTTTGCCAGTTCGATGCAGAATTTTTTTTAGAAGAATTTGTTTGAAATGGTAGCGTTTCAGAAAAATGGTGGCATACTGCCACTGCCAGTGCATCTGTGGCATCGAAATATTTCGGCTTATCTTCTATAGAAGTCAGGTTAAGCAACATTTTCCAAACCTGCTCTTTATCAGCATTTCCATTTCCGGTAATAGATTGCTTTATCCGCCGGGGCGAGTATTCTGTAACGGGAATATTGAAATTCATTGCCGCTGCAATGGCTACACCTTGTGCTCTGCCTAGCTTGAGCATGCTCTGTATATTTTTTCCAAAGAAAGGTGCTTCAATGGCTAAAGCATTTGGTTTATGCAATCGGGCCAGTTCTGTTACTTTTTGATGTATGATTTGCAGCCTTTCATAATTATCTTTTTTGACAGGGAGCCGTAGTGCATTGATCTCTATTACGGTGATCACTTCATTCAATATGCTAATAACACTATAACCCATGATCACCGTGCCGGGATCAATGCCGAGTACTATTTTGAGGGGCTTATGCAGTGAGGTGTTTATTTTTACCGCACATGCGGCTTCACAAAAATATCAAAATCTTTATTAATTATTTTCTGGGGCCATTGCTGTTTGCGTGGATATGTTATTCTATTTACAATCAGTTGGTGCTGCATGCTCATCTGCGGACATCATGGGTAGAAATAAAACAATCACTGACATCTGTCAACATTTTTTATTTGGTATTTGTAGTTGTACTTATGTTTTGCAACTGGGGACTGGAAGCTGCCAAGTGGAAAACATCGGCATCATTAATTAATCCTATAAGTTTTTGGCATTCATTCAAAGCTGTACTATCCGGAGTTTCCATTTCTATGGTTACACCCAACCGTGTAGGTGAATATATAGGAAGGATGATGTACATGCCGGAGGGGAAAAGATTGAAAGTAATTTCAATAACACTCATCAATAGTATGAGCCAGATATTAGTTACCGTGCTCATGGGCACTATAGGCTTTTATTTATTAAAAACCTCGTTGATTGAAGGAAAACTCATTAGTTCTGTTTGGTATCAATTTATATGGGGTGTATTAACAGCATCACTTATAATTTTAACACTGTTTTATTTTGCCTTACCCAGGTTGGAAATTTTGCTTGAAAAAATATTTGCTACAAGTCGCTATCTGTATCTCATAGAGGCGGTTCACCTCTTCAGCTTGCAACGGTTATTTGTTCTGTTGCTTCTGTCTATAGTACGGTATGGAGTATTTGTTATACAATATATACTTGTTTTTCGTTTATTTAATGTTGCTGTTCCATTGGATACTTTGTTTTGGATTATGAGCCTTGTATTTTTGACACTTGCCCTCATTCCATCCTTTACACTTGTGGAGGTGGGAATAAGAGGTGAAGTAAGTTTGCAGTTGGTAGGTTTGTTCACATCTAATAGTCTGGGCATCCTGCTCACATCGGTTTCTGTTTGGTTTGTGAATTTAATAATACCCGCCATGGCCGGAAGTATTTTGATATTAAGCCTTAAAATTTTCAAAAGAAATCATAAAGCAGAAAACGCAGCGGTGGAGAAAAATTATTCAGATGAAATGGTTTAAATATACTTTTCTTCTATGTGGCATAATGTTGATGTTGGGTTTGTACGCCGACAATCGTACAGGGGGAAGTATTGATCCGGATGAGTTTTGCAGTATTCGTAATTCTTCCTTTCACAATGGCGAACAACTCCATTATATAGTTTACTATTCCATTATTGGTCTTTATGTAAATGCCGGTTATGCCAATGTAACTGCCCGCCTCGAAAGATTAAATAACCGCCCTGTGTATCATATAGTAGGCGACGGCAAGTCTAATTCTTCATACAATTGGATATCTAAAGTCAACAACCGGTATGAATCTTATGTTGATACGGCTACACTTCAGCCATTAAAATTTGTGCGCAAAGTGGAAGAGGGCAATCATAGAAAATATGAAAATGTTACATTCAACCGTACTGCAAATACAGCCGTTACTAAAGATGGGGTTTATAAAGTTCCAACTTGTGTACAGGATGTTGTGAGCTGCCTTTACTATGCCCGCAATATCAATTTCGACAAATACAAACCCGGTGACAAGATTTCGTTCAACATGTTTTTCGACAACGAGCTTTATAATATGTACATCCGCTATGTGGGAAAAGAAGATATTAAAACCAAGTTCGGAAAATTCAAAGCTATAAAATTCAAACCCTTACTCATCAAAGGCACTATGTTCGAGGGTGGCGAAAAGATGAACGTTTGGGTGACGGATGATGCCAATAAGTTACCACTTCGTGTAGAATCTCCATTAACAGTGGGTAGCATTAAAGTAGATATGATGGGGCACAAAAACCTACGCCACCCGCTTACGTCTTTGAAAAAGGTAAGATAGGGGATACGTGGGTGAACTTAGTATAGAGCATTGAGAACCCAAACTCCCTTTCTTGACATCCCAAACTGTAGGTGAAGAATCTCAAACACCAATTCCTGTAAGGTTTTCTATAAAAAATTTATCCAACATCACATAATAAAAAGCTATCTCCCGCTACAATACCTTTTTCAGTTTGCAGCAGATTGCAACATTCTATTTGCGCATCATGTTCAAAAAAAAGAACATAATTTTTATCAACCGCTTCTTGTAAAAACCGCTTTTTCTCATCTAAAGTCGTTAACGGAAACATATCATAAGCCATCACATAAGGAAGTGGGATATGACTGGCAGAAGGAAGAAGGTCAGCCATAAACACAATTGTTTGGTCTTTATATTTTATCTGTGGAAGCATCATACTTTCTGTATGGCCATTCACGAATATCAGTGAAACAGAGTCAGTAAATAAACTTGAACAAAGTAGCGGAAAGGCTGTCCATCCGCCTTCATGTTTATTTTTTAGAAATGGATGATCAATAAATTTCAATTGCCCGCTTTCCTGTATAGGAAAAATATTTTCTTTTAAAAAAGAAGCCTTTTCCCGGTCGTTAGGTTCTGTTGCCCATTGCCAGTGTGCTTCATTGCTCCAGTAGGTTGCATTTTTAAAAGCTGGTATCAATTTCTCTCCATCCCGAATGATAGATCCCCCGCAATGATCAAAATGTAAATGCGTAAGCAACACATCAGTAATATCATCTCTGTGAAAACCATGCTTTGCCAGTGAACCGTCTAAGGTAGCTTCTCCATGTAAATAGTAATGACTGAAGAATTTAGCATCCTGTTTATTGCCAATTCCATTATCTATAAGAATCAGGCGATCTCCGTCTTCAACCAGCAAACAACGCATGGCCCAGGAACAAAGATTGTTTTCGTTTGCAGGATTTTTTTTACTCCATAAGCTTTTAGGTACCACTCCATACATAGCTCCGCCATCAAGTTTGAAGTTCCCTGTTTCTATGCTATACAGCTTCATGTTGCAATTGTTTCAATTGGTTTTGTTTATTAAGTGCAGCGATCAACCAAAGTAATCCAATCGTAAAAAATACAATAAGTGAAAGCACCGAATTGCGCATATTTTTTGTTTGCTCTTCAATTAAGCCAAAAGCAGATAACCCGATTACGATTGCAATCTTTTCCGTCACATCATAAAAACTGAAAAATGAAGCAGTATCTTTTGTTACCGGCATCAGCTTGGAGTAAGTGGATCTGCTTAATGCCTGTATGCCTCCCATTACCAAACCCACTGCTATTGCCAGACCATAAAAATGATATTCAGTCTGCATAAGATAACCTGCAATGCACACAAAAATCCAGAGGATGACTACACCGATGAGCACTCTGAAATTTCCATAAAGACTGGAGAGTTTCGCCATCAGGAACGCACCGGCAATGGCTACCAGTTGTATTAATACCACGGTTATGATCAATTTAGTGGAAGGCAGATTTAATACTTTACTCCCAAAATTTGTAGCGGCCAACATTACCGTTTGCACACCCATATTATAAAAGAAAAAGGCAAACAAAAAGCGTTTCAAAACAGGCATCTTCATTAGTTGGCTGAATACAATTTTTAATTCATTGAAGCCGCCGGTAATGAAATTAGTTTTACGTTCTTCTCTTTTGATGGCATTTCCTTTGGGTAGCCGTCGAAAAGGAATTTGAGCAAAGCCAAGCCACCATATTCCGACCAATAAAAAGGTAAGTCTTACGGCATCTCCTGCACTGTTCAAAAAAGGAATCTTTTCCCAAAAAAACACTAGCAAGAATCCAATGATCTGCATAGTAACGCTGCCGATATACCCAAACGTAAATCCTTTGGCGCTGATTCTATCCCGATCTTTTTCAGCAGCTATTTCGGGGAGGTAAGAATTATAAAAAACAAGGCTGCAATAAAAGCCAAAAGCAGCAAGCATCATGCTTATAATTCCAATTGAAAAATATTCAGGTTTAAAAAAATACAAGCTGCTGCATGCCAATGCACCGAGTGTGCAGAAGAATTGCATGAATCTTTTTTTATTCCCTTTGTAATCTGCAACCGAAGAAAGTACCGGAAGCAAAACGGCAACTAACAAATACGTAGCTGCCAACGCATAATTATACAAAGCTGTATTTACATAAGATCTTCCGAGGAAGTTAACCGTTCCATTAAAAGGTTCAGCCCTGGTCAATTCGGTATAATAGACCGGAAAGAATGTAGTTGTGATTACCAGGTTGTAAACACTGTTGGCCCAGTCGTACATGGCCCAGCCATTGATCACTCTCTTCGAAGCAGTCTGCATGTAGTGGTTTGAGATACTAAAGTAAAACGACTTACTCTAGAACATAAAATATTATTTAAAAAAGCCGCTGAGTATCAAGACCAGCAGGAGAGAGCCTGCCACAATGCGGTAAATACCAAAAACGCGAAAACCATATTTCTTCAGGTAGGCAATAAAAAATTTTATTGCAAGCAGTGCTACCACAAATGCAACCACATTACCCACAACAAAAGCTGTTAAGTTTTCACTCGATTCCGTTACCAGTTCATAACCTTTTTTAGGAATGGATGATGTACTCCAGTCTTTTAAAAATAAGGAATAAGCAGAAGCAGCAAACATGGTAGGCACTGCCAGGAAAAAAGAAAATTCTGCTGCGAAATTTCGTGAAAGCTTTTGTTGCATGCCCCCAATGATAGAAGAAGCGCTGCGGCTTACACCGGGCACCATTGCCAGCAGTTGCCAGCAGCCAATCAAAAAAGATTTAAAATAAGTAAGTTTATCATCTGCTTCTATGAGTTCGCTTTTCGTAACCTCAGTAGCCAATAAATCAACATTACTTCGTATCGGTTGGTGAAACCATTTATCAATAAAAAGCAAAACGAATCCTCCAAGAAGCATACTGACAGCCACAATCGTTTCGCTACCAAGCATGGTATCAATGACATCATTGAAAAGGTAACCCATGACTAAGGCAGGCACAACGCCCACTAAAAGTTTAGCATAAAACTGCCATTTATTAAATTGTATGAATTTCTTCCAGTAGATCAATACTACAGCCATGATAGCGCCTAATTGTATGGCCACTTCAAATAGCTTGGTAAACTTCTCTTCTTCTATCCCCAAAAAAGAAGAGACAATGACCATATGGCCCGTAGAGGAAATGGGCAAAAATTCAGTCAACCCTTCTACAATGGCAATAATGACAGCTTCAAAAAGGCTCATCTAAAAAGATAAATATTAGTGAGTCTTCGGTTGACGAAAAATGGCAAAAATCAAAAGGACCAATCCGGCAAGAATGAGTATGGGAGCAATGGTTATGCGAGTGGTGCTATAAACTTCATCCGCATTGAATACATTAGGATCTTCGCTGCGGCCACCTGCCATTAACAAAAAGCCAATGACCATGGTAGCAATACCTCCCAACATCCACAGCAGATTTTCTTTTTCGAATAGAGGCTTGCCGCCGCGGCTAAATGTCTCTTTATCAACAACAGGTTTAGCGCTCCGGGAAAGGGTTTCTTTTTCTACAACAGGTTTACCGTCTCTTGGAGTAGTTTCTTTGACAACAGTAGTATTCTTAGTTTCTCTTTTACTTTTCATTTCTGGAACTTGATGCGGCAAGATAATGAGTTTTCTTATTGGACCGGAATGTCATTAAGTTTAGATATTTATCTGCTTCTGCAATTACTTTATTCAAAAAATCAATACAATTCATCCAATTGCATACGGAGGTATTTACGAACACTCATATAGGTACTGAATAAAGTGATCGTGATCCCTATGATGATCAGTGCTACAAAAAGTATGAGCAATAAGCTATTGTCATGCAAAGCCTTTAGATCAGGAAGAAAGCGTTCAGCCACCATAATGACCCCATACACCAATGCGATGGCGATCACGGCACTGATTGCTCCATTGATGATGGCCTTTATATTCAGCGGTTTCGCAATGAACCATCTCGTTGCACCCACCATCTGCATTGTTTTTATTAGAAAGCGGTTGCTGAACATAGCAAGCCTGATTGTATTATCAATCAACACAATTACCAGTATTGAAATAAGGATGGCTATACCGGCCAATACCAGGTTTATGATATTGAAATTTCTTTGCATCTTGCCTACAATGGATGTGGGGTACCGCACTTCATCTACTGCAGGAAAACGGACTAAGTCTGTTTTGATCGTAGCCAATTGGGCCGAGTCAAGAAAATCTGCTTTCAAAGTAAAATCAATGGATGTAGGTAATAAACTATTTTCCAAAAATTCTGTAAAGTCTTCACCGCCACTCTTCAGCCATTCCTGTTTGGCCGTTTCTTTATCTGTATATCTTACGTTTTTGGTGTAAGGTTGTGCCGTTATATAATCCTGTATATTGGTGCGTGCAGTATCGGCAACATTTGGTTTCAAAAAAACCTGCACTTCTACACTCTCTTTAAAATACTGGATAAGCTTGCGGGAATTGATGGTCAGCCACCCAACTATTCCAAAAAGAAAGAGTACGAGGGTTACGCCAAGGATGGACATAAAGTAAGATGGTTTTCCACGTTGCGATGAAGCCTTACCGAATTGAGCCATTTTATTATTTTAAATTAGGTGGGCAAAATTAAACCTTTGGTGCAAAACCATTAACATCACTAAGTTTTATTCAGAAGCAGATGTGTTATTTTTGATATCTCTAACGATTGCAAGCCTTTGAATATTGCGGTAATATTATTTTACCAACGCCAACAATTCTATTAGGCTTCAGTGGCGACGCTCCATTCATCTGCATCACATTGTGCAACATGCGCACAGTGTCACAGTCAGAATGAAATCAGTAGTACCGCCACAATAAAAACCTTTTAAGTATAATGAACGATCAGGCTCATAATATTGATTCAACAAGCCACTTAGCCGTTGGAGGTATAACATATAATTTCAGGGAGATCGAAGCCAGGTGGCAACAAAAATGGATTGATGAACAAGTGTATAAAGTGCCCAATGATTCCGGAAAGCCGAAATATTATGTGTTGGATATGTTTCCCTATCCAAGTGGCGCGGGGTTGCATGTAGGTCATCCTTTGGGTTATATTGCTTCAGATATTTTTGCCCGTTACAAAAGATTGAAAGGGTACAATGTGTTGCACCCAATGGGTTACGATTCTTTTGGACTACCTGCTGAACAATATGCCATTGAACATGGTGTGCATCCGGCTGTAAGTACAGAAAAAAATATTGCCACATTCAGAAAGCAGTTGGATAATATTGGTTTCAGTTTCGACTGGAGCCGTGAAGTGCGTACCAGCGATCCGCAATATTATAAATGGACGCAATGGATCTTTTTGCAATTATTTAAAAGTTGGTACAACAGAAAAACAAACAAGACAGAATCCATTGATACGCTCATAAATTTATTTGCAACCGAAGGGAATATTTCTTATCCTATTCCTAATGTGAATTTTCAATTGGCAATTGGCTATCAGCAATTGGCAAGCGAAAACACTTTTGATGCAGGTGACTGGAACGCTTTTGATGAAAAAACTAAACAGACTATTTTAATGGAATACCGCATTGCCTATTGCGGTTACGGTGAAGTGAATTGGTGCGAGGCTTTAGGAACTGTACTGGCAAATGATGAAGTGATCAATGGAGTAAGTGAACGTGGTGGTCATACGGTGGTAAAAAAGAAATTGCGCCAATGGTATTTGCGCATTACTGAATATGCAGATAGGTTGCTTGATGGATTGAACAAAGTAGATTTCAGTGATGCTATGAAAGAAATGCAGAGCAACTGGATAGGCAAAAGCAGCGGGGCGGAAATAGAATTCAAAATTCAAAATTCAAAATTCAAAATTGCTGTATATACTACCCGCCCCGACACAATTTTCGGCGCGGACTTCCTCGTACTTGCACCCGAACATGAATTAGTTGAAACAATCAGTACACATGAACAAAAAGAAGTGGTTGATGAATACATCACTTATGTAAAAAGCCGCAGTGAGCGTGAGCGTATGGCAGAAAAAAAGATCACCGGTGTATTTACAGGTGCCTATGCCATGCACCCATTCAGTGAAAAGCTTATTCCTATATGGATATCTGAATACGTTTTAGCTAGTTATGGTACCGGTGCCATCATGGGTGTTCCAAGTGGCGATGAGCGGGACCATAAATTTGCACAGCATTTCAACATACCTGTCACTAATATTTTTGGTGAAGCTTATAATGGTGAAGAAGCACTCACGTCGAAAGAACTGATACTTGACAACAGTGAATTCTTAAATGGCTTAAAAGCAAAAGATGCCATTGAAATAGTTATTAATAAACTTGAGGATTTAGAGAATGGCAAACGCAAAGTAAATTACAAAATTCGTGATGCGGCTTTCAGCCGTCAACGGTATTGGGGCGAACCATTTCCAATAGTGTGGAAAGATGGAACTGCATATCCGCTTGATGAAAGTTCGTTGCCATTAGAGCTGCCCTATGTTGAAAGCTATAAGCCTGGTCCTGAAGGTGAAGGACCTCTTGCAAATATTACGGACTGGGTTCATGATTACTCCTTCCCTGAAGGTGAAGGCTGGGATGGGGCAGAGGGATCGGGGGTGAGGCGGGAAACCAACACCATGCCCGGTTATGCCGGTTCTTCCTGGTATTTTCTTCGCTATATGGACCCGCATAACGAACAAACATTTTGTGATAAGAATATCAGCACTTACTGGAACCAGGTAGATCTCTATGTGGGCGGAACTGAACATGCCGTGGGCCATTTGCTTTATAGCCGCATGTGGACAAAAGCTTTGTATGATTTAGGATATATTTCTTTCGATGAACCTTTTAAGAGATTGTTGAATCAGGGGATGATACAGGGTTCATCCAGATTTGTTTATCGGCTTGTCATAAAAAGGAAAGGTGTTGAACAAGATAAGTATGAGCATAGAGTAAAAACTCCTGTTTTTATTTCATATTATATTTATGAAGATTATAAAAATGGCAGAATAAATGATGAAGATTTGATGGCAAAATTGAATCAATTTTCTGGTGATAATTTTTTTGATCTTCGCCCACGAAATCCCAATTTTTATATTGATTTACACCCAATTCATGTGGATGTAAACATTGTTGATGGTGTTGAATTAGACATTGAAGCTTTCAGAAAATCAAAATCAGAATTTAATAATTCAATCTTAATTCTTGAAGATGATTTAGTCTCCTCCCTTGAAAGAGGAGGCAGGAGGGGGGCTTACATCTGCGGCACAGAAGTGGAAAAAATGTCCAAAAGCAAATACAACACGGTGAATCCTGATGTGCTGGTTGAAAAATACGGTGCCGATACATTCCGCATGTATGAAATGTTTTTGGGGCCGGTAGAAATGAGCAAGCCCTGGGATACAAAAGGTATCGAGGGTGTGCACCGGTTTTTAAAAAAATTGTGGCGACTTTTTTTTGATGAAAAAGGCCTCATCGTGAATGATGAAAAACCTATTGCTGAAGAATTAAAAGTATTGCACAAAACCATTAAGAAAATAGAAGAAGATACAGAACGCTTTTCTTTTAATACCTCTGTCAGCGCATTCATGGTTTGTGTAAATGAGCTGACCGACCTGAAATGCCATAAAAAAGAAATCCTTGCGCCATTATTAATTTTACTTACACCTTATGCTCCGCATGTAAGTTGTGAATTGTGGGATAAAATTATGTCTTCCGATATGAGTGAAGAAAGGCGCATTGTCCTTGATGCATCTTATCCAAAATGGGAAGAAAAATATCTTGCAGAAACTACAAAAGAGTATCCAATATCTATTAATGGAAAACTGAGAACTACCTTAATTATTGACCTGAATGCTTCGCAACAGGAAGTTGAAGAGATTGCATTGAAAAATGAAGTAGTGCAAAAATGGCTGGAAGGACGGCCTTCGAAAAAAATAATTTATGTAAAAGGCAAAATGGTAAATGTGGTTGTATAAAAATTATTGCTTTCGCAACCGGATCACAGCGCTGCTGTTTTCAGTACTTGCGAGTTTTGCTTCGTATCTTTTATCACCTGCAAGTGCTACCATGTAAGAAGTATTTGGAGGTATGGAGCCAAGATTTTCTGCAACCATTGTTAATTCATTTGTATCAAGCAGGTCACTTACCGAAAGCTTTATAGTATAAGCTCTATCAGTAAGCCTGATGTGATTAAAGATCAATATATCATTTAAAAAAAGCGAAATAGAATCGCCATCCACTTCTGCATTATCATAGAAACGAAGCTCTATTGAATCTCCCTCAACCGGAATTTCTGTAGTAAATACTTTCTTCCTGCTCACAAACTTTTCTTCAATGGTCAAAGGCTTTGGCTCAGTCTCTATTTTTTCAGGAATCTTTTCACCAGGCATCATTATCGCTACCATACCCTGTTTCTTTTTCGGTAATTCGGGTTCGGGCACTTTTACTACTGCAATATTTTCTTCGGGAGGGGCTGGTGATTGTGCAATTTTGTCAATGCTGTCAATGGTTTCTTTATTATTGGTACCTACAGTAAAGTTGTCTATAATAAAATCCCATTCATCAGGGAATGATGACGCTTCTACTTTTGTAAGATCAACTGGTCCTTTTATTTCGTTCGGGTTTTCTTTTGGTGCTGACTTTCCATCAAGATACATTTCACCTAAACCGGGGCAATTGAAATCTGCAACAGACATATGTGGGATCATTCCCTTGCCTTTCACAGTATTACCTTTTTCTTCTATCAATTGATCGTCCCACCATACAACGCTGTTTGCATTGGCATCAAAATAACCTTTGATACTGTATCGCCTGTAATTATTTGCTGAACCATAGTACGAAGTGCCCGTTAGACTGTCGCCATTCTGGATGATCTTTACCTCAACTTGTTTTTTATCAATCTTTCCTTTCCATACGCCGGTGATCATTTGGGCATTGGCCTGAAAACTAAGAAAGCCCAAAAGGGCTATCAATAAAATTTTAGTTGTTTGTAAACAGATCATTGACGGTTCAAACGAAAAGGCGAGCGGATTATTTTATTTTGATGCCTGTAAAAAAGTGAAAGATTAAAACCTGAAGGTTACCACCAAAGGTTTATGATCACTGTGGTGGCTCCATTGCTCATAGCTTCCCACTTCTACACTTTCTAATTTATCAATTAAATCAGATGACGCAAAGCAGTAATCAATATGATAAGGTTTGTCCTGGTGGCGGTACATAAATAAAGTTGGATGCGCCTCTTTTCCCTGCACCTGGTTAAAGAATTTATGATAGGTACTGTAAATTCCTTTCTTCGCTAATTTTTCCACGACAGCAGAATGATTACCGATTCTCCGGGGCTTGTCCCAAATGGTATTGGAGTTAAAGTCACCAATCAGTATCGTGTTTTTCTTTTTAATCAATTTCTCATAGTAGTGAATGGCTTTCCATACCTGCTCTACATATTGTCCTTCCTTATCATCTTTATTATAGGCCCAGACAGCAAAAAGTGTAAAATCAAATGCACCTCCTGTAACAGAAAGCGGCAGGATGGTTTTTATCGCAGGATTATGAACCCTCAGCAATTTGAATTTATAATTGCTGTAAGAAAAAACGCCGATGCCTTTGTGCTGATTTTCACCATACCAAAAAACCTGTGTTGGCTTTTTTGTATCAACCCCAAAGTTTAAGCGTTCCGGATTTTCACATTCAGGAACAACAATTATATCTGGGTTGTGAGTAAGAATGAAATCTGCTTTTTTGCGATAAGCCATATTGCAGTTCCATGTGCAGATTTTCATTTTTAAGTTTCTGAAATGATAATAATATGGCCACAATTTAAATATGCAAACGTTCTACTTTATTTAATCTTAAGTCCTTCTTCATTTTAATATGGTCTAGCTCTCCTGTCTGTAGTAATGCCCTTGACCCATTACGGACATGGAATTGAAGAAGGGGTAATTAAAATTTTTAAAAAAGCTCCAATATGGACTCCCGCAAGTTTGCATGGTAAAAAAGTAAAGAGTTATCATACACAACGTGTAACATTTATGATTTCTAACTAATTTTTAGTTAGCATTGTTGATTCAATTTCCTACAGTACAAGTGTGCGACGTCCGCCCGTGCCGGTACGGACGGGCAACAGAAGCTTAATAGTAGCACACAGCTTAGTACAAAAAAAGCCCCTGCTTTCACAGAAGGCTTTCAAAAATTTAAATACAACCCTAAAAACCCTTCTTCACCATCTTCACTTCTTCCAGCATTTCCTTAACCGCTCTCTCCAGTTGAGGATCCTTTCCGCTTAACAATGATTTATAATCATTCTGCACTTTTATATCCGGCTCTAACTGAAGATTTTCCAGCGGTCGTTTTTCTTTACCGATATAAGCAACCATGGGAATTCCAAAGACCAATGTAGGATCAATTTGCGTTTCCCACCAAACAGAAGTACCTGTACCTGGAACAGGCATCCCGATCAACTTTCCAACTCCCATTGCTTTGTATGCATAAGGAAAAAGATGCGCATCGGAGTAATTGCTTTCACTCATCAGCACTGCAGACGGACTAGTCCACCGGGCTCTTGGAACAAATGCATTGTTAGATTGTATGCTTTGCGGCGCCATTTGCATATACTTTTTCCCGGCAAGGAATGTAGCCAGGTCATCGTGCAGGTTACCACCTCCATTGAAACGGGTATCAACAATTAAGGCTTCTTTATCAAAGGCTTTTCCCAATACATCTTCGTACACTGAGCGGTAGCTTGCATCGTTCATACCCTGCACATGTACATAACCCACCTTGCCGCCAGATAGCTGATCCACTTTTTTACGATTCATATTTACCCAGCGTTGGTATAATAACCCCTGCTCTTCAGCCTGGGTTACTGGTTTTATAGTTTCATCCCAGCGTTGCCTGTTTTCCGGATCGTACAAACTGAGTAAAACATTTTTTCCTGCTTTGCGGTTTACCATTCTTGCCCAATCCGCATCTTCAGTCACAGGTTCTCCGTCAATCCTTTCAATGACTACACCTTTTTTAATTTTTGTTTTTGCATTGGTAACAGGGCCTCCCTCCAATACTACCATTACTTTCAATCCTGCACCATCCCAGGCTTCATCATACAACATTCCTAAGGATGCTGTTGCGTCCGTATTTACCTGTAGTGGTGCATATCGTCCTCCTGTGTGGGATGCATTCAGTTCTCCTAAAAATTCGCTTAGTAATTCCTGGTAGTCGTAGTTGTTATTAATGTGCGGTAAAAATTTCCTGTATTCTTTGTGATACATAGTCCAGTCAATTCCATGAATTTTTGGGTCATAGAATTTTTTAGATACCTGCCTCCATGCATGATCAAAAATATATTCTCTTTCCTTATCGGCTTTCAAAACCATTTCACCATTAACAGTAACAGGACTAATTCGTCCGCTTTCTGAATCTACTTTCATGATCTTTCCATCACTTACTACAAACAAACTTTTACCATCTTTTGAAATATCCATACCTGCAGGGCCGCCATCTAATTTTGCAACCAGTTTTGTTTCTTTTGTACGGAGATTGGTCATCCAGAGATCATAACCTTTTTCCATACGTGCCATGAAATATAATTTTTCACCATCGCTGCTTAACATGTAATCAGAAATATTTACT
>Ga0183260_10000960_pt1 | contig 24382 bp, 22 predicted proteins | sample AntDrymUQ4972206_2_FD_129768 | JGI IMG/M metagenome (GOLD analysis project Ga0183260, IMG submission 129768) | Polar desert sand microbial communities from Dry Valleys, Antarctica - metaG UQ497 (22.06) (version 2) (version 2) | ecosystem: Environmental > Terrestrial > Soil > Desert | place... | reverse complement strand
CTACTCGGCGCTCCGGCGCTTACCGAGACGGACTTGCACCCGCTGGAGACGAACAGCGTGAAGCAGGCGATGGTCGGCCCGCTTCGTCACGACGCACCATGCGCGGCATTCTACAGCGGGGCGCAACCGCCGCAAGCGATTGGGGTCGCCGGCGGAGTTCGTGGACGCAGGGCATAATGGCGGACATGCTCAAGTCCGCTTCCATCACGATCCTGATGGCGTGTGCCGTTCTGACGTCCGGCTGCGGCCGTCGGGCCGATGCGCCCGCTGCGGCACGCCCGAACATCCTGGTGATCCTGCTCGACGACATCCGGTGGGACACAGTGGGCTACGCAGGACATCCTCACGTGAAGACGCCGAACATCGACAGCATAGCGAACGAAGGGGTGAACTTCGTTAATGCGTTCTGCACGACCTCGCTGTGCTCCCCCAGCCGTGCATCCATCCTGAGCGGCGTTTACGCGCACAGGCACGGCGTCACGGATAACTTCACCGAGTTCCCGTCGAAGATGAGGAGCTTCCCGGACCTGCTGCAGGAGGCGGGCTACGCGACTGCGTACGTGGGGAAGTACCACATGGGGGAAGACAACGACGAACCGCGGCCCGGCTTCGACTACTTCGTGACCCACAAGGGGCAGGGAAAGTACTTCGATACCGAGTTCAACATGAACGGCCAGGGGCGCGAGGTGAAGACCGGGTACTACACGACCGTGGTCACCGACATGGCCCTCGACTGGCTGAAGCGGGATCATGGGGGCAAGCCGTGGCTCATGATGCTCGGCCACAAGGCGCCGCACAGCTTCTATACCCCTGAACCGAAATACGAGCGCACCTTCGCGCAGGTCCCGGTCGCGTATCCCCAGACCGCTTTCGCGCTGGGGGACAAGCCGGCGTGGATCAAGGAGCGCCAGTACACATGGCATGGCATCTACGGTCCGCTCTTCGAATGGCGGAAGGTCTTCCCGGACGATCGTCCGGAGGCTGTGGTGGACTTCCAGAATATGGTCCACGCCTACTGGGGCACGATCCTGAGTGTCGACGACAGCGTGGGCCGGCTGCGCAGATGGCTGGAGGAATCAGGGCAGCTGGACAACACCATCATCGTCTTCATGGGTGACAACGGCCTGCTCGAGGGGGAGCACGGCATGGTCGACAAACGCACCATGCACGAGGGGAGCATCCGGATTCCCATCGCCGTGCGCTATCCGGCACTGGCTGGAGGGCCGAAGGTGATCGAGCAGCAGGTACTGACGGTGGACCTCGCACCAAGCCTGCTGGAGCTCAGCCAGGCGCCGGCACTGGCGGACATCGACGGCAGATCCTGGGTCCCGCTGGTCAGGTCCGGAGATCCAGGCTGGCGCAGGAGTTGGTTCTACTACTACAACTACGAGACCCAGTTTCCCTACACGCCCAACGTGCGGGGAGTCCGCACGGAAGAATGGAAATACGTCCGGTATCCGCACGGGGACGGGGGGCCGGACCGGCACAAGGCGGAACTCTACAACATCAAGGACGACCCGGAAGAGCGGACGAATCTCATCGACTCCGCCGGGTCTGCAGAGAGAGTGCAGGAGCTCGACGCCGAGCTCCTGCGGCTCATGGCGGCGACCGGGCTCACGCCGGAGAACGACAGGATGCCGGTGGATGCCGGTATCAAGACCGCCTTGCCGGATCAGAAGATCCGCTAGTGCGAGCGGCCGCAGATCCGGTACTGCGAGCGTCTGCGGTCCCACCCTCCGGCGGCTGCCGCTGGACGACTTTCCAGATCGTCCAGGCGCTCCCACCTGCCAAGGCGGCCGCAATCCAGGGCCAGCGCCTGCGGGGAGGATCTCCTCTGATAACACGCTCGAGATGCCGCCGGGAACTGTCGACTGCCGGATCACCGTCGAAATATGCTGGATCGTTCATACGTGCTCGCGTGAAGCTGTTGCCGGGCTGGTGATATACAAAACAGCCTCCCCGATCATTATGGCCGAATCCTCGAAGGCTGGTCCCGGAGCCGGATGGCGAATTGTCTGGGCAATCGGGACCGCCCTGCTCGTCCAGGTCCTGGTGCTCGCGGCCGCCACGATGCCCGTGCTGATGGGCTGGCTTGCCCTGGCGAACGCCACCACGGACCGCCCGCTCGCCCGCGCCGTCGCCTTCAGCCTGGCCGTTGCCCCGTCCTACGCCGTCTTCGCGCTCCTGCTGATGGGAGCGTCGGCGGCATCGACCCGGCTCCTTGGATGGAAGTCCCCTCCCGACGCCGAGATGCCCCTCGATCGTGTTGGATGGCCGCTTCTGGGGTGGGTGCGGTATATGGTCGCCATCCACGTGGTGCGCGTCTTTGCCGGGCTGCTCCTGAAGGGTTCGCCGCTGTGGACCGCCTATCTACGCCTGGCTGGCGCGCGGCTCGGCCGGCGTGTTTACGTGAACAGCCTGGCGGTCAGCGATTACAACCTGCTGGAATTCGGCGACGGCGTGGTAATCGGCGCCGACGTGCACATCGCCGGTCACACAGTGGAGCGGGGAACCGTCAAGACCGCCCGCGTGCGACTCGGGCGCAACGTGCTGATCGGCATCGGCAGCGTGATCGACATCGGCGTCGAGGCTGGCGACGGCTGCCATATCGCGGCGCTCAGCTTCGTGCCGAAGTACATGAAGCTCGAGGCCGGGGCCACCTACGCGGGCATACCAGTGCGCCGGGTGGACACGGGAGCCCCGCGGTCGCGCCCCCCCGTGTAGCGCTACCTGGCGCTCTTCTGTGCCACGGGCGTGATCTCCACGGTGCCGGACATCTTGTCCGCCTCCCCTTCGCAGCCCAGGGCCACAACGGTTCCCTTTGCCGCTCCGGGTGCGTCGGGCAGCTTGACGTCCATCTTCACCGAGCCGCTGCACTTCTCCGCCGTGCCGTAGAAGGGAAAGTCCAGCTTGATGGTCCCAGCGCTTGCCGTTCCCGCGAGCTTCCCCGTGATCTCCATGGGATCCGTGATTCGCATCGTGCCGGAAACCTTCCCGTCCGTGATCACCATGTTCAACGTGCCGGTGTAGACCTCGTCGGTCCTGACGGTGATCCGGTGTGTCGCCTCGTCCTTGGCTGCCGGTGCCGGCCCCTGCCCTGCGGCGCTGCCGACAGCGCACGCCGTCACCATCACTACTGCTGCCACGCGTTTGACCATCTGCACTCCTCCTGAACCAAGAAGCATCGACGCTACTATCGCGCCCCTTCGCGCGGCTCCCTGACCATCGCCCACACGCGTGGCCCTCCGCCGGGCACCCGCTGCTCATCCCGTACTTCGAACCCATGCCGCCTGTAGAAGGCAAGATTGCGCTCCTTGGCGGTGTCGAGATAGCACGGCAGACCTTCGGCGTCCGCACGGGCGAGCGTCGGCGCAATGAGCGCGCTTCCGGCACCCTGCCCCTGGTGGGCTGGCTCCACCCCGAGAACCATCAGGTACCAGTGAGGTCCGGGTACGAAGCGTTCGTGGGCGGCAGCCATGGTATCGACGAAGGCCCCGAATCGTTCCAGCTCGTCTTCCTTCAGGTGCCGTGGTGCCTCGACGAACCCCACGTCTTCCATGCGCGAGGGGGACAGCTCCGTGCGGCCGGGGGGCAGCCAGACCGCGTGCCCGATCATCGTACCGGCCGTGGTATCCACGTGGCCGAACCGCTCGCCGTAGGCCACCCCGATCTGCATCAGCCATGGCAGCCCCTCACGACGCCGCTCGTCGTCAGGGAAGGTGAACCCGAACGCCGGATCCTCGAAGAACGCGCGCCCCTGGACCCGCCCGGCCTCGGCGATCCATTCGTGCTTGAGCGTGGTGATCTGAAGCTCGAGAGACATCTGCCCTCCGCAAGAAGCGCGTCGTCCGCGCCGTTCGACAAACATCAGGGTCCCCCTTTCAGCGCGCCGCGAGATCCCGAACCGCAGGCCATCCGTCGACGCCGGAGGCGGCGCGAACGCCTCTGACGATCGCCTCTCCCACCAGATCTGCAGCGAGGGCACCGAGCACGGTCAGCTGTAGATCGGGCCGGGCGAGTCCCTCGGTGGATACGGCGAAGAGTTGATCGCCGTCACCGGTCGTGTGATACGGGCGAATGGCCCGTGCGGCGCCGCAGTTGGCCATCATGGCCAGTTTCGTCAGTGCCGTCTTCGTCAGCGTCACGTTGGTCGCCACGACCGCCAGCGTCGTACTGCGAAGGGCGTGGTCTTCGAGCGGGCCGGCCGCGGCCCCCGTCACCATCCCGCGCATCACGTCCACGCTGTCGGCGAAGGAGTCGTCCGCCCGCCGGGAGCCGGCAACGATGGCTCCAGTCCGGGGATCGAGCACATCCCCCGCGGCGTTGACGACGGCGAGCGCGCCGATGACCACGTCCCCCAGCGTCAGGCTGGCGGTGCCGAGCCCCCCCTTCATCCCACCCAACCCGCGGCTGCGGTGCATCTTCCCGACCGTTGCTCCGGCACCCGCCCCGACGTTCCCTTCCGCCACCGCCGCTTTCGACGCCGCGGCACACGCGCGATAGGCGGCCTCCGCGTCGGGGCGCACGCGCGGATTGCCCACGGCAAGGTCATCGATCACGGCCGAGACGACGATGGGGATCCGGAGGTCGGGCCCGCCCCAGTCGAACCCGACGTTTCGCTCTTCGAGAAACCGGATGACGCCCCCCGCGGCCGGCAGCGCGAAGATGCCTCCGCCCGCCAGGAAGAGTGCGTGGATCCGGTCGACCGGGCTGACCGGCTGCAGCATCACCACCTGGGACTCCCCCGGCGCGGACCCGTTGTAATCGACCCCCGCGGCAGCGGCAGACTCGAACAGGATCGCCGTGCATCCGGTCGGCCGGCGCGAGTCGGTGAAATGGCCGACGCTGATCCCCGGCACGTCCGTCAGCGATCCGGCAGGCCCGGCCGGCTGCGCCCCGGAGAGCCCGCCGTCGGCAGCCACCCCGGCGCCGAGCGTCTGCGCGAACTGCCGTCTGTTCACAGTGCCTCCACGTCTCCCTGCCGCTGCCGCCGTTCCGCAGGCTGCCCGGGCGGAAGACGGCCCCCCCGTGCATTCACGGCGGCGGCAATCCCAAGCAGGATGAGTCCGCTGACGTCGAGCACCGGCAGGCGCAGGCCGAGCACGTCGATGCTGGGACCCGGCGCCAGCAGGAGCGCGGCGGCCACGAACAGGAGCACCCGGGTGCCGGGGCCCACGCGAACGAACAGGTACCCCGCCAGGCCCGCCGCAAACGCCACGACGCCAAGGAAGGCAACCATGAACGCCTGAATCGTATCCGCGAGCGGCGCCGGGCCGCCAGTCGGCGCCAGCATGAGCAGCTCGGGGCGGAAGACGAAGATGTACGGCAGCGTGAACCCGACGAGGGAGATCCTGAACGCCGCGAAGCCCGTCCGCATGACGTCAGCCCCGCCGATGGAGGCTGCGGCATACGCCGCGAGCGCCACCGGAGGGGTCACCATCGACATCATGCCGAAGTAGAAGATGAACAGGTGTGCGGCCAGCGGAACCACACCGAGGTTGCCGAGAACCGGGCCGATGAGCGTGGCCAGCAGGAGGTACGTCACGGCCGACGGGAGCCCCATGCCAAGCACGATCGAGCACAGCATGATCACGACGAGCGCGAGCAGCAGGCTTTGATCGGCCAGGGGAATGATGGCGGCCGGCAGGCGCGTGCCGATCCCGGTCAACGTCACGACGCCGATGACGATGCCGACGCACGCGGCCGCACAGACCAGCGGAACCATGTCTCTCGACGCGGTGGCAACCGCCGCAAGCGCGCTCCGGGGGTCGATCCGGGTCCTCGGGTGCAGCGTGCTGATGACGATCACCGCACCCAGCGCGAGGCTGACCGCGCGGAAGGCGGTATAGCCGAGGAACAGCAGGACCATCAGCGCGGCGAGACCGGTCAGGAATACCAGCCCCTCGAACGGCACGAGCGCCCCGCCTGGCGTGGCCGGCGGTGCCACCGGCTGGTGCACCGCCAGGCGTCGAGCGTAGAAGTGCACGTAGAGGAAGAGCGCGACGTAGTAGAGCACCGCCGGCAGCAGCGCGGCCTGGATAATCTGCAGGTAAGTGACCGGAGGCTGGACGATCTCCAGCATCATGTAGGCGCCGGCACCCATCACGGGCGGCACGAGCGCTCCGCCGGAGCTGGCCGCTGCCTCGATCCCGGCGGCGGTCTCCGCCCGGAAGCCGGCGCTGCGCATCATGGGGATCGTGAACGTACCGGTCGTCGCCGTATTCGCCACGGCGCTGCCCGACAACGAGCCGAGCAGCCCGGAGCTCAACACCGCGACCTTCGCCGGCCCGCCCGGGCTCCCGCCGAACAGCCGCTGCGCGAGGTCGATGATGAACCGTGTCGCCCCGGTGATCTGAAGGAACGCCCCGAAGATCACGAAGAGGAACACATAGGTGAACATCACGCCCAGCGCGACGCCGAACACTCCCTGTGTATGAAGGAACGTCTGCGCGACGATGCGCTCGACTGGATAGCCGCGGTGCGGAAAGAGCCAGCCGGGCAGGTACGCGCCCCAGAAGGCGTAGCCGATGAAGAAGAGCGAGAGCAGCGGGAGAGCGGCGCCGATGGAGCGTCGCGTGGACTCGAGCACCAGCGCGAGCCCGGCGACGCCAGCCGCCGTGTCGGCCAGCGTCTGGTATCCCGCCCGGTTGCCGAGCGAACGGCCGCCGAACCACGAAGCGGAGAACGCCGGCTCCGTCTGCCACACGATGTAGCCGCAGCAGAGCACGCTGAGCCCCGCAAGGGTCACGTCGAGCGCCCGCATCGCCCGCAGGCCGGCCAGCCGTGGGTGCGCCGGCACGTACAGGAAGCACAGCACCAGACCGATCATCGCGAAGATCGCCAGCTGCGACTGCGGCGTCAGCTGCGGATAATTGACCTCCGCGAGCGTGAAGACGCAGTAGACGAGCGCAAGGCCGGAGAGAAGCGCCGGCAGCGCCGGAGATCGCGCCGGGGCGGCCGTCACTCCTTCCAGATTCCAACCTCGCGATAGAACCGGATCGCGCCGGGGTGGAACTCGGTGCCCGTGTTCCGCGGGGCGTTGCGCTCGTTGATGGCACGGCCGGCCGCGTGCCGCTGGACGACGGCTTCACGATGCTCGTAGAGGGTCTTCGTGATGTCGTACACGAGCTGTTCGTCCTTGTCCGCGCTTGTGATGAGGTGCATGGACCCGGTGTCAAGCATCTGCAGGGCCCCGGGCTGTCCGCGGTACGTACCGGCCGGCACGGTGGCCCGGTCGAAGAACGGGTATTCGGCCGAGAGGCGCCCCATCGCTTCGTCGTCATAGGGCACGAATACGATGTCCTGCGAGGCGGCCGCCTGCGTGATGGACGCGGTGGGCACCGCCCCACCGATGAAAGCGGCAGCGGCGGAACCGTCGGCCAGCATGTCCACCGCGGCAGCCTGCGTGGCATTGAGCGCGGTGAAATCGCTGTAACTCAGCCCGTGGGCGGCGAGCAGCGGGGTCACGAAGAACTCGAAGCCGGCCCCGGCCGGGCCGATGACCACGCGCTTGCCCCGGAGGTCGGCAATCCGCTGGACCCCGGAGTTCCGAGGCGCAATGAACATCGCGACGTTCGGCGCGAGGGTCATCACGGCGCGCACGGGGTATGCCTGGTCCCAGCCTTCCCCTCCCCGCGCCGCAAAATAGGTGATGGCCGAATTCGAGACCGCGAAGTCGAGCTCCCCGCTCGCGAGGCGCCGGATGTTCTCCTGCGAGCCGCTCGTCGCCTCCGCGGTGATGTTCCAGCCGCGGCCTGCGCCGGCCTCGTTGAGCACTTCCACGAGCGCGCCGCCGACGACGAAGAATGCCCCTCCGGGAGGAGCCGTCCCGAAGCTCATGAACCCGCGATCTCCTCCGCCGCCGCATGCGGCCGGCAGGATACCGGCGGCAGTCACGAGCAGGAGAGCGGCTGAAAGTCTGGCAGCACGCAACATGTCAGGCCTCGAAGAGTGAATCCAGGGTCGATGCCACGCGATGTTATCAAAGCCCGGAAACGGCAACGTGCCACCGGCCGCTTCAGCTCACCTGCGGTCGTACGTGCCGGACCACGAACCGGGCAGCCTGCCGTGCCGCCTCGGCATCGCTGCGGCGGTAGAAATCCGAAGGGGTGAGGTCTTCGGCACCGTAGAACGCGAGCTCGCGGTCGCGCCGGAGCCCGCGGGAGGCATCCGCGAGACGGTCGATCTCGGGCGCGAGGGCCGCGGGCAGCCTGGCACGCTCGGCAATCAGCACGTCAGCAACGTCATGGATCCGGGGCGGATCGACCCCCACGGCCCTGAGCAGTCCCTTCAGCGCGAGCTCGACCACCTCCTGCGATTCCCGCACCACATCCGCCCAGCTCTGCGCCTCGAACAGCACGTCGAGCGCCCGCAGCCGTGCGTCGGCCCGCCGGACGTAGTCGGCCGCCAGGTGCACGTTGCGCATTACGCGGCTGCCGTCCAGTACGGCTGCCCGTGCACGATCCGGCGGACGAGCCGGCCGGCCGCGATATCGCGGCGCGTCCGCACCAGCGCGCTCGAGATCCGCAACTCCCGTTCGAAGAGCACGATGCCGTCGACGGCCACCTCCCCCCAGACGCCCCCGGTGCTTCGCTCAGGTGGCGGGTGCACGAAGTGGGGATCGACGACGCGCCCGTGCCACACTGGTGGCGCCGTGTCCCAGGCGCGATACAACGCTCGGGTCAGTGCGATGCGCCGCTCGACCACGATCAGCACGTCGACGTCGGACGAGGCCGCGGCATCCCCCCTGGCCCAGGAGCCGTACACGACCACGCCTACCACCGCGTCCCCCGCCAGCTCCGTCGCGCGGCCGAGGATGGCCGCCGCGTGCTCGTCGGCCGCAAGGCCGGGCCCGGGAGCCGCCAGGCACCGCACGCAGTACTCGTTGAGGGACAGGTCGAGATCCCGCGCCGCTCCCTGAAGCGACGCATGCAGCGCCGGGGGGAGCCGCAGCACGAAGCGCCCCGAGGCAGGGGTGGCTGCCGGCGCCGGAGACCGCCTTCGTGATACTGCCATGCGTTGCGTATGATATCAAAGGCCGACCCGACCGTCGGGGAGCTCACTACGGAGGACCGCATGCCCGCTGATCACCGCTACTGGACTGCCGCCACGGCACTCACCGGCATCGCCGTCGCGACCGCACTCGCATTGGCCGACCAGTCCCGGGTCACCCCGGCCGCACCGGCCAGCGGCCGCAACATCGTCGTCTTCGTGGCCGATGACCACGGGCAGGATGCCGGGGCGTACGGCCATACGGTCGTTCGGACGCCGCACCTGGATGCGCTGGCGGCCGAGGGCGTCCTGTTCAAACATGCGTATGCCACGACCGCCAGCTGCAGTGCGAGCCGGTCCGTGATCCTGTCGGGGCTGCACAACCATCGGACGGGCCAGTACGGGCACGAGCACGACTACAGTCACTTCCGCAGCTACGACGACCTGAAGACGCTGCCCGTTCTTCTCCGGGAGGCGGGCTACCGGACGGCACGAAGCGGCAAGTTCCACGTGGCCCCGGAGGCGACCTACAAGTTCGAGACGGTACTCGAAGGGCCGCAACGGAGCCCGGTGGAGATGGCAGAGCACGCCCGGGCTTTCATCGCCGCGCGCGACCCCCGTCCCTTCTTTCTTTATGTCGCGACGAGCGATCCTCATCGAGGCGGCGGGATCGCACACGAACTGCCGTCGCACCCCGACCGGTTCGGCAACCGCCCCGAGGGATACCCCGGGATCGATCCGGTGACCTACGAACCTGCGGCGGTCGTGGTACCGCCATGGCTGCCCGACAGCGCCGCCTCGCGGGCGGAGCTCGCGCAGTATTACCAGTCGGTGTCACGGCTGGATCAAGGCTTCGGCCACCTCGTACAGGTCCTCAAGGACGAGGGAGTCTACGATCAGAGCCTGATCGTCTATCTCTCCGATCACGGCGCCGCATTCCCCGGGGCCAAGACCACGGTGTACGAACCCGGACTTCGCTCGCCGCTCATCGTGCGGCTTCCGAATGGACAGCGCCGGGGGATCTCGTCGGAGGGGCTCGTCAGCTGGGTGGACATCACGCCAACCTTGCTGGACTTCGCGGGGGCGACGCCCCCCACGTACAAGCAGCACATTGGAAGCCCGGAGGTGCGTGCGACCGGCGATCTACCGGAGACTCACGGGTTGCACGGGCGCTCGTTCCTGGCACTCGCGCGGGGTGAGGAGGTGGCAGGGTGGGATGAAGTCTACGCCTCGCACACCTTCCATGAAATCCAGATGTACTACCCGATGCGCGCGGTGCGTGGCCGGCGCTTCAAACTGATCTGGAACATCGCCCACCAGCTGCCGTTCCCGTTCTCCACCGACCTCTGGAGTGCTGCGACATGGCAGTCGGCATGGCTGGGCAAGGGCCCCGTGAAATACGGGCTCCGCACCGTGGCGGGCTACATCAATCGTCCCGAGTTCGAGCTTTACGACCTCCGGCACGATCCGCACGAGGCGCGGAATCTGGCGCGGGACCGGCAGTTCGCCGAAGTCCTGGCCGAGCACAAGAAGAAGATCCGGGATTTTCAGGCACGCACGTCCGACCCCTGGATCCTGAAATGGGAATACCAGTGATGAAACAATGTGCCTGCACAGGCATGATGAAAACAGCCAGGCTCACCATACTCGCCCTGCTGCTCGGCGCGGCCGCCTTGCCGCTCACCAGCTGCGGCGGTCCGTCCGAGTACCCCGCCCGCCCCATTACGATGATTGTCCCGTGGGGCGCCGGCGGGGGTACCGACGCCGTTGCCCGCATCATCGCCCAGCTCCTGGAAAAAGAGCTCGGCAAGCCGGTGAACGTCGTGAATCGCACCGGCGGCAGCGGCGTCGTCGGACACCAGGCCATTGCAGGCGCTCCACCCGACGGTTATACCATCGGCATTCTCACCGCCGAGATCGGCATGATGCGCCACCAGGGGCTGACGGATCTCACCGGCGCGTCGTTTACGCCGCTCGGCCTCGTCAACTACGACGCCACCGCCATCCAGGTCCGCGCCGACTCGCCGTACCGCACGCTCGGCGATCTGATGGAGGCGATCCGGGCGAACCCTGGCAAGCTGAAAGCCTCGGGCACGGCACAGGGAGGCATCTGGCACGTCTCGTTGTACGGGCTGCTCGAGGAGCAGAACATTTCACCGACATCGGTGCCCTGGGTCCCCAGCGTGAGCAGTGCCGCAGGGCTCCTCGATCTCGTGGCTGGCGGCGTTGACCTCGTCCCGGCTTCACATCCCGAAGCACGCTCGCTCATCGACGCCGGGCGGGTCAGGAGCCTGGCGGTGCTGGACGACGAGCGCTCCGCGCTGTACCCGGATGTGCCGCTCGGCAGAGAGGAGATCGGTACGACCTGGAAAATGGGCGTGTGGCGGGGTATCGGGGCGCCAAGACATCTGCCGGCCGACGTCGAAGCGCGGCTGCAGACCGCGGTGGCGAATGCCTACAACAGTTCCGAGTACCGGGAGTTCATGAAGACTCGCGGCTTCGGGATGCGCTGGGCCGGCCCGGAGGAGTTCGCCCGGTTCATGGAGAGCGCGGACGAGCAGATGGGGACGATCATGAAAGCGGTGGGCCTGTCGCAGTGACCCGCATGGCACCACAGACTGCGTAGCGCGCGGGATGCGCTTCAACGACACCCTCTTGGGCCTGCTGATCCTCGTGTTCGGCGCGATGGTCGCAGGGTACGCACGGACGTTTCCGTCGATGCCCGGCCAGAGTGTCGGCCCCTCGCTGTTCCCGACCGTGATCGGCATCGGGTTCATCTTCCTCGGAGCGGCCCTGAGCGCGTCCGGCCTGCGACGCGGGGAGCGCCCGGCGATTGCTGCCGGAGCCCCGGTGCCCAGCCGGCGTGCAAGGATCGGATTCCTGCTGGTCATCGTTGATCTGGTGTTCTACGCGGTGGCAGTGGACTGGCTGGGCTTCTTCCTCGCCGGCTTCCTCTTCCTGATGGTGCTGATGCGTGCGTTCGGGGTACCCACCCTGCGGGCGGCGGCCGTTTCCGCGGGTGTGACCCTCGCCATGCACTATGGCTTCTACACCCTGCTGCGAGTGCCCCTGCCCTGGGGACTTCTCGAACCGCTGGCATGGTAGAGCACCTCATCGCCGGCGTGGGGCTCGCGCTCGACCCGTACGTTCTCGGGGTCGTGCTCGCGTCGGCCCTCTTCGGGCTGTTCGTCGGAGCCATACCGGGGCTCACAGCGACAATGGCCGTTGCCCTGCTCGTGCCGGTGACCTTCTTCCTTCCACCGATTCCCGCAGTGGCGTGCATCGTCACCGCAACCGCGATGACGATCTTCGCGGGAGACATTCCCGGCGCCCTGCTGCGCATGCCCGGAACACCCGCGTCGGCGGCCTACTGCGACGAGGCGTATGCGATGACGCGCCGGGGGGACGCCGAGACGGCGCTCGGCGCAAGCCTGGTGTTCTCCGCGATCGGAGGGCTGCTTGGTACCCTCGTTTTGATGAGCGCCGCGCCGGCGCTTGCGAACGTCGCCCTCGAGTTCAGTTCGTTCGAATACCTGTGGCTCGTAGTGCTGGGGCTGACGTGCGCGGCATTCGTCTCGCCCGGCCGGCCGCTCAAGAGCTTCGTCTCGCTGCTGCTCGGGCTGCTCGTGGCTACGGTCGGCTTCGAGAACCCGGCAGCGTACCCGCGCTTCACCTTCGGATTCACGGCGCTCATGAGCGGCCTGCAGCTCATTCCGGTGATGATTGGCATGTTCGCTGTGTCGGAGGTGCTCCGCTACGCGCTTGCCGCTGACTCCCCCGTTCAGGAGGTGCCTCAGGCGATCGGACGAATCTTCCGGGGGCAGTGGGAGGTGCTGCGAAGGTATCCGCTGGCGGCGTTCCGGGGAGGGGCCATCGGCACGGTGGTTGGTGCGCTGCCGGGAGCCGGCGCGGACATCGCGGCGTGGATTGCGTACGGCGTCTCAAAGCGTTTCTCGAAGACGCCGGAGCGGTTCGGCAGCGGTCATGTCGAGGGGGTCGCCGAAGCGGGCGCCGCCAACAATGCGGCGCTGTCGGGCGCCTGGATTCCGGCACTGGTGTTCGGCATCCCGGGGGACTCGATTACCGCCATCGTGATCGGCGTGCTGTATCTGAAGGGCATGAATCCGGGTCCGACGATTTTCATCGAGAATCCCCAGAACATCTACGCGGTGTTCGTGATCTTCCTGATGGCCAACGTGCTCCTCCTGCCGCTTGGCTGGGTGCTGATCAAGGCGTCGAAGAACGTGCTGCACGTGCCTCGCAACGTGCTGATGCCGGTGATTCTGCTGTTCTGCGTGGTCGGAGCGTTCGCGATCAACAACTCCGTGTTCGATGTGGGTGTGATGCTTGCGTTCGGGTTGATCGCCTATCTCATGGAAGCAAACGGGTTCCCCATCGCTCCGACGATCCTTGGGATCGTGCTCGGCGGGATGCTCGAACAGAACCTCGTCACCTCGATGATCAAGGCCGAGGGAAGCCTCCTTGCGTTCGTAGAGCGCCCCATTGCTGCGGTGCTCTGTGGGGTCACCGTTCTGATCTGGATGTCGGCAGCGGCCGGACGGCGGCTGCGCCCGCAGCCCTGATCGGCCTGGATGTGCTCAGATGCACGTCCGGACGCCGGGTGTTGACATCCCAGGGTGACGAACGTGCGCCGCGCCGCTGCGCAATGTCTTCCGGCCTGAAAAGCTCGTCGTCCCGTGACACGGTGGCGCTCGTTGCCGAAGGTCGTCAGCACGTCACGGGGCGTGCCGGTCCACATGTGTCCAGCGCTATTCCGGCTCGATTCTCAGCAACCGTCCGTTGTCCTCGTCGGTGACGGCGTAAAGAAACCCGTCGGGCCCCTGCTTCACGTCGCGGACGCGGCGTCCGACTGCCAGCCGCTCCTGCCGGACCACTGTCCCCTCCCCGTCGAGCACGATCCGCCTGATGTCCTCGCTGGCCAGGCCGCCGCTGAAGAGGCTGCCACGCCAGTCCGGCATCCTGTCCCCCGTGTAGTAGGCAAGGCCGCTTGGCGCGTGCGCCGGAGTCCAGGCGGCTCGAGGATCCACCATGCCTGTCGCGGAGGTCCTGCCGATCGGCTCGCGTGTCTTGTAGTCGCGCCCGAGCGTCACTTCCGGCCAGCCGTAGTTGCGACCGCGTTCCAGGAGGTTGAGCTCGTCGCCGCCAAACGGGCCGTGCTCGTTCGCCCAGATGCGGCCCGACAGGGGGTCACGCGTGAGTCCCTGGATGTTGCGATGGCCGTACGTCCAGATCTCCGGGCGCACGCCCCCCTTCCCGGAGAACGGATTGTCTCCGGCAGGCTGGCCGTCCTCGGTCAGGCGCAGAACGGATCCAAGGTGGCTATCGAGGTTTTGCGCCTGCTCCCGCGCCAGCATGCCCCCGATCCGGAGCGGTGGATTGCCACCGTCGCCGATCGTCATCAGCAGGGTACCGTCCGGCAGCCACAGGAGCCGGGAGCCGAAGTGCTGCGTGCCCTCTTTTGCCGGCTCGGCGCGGAACAGCGTCTCGAGTCCGGTGACCCGGCCGTTCTCGAAGCGGCCCCGTACGAGGATTGTGCGATTCTCCTTCTCGGTGCCGGTGGACAGGGTGAGGTACAGGCGGGAGCCGTCCTTCGGGTGCGGGGCGATGTCCATCAGGGCGCCCTGCCCTTCGCTGAACACCTGCAGAAGCCCGTCCACCGGGATCTCGGTGAACCGGTCCCCCTCGAGGACGTGCAGCGTTCCCTTCTTGGCGGTTACGAGGAGCCGACCGTCAGGCAGCCACGCGAGCCCCCATGGCTTGTCGATACCCTCGGCGACCGTCACTGCCCGCCACCCCTTTGCCTCCGGGGGAGGACCGGATGGCTCCGGCTGCGCGTAGGCAGGCAGGGCAACAGCCGCTGCCACAAGGAACCCTGAACATGCCCTCACACCACCCCGGATGAACGTATCCATCTCTCACCTCATGTCTCATCGATGACCGGCTTCACACGCACACGAACGCCCCTGAAGCTGCAAGATGGCCACCGATCGCTCATATCTGCGGCAGCTGCCCGTCACGCCTGCAGGAGAGCCACAGGGGCGTCCGCTGGCGTGCGCCCCTACCCTCCACTCTGGCGCGTAGTCGCGGCGGCGGATCCGCTCCTCGACGAGGAGGCTCAGCGTGAAGAGTCCGAAGACTTCCAGCAGACCGATGCAGGCGTAGATGGCGAAGCGCGTGAATGCGCCGGGATTTGGGAAGCAGGTCGTGCCTGCATCGAGGCAGTCGTTCACGAGGCGATCGAGCTCGACGTACTCCCGCAGGATCAACCCGATGGCGGTGCTGAAGATGACTGCAGTGCCCGCGATGCACCCGAGGATCATCTGCCCCTTGCGCCAGAACGGAATCGCCACCAGTACGCCGATCAGCGAGGGGACCGTCAGCGCGAGCGCGATCCATGACCAGCTCAGCTCGTTCATGACAGCACAGTATCCGACGTCCGCCAGGAACCGCGGAATCGCAAGGCGTCGGCGTCAGCGCCGCGTCAGTCGCGTTTCACCTGGTCGGCCCTGACGGTGTCGTCGGACATCAGCATGCCCTCCACTTCCACCCCCAGCCCGTTTCGCAGCCCGGAGCAGGAGACGCCGTCGTACCTTGTCGCCGGGGTCGTGAAGACAGGGTAGCGTTCCACCCGTATCGTGAGTGTCGGACAGGTTCCCGACAGCACCTGAAGCGGCCCCCCGAGCGAAATCGCGCGGACGGGGGTGGGGCCCGCTGGTGGCAGCGGCGCCGGGTCCGGAGTGGGGGACGGGGTTGGCGGCGGTACCGGGTTCGGCACCGGGACAGGCGCAGGTGAAGGCACAGGGACGGGTGCCGGAGCAGGCGCCGGTGGAGGAGTTGGGGCGGGCACTGGCGATGGAACTGGATCGGGGGTCGGCGGAGGAACCGGAACCGGTGCCGGAGCCGACCCGGCCGGTGCCACCTGGGTGGCCGTGATCCGCTCACCGGCAATGAACAGCTCGGCCGTCCGTTCGGGGCCGCTGTTGGCCGTGACGTTGAGCCGCAGGGTTGCGTTACCACGCCCCGATGCCGGCGACACGGCCACCCACGGCACGCGGCTGGCTGCCGTCCAGTCGCAGACCGCATGAGTACGCAGGTCGAGGGTTCTGAGGCCCCCCTCCGCAGGCAGCGGATCTGTGGCCGAGGGTGACAGGTCGAACTGGCAGGCGGCTCCCTGCTGTGCCACCTCGACCAGCCGCTCGCCCACCCCGATCGAGGACTGCCGCGGGACCGGAACCCCGTTCTCCGCCACCCGGTAAGTGACAGTACCGTCACCCTGCCCTCCAGCACTCGAGGTGATGGTCACCCAGGGAGATCCGCTGACGGCGGTCCAGGTACACTCGCGCGAGACTGACACCGACAAGGTACCCGTGCCGCCGGCAGGGCCATAAGAGGACCCGGAATTGGCAACCGAAGCCTGGCACCGCGTTCCGGACGGCCCCGTCAGGTTCGTTGTGGTGGAGGCGGAACTGCCGCAGGCGCCAGCCGCAAGGAGCACCCCGACGGGAACGCACCAGACCCGAAAAGTGTGGAGAAGGTGTGCCACGTGGTGCCCACTTGCACAACATTGGCCAGCTCAGCGCGGCTTCAATTGCGGGCACCGGGGACTCCGCGGCAGCAATTTATCCCACCGGGAGCCACATTCTGGGAAACCTGAGGCACTGACGATAAAATTGCCGTGGACGTCCCCTGCAAGTCCCGCGGAGGCTGGCGTTCGCGACCCGGCGGATCTTGAAAAGAACTGGACCTCTACGACCTGCGGCTCAGAAGCGAGGAAGGATGAGAGGAAAGCACATGTGGAGAAGTCCGGCCGGCGCAATCGCCGTCATGGTCATGGTCATGCTCGCTGGAAATCCGGCTGGCGCCGGGCAGGCCTCCTCAGCGAAGGCGGCCGTCAGGCAGGCGGAAGGGGACCGGTTTGCGGCAATGAGCGCGAACGATGTCGCGGCCGTCGAGCGGATGCTTGGCGACGACCTCGTGTACACGCACTCGACCGCACAGGTGGAATCCAAGACCGAGTTCCTCGAGAGCATGCGGGGGGGCACGGTGAAGTACATCAGTCTGGAAGCCCGCGATCAGGTCGTGCGCGTCTACGGTCAGACCGCCGTCATCACTGGCGGTGTGACAATCACGAGCATGAACCGAGGGGAACACCGGCGCAGCGTGCTGCGGTATACCGACGTGTGGGTCCAGCGTGACGGCCGCTGGCAGATGGTCAGCTGGCAGTCGACACGCCTGCCCGAGACGCCCTGATCCACAGACCATTGATGCCGTCTGCACATATCCGCGCCCTGGCGTTCTCCCTGCTCGCTACGGCCGTGGCGGCCATTGGCGCCCAGGCGCCCCTGCCCGCCAGACCGTGGCCACCGGACGTGCAGAAGAGCACCGGAGGCGCCCCGGTGCTCTCCCCTGCGGAGGCTCTGGCCACCTTTTCCCTGCCCCCCGGGTTCCGGCTCGAGCTCGTAGCGAGCGAGCCGATGATCCAGGATCCCATCATGATCGAATGGGATGCCGCGGGGCGTCTCTGGGCGATTGAGCTCACCGGCTACATGCGCGACATCATGGCGTCGGGGGAACACGATCCCACGTCTCGGGTCGTCGTGCTCGAGGACACGGACAACGACGGCACGATGGACAGGCGCACCGTGTTTGCCGACGGCCTTGTGCAGCCGAGAGCCCTGAGGGTGCTCCGGCACGGAGTGCTTGTTGGCGACCCGCCGAATGTCTGGCTCCTCCAGGATACGGACGGCGACCTGCGGGCCGACCGCAGGGAGCCAGTCGCCTCCAACTACGGCCGCCCCGACACGAACGTCGAGGTGAATGCGAACGGCCTGCTCTGGGCCCTGGACAACCGGATGTACACCGCGGGCACCGGCGCCGACCTGTACCTGCGGCTCACAAATGGCATGGTCGAGGCGCAGCCTTCGCTCTCACGCGGCCAGTGGGGAGTGACGCAGGACGACGCCGGGCGTATCTTCAGGAACCACAACGAGTCGGTTCTGCACGTCGACCTCGTGCCCACGCCGTACTTCGCGCGGAACCCCAACCTCCTGCGCAGGCGCGGCAGCCACGACGTCCTGGTAGACGAGGCGGGTGACGTCAACGCCGTGTGGCCCGCACGTCAGACGCCGGGGACCAATCGGGCCTATCAGCACGGCGTTCTCCGCGAGGATGGCACCCTGGCGGCGTTCACGGCCGCAGGCGCACCGACGGTCTACAGGGGGGACCGCCTGCCGGCGGATCTGCAGGGGAACGTCTTCGTGACGGAGCCGGCGGCGAATCTCGTAAGCCGCATCGTGCTCCACGACGACGGCACGACCCTCCGGGCTCGAAAGGCGTATCACGGGGCAGAGTTCCTCACGTCGGTGGACGAACGGTTCCGGCCGGTCAATCTCTCGAGCGGACCGGACGGCACCCTCTACATCGTGGATATGTACCGCGGGCTCATCCAGCACCGGGCCTACATCACCGAGTACCTGCGCGATCAGATCGTCGCCCGCAAGCTGGAGGCGCCGATTGGTTTCGGCCGCGTCTATCGTGTCGTGCACGAGACGACGACCCGCGACACCGCTCCATCGCTCTCGCGTGCCTCGTCGGCAGCGCTCGTGGACACCCTCAGCCATCCCAACGGCTGGTGGCGGGACACTGCACAGCAGTTGCTGGTCGAGCGTCGTGACACGGGCGTGGCACCGGCACTGGTGAAGATGGCCCGGAGCGCGCAGGACTGGCGCACGCGGCTGCACGCGCTCTGGACGCTTGACGGCATCGATGCCGTTGACCCTCCACTCGTCACCGCAGCCCTGAGCGATCCGTCACGCGAGGTGCGCGCGGCGGCCATTCGCGTGGCCGAGCGGTGGCTTGGCGACGGGCGTCATCCCATTCACAAGGCGGTGCTCGCGCGGGCAGAGGACGGGGACTGGGGGGTTCGGCAGCAGCTTGCGGCATCACTCGGAGCAATGCCGCCAGGTCCGAGGGAAGACGCGGTCGTCGCCCTCCTCGAGCGTTACGCCGACGATCCAGTCACCCTGGATGCTGCACTCAGCGGGATCAGCGGAAGTGAAGCGCTCGTCCTCGACGGGTTCCTCTCTGCCCGCGCAGATCGAACACCGCAGCGGGAGGCTGCGGTGACGCTGCTGGCAGCAACAGTCATGCGCAGCGGCCCGGAGGCCGCAATCCAGAAGGTACTCGCATCGGCGGCAGACGACACCCGCGCAAGATGGGAGCGATCCGCGCTCCTGCACGGCGCAGAAATCGCGCTCCTCTCAGTACCGATGCCTGGCATGGTGCAGCCCCGACGTTCCGCGGCGGCCGTCACCGCCGCCCCCTGCCCAACCTGTCCGGGGGGACGCGCAGGACCGGGCGGCGCCTACGCGTTCGCCAGACCGCCTGCCGCCGCGGGCGGGGGGACCGGACGGGGCGCGGGACCAGGGCTGCGCCTCGTGCGGGAGCCCCTTGCGCTCACCGAATGGGCACGCCGCGGCGGCGAGTTTGGCTCCCGTGCAGGCGCTGTGGTGGCACGCATCACGTGGCCAGGCAAAGTGGGGGATCCCGCCCCGGTCCCGGCGCTCACGCCCGAGGAGCAGCGGCGATTCGACGCGGGTCAGGAGGTCTACCGGAGCATCTGCCAGGCGTGTCATCAACCCGATGGCCGCGGACAGGAGAGGCTTGCGCCAACGCTGATTGGATCCGGCCTGACGCTGGCCTCCCCCGACATTCCCGTGCGCATCCTGCTGAACGGAAAGGAGGGGCCGGTTGGACTGATGCCTCCGATCGGCGGGGCGCTGACCGACGATCAGATTGCAGACGTTCTCACCTACGTGCGGCGTGAATGGGGCCAGACAGGCACCCCGGTCGAACCGGCGACGGTGAAGACGACCCGGGCGCTTACGGCGAACCGCACACGCCCGTGGACGCACGACGAACTCACGGCACTGCTGAACGGCCGGCCCTGAGGCTCAGCGGCGGCCTGCGAAGAGGTCCCGCCCGGCCACGAGCGTGCGCATCTTTGCATCGGCGGAGCTGCGTGGCAGCATCCAGAAGCCGCAGTCAGGATGGACGTACCTGATCCGCTCGTGCCCCAGCAGTGTCGCGGCGCGTTCGATCCGTCCGGCGACAACATCCGGAGACTCGACCTCGTTGTCCTTGATGTCGATCACACCGATCCCCAGGCCGATCTCCGGCCGCACGTCCCGCAGCAGTTCCAGCTCCTCCCCCGGCCGCCTGGCGACCTCCAGCACCAGGTGGTCGCAGTGCAGCAGGTTCAGGAATTCGAGCAATCGTTCGTACGTGCCCTTCTGAATCGTCTGCCCTCCGTAATTCCCGTAGCACAGGTGGACGGCCTTCTCGTGCCGCACCGCGTCGAGGACGCGGTTGATTCCTGCTGCGGCGATCCGCGCATCCTGCGGATGTCCGGTGACGTTCGCCTCGTCCACCTGCACCACCTCCGCGTCGATGCCGGAGATCTGGGCATGCAGCACGTCCGCGATCGCCATCACCCGCCCCTCCAGATCCCCGTAGTACTCGTCTGCAACGGTCTTGGCCAGCATGTAAGGGCTGGTCACGGTGAACTTCCGCGGGCGAACCGTCAGGTCGCGAAACAGCCCGTAGTCCCTTTCCAGGTTCAATCGGCCGCCGCGAAGCGGACCGGTGATCAGACCCGGAGGAGCGGCTCGAAACTGCTGCCCCGGCGTGCTCCGCCAGCGCTGGAGCTGTTCCAGGGTGAGGTCGGATGAGATCCCTTCCATGGGCCGCAGGAAGTAATCGATCATCCCGTTGGTTTCCGCGTGGTTGATGTCCCAGCGATAGAGCTCGCCGTCCGCCACGACATCGATGCCCGCGAGCTCCTGCGTCTTGATGACCGCCAGCATGGCATCGCGCAGGCTTTCGCGCGTGCTGAACACCCGAAGCCACGTGGGCACGGGATAACTGCCGACAACTGTCGTCCTGATGATGGAGCTGTCCAAAGGTGCAACCTCGTGTGGGGTTTCCGGAAGATAGCGCGTGATCTCCCCGGTCACAATCCCAGGGATTCGAACCTCCAGCCCTCTGCAGGTTCCATTGCCGTCATGTCAGGTTCCACGGCAAAGCCGAACCCGGCACATTGCAGCGACCCGATGCTCAGCCGCCCGTCGCGAATCGCGGGGCCGGTGATCCCGTGTTCCTCCACGTAGAAATCACCGTGCGCGGCCAGTGCCGCCCGGCGCTCCGCCTCCGGGAGGTAGCGCAGCCCGGGATGATAATGATGCCCGTTCCGCTCGACGTGCTGCAGACCCAGCGCAGCGGCCAGGCACAGGTCGGACTGGACCGGGACGATGCCGACCGTGCAGAGGTCCTCACCTGTCATGAGGAGGAGGTTCTGACGTCCGCGGCCATTGTGCAGCCAGGTGAGCCCGGCGTTCAGCAGGCTCCGGATTGCCCCCTTGCAGTTCTTGCTGCTCACACCCCTGTAGCCCAGCTCGATGGCCGCCGGGTACGCGTCCATGGTGCCGTCGGACTCGTCGATGATCACCGGCTTGGCGCGTGAGAGATCCCGCAGGCCGCCTGTGTGTCCAGCGCTCAACGCGATGGCGCGGTCGAACGGCTGCTCGATTGCCAGGACGTTCTCCCAGAGCGTCGCGAGGTCGGGCCGGACACGAAGTTCCTCAACCAGCTCTTCGAAATCCTCGGCCCGCTTGTACTGCTCGTTGCCGTCCAGTGTGAGGCGGTAGTCCGCGCCGAGATGCGATTCCAGCAGGTGCGCCATTCGCGTGAGGCGCTCCAGATCCTGTTCGAGCCGATTGCCGACCTTCACCTTGTAGTAGCGGACACCTCGGAGGGTGGCGTATTCCTCGATCGCCTGCGGCCAGCCGTCCTCCAGACGATCCTCCGGCGCGATTTCGTCCCGTGTGAGCGGATCCCCCAGACCCACCGTCTGCCGCACGTAGACGGAGGGAGTCGGGCCGGCCGGCAGCCAGTCCGACGGGACGGTGCCCTCCAGCTCCCGGTGAACCATTCCCGGAACGATGCCGAACAGGTTGAGGCGCGCAGCCTGCGCGAAGCTCATTCCATGCCGGCGGCAGGCGGCGTCCAGTATGGCCCGCTCGAGCAGGCTCGAACCGAAGCTCGCCAGCAGCGGGGGCAGGTCCCATTCCTCACACTGCTGGCGCACCCGTTCCTGCGAGGAGAGCCATGCGGGGAAGAAGGGAGCCTTTGCCGCGAAGGCGTCGGCGAAGACCGATTGTGCGAGGGCGATCACCCGCAGCATGTCGTCGACCTGCCGGGCGAAGTCCTTGCCGGGGGACTTGTCGAACCAGCTCGGGGGCAGACAGTCCCCGCTGAACCCCTGGCGCACCTCGCCATCGCACTGGACGAGCACCCGCAGAATCGCCTGCGGGCAGCGTGTCAGGACGGCCGTCCCGTACCGGAATGGAATGCGTGTGGTGGAATTCCTGAGACCGAGCTGGGATTCCTTGAGCGCGACGTCCAATTACCGCCCGCCTCTCCCGTCCGCGTACGGCTTCGGAAGCCCCTCACCGGGCACCTTCTTCCCCAGCTCGAAATCGGAGGCGCGCAAGCCCTTGCGGAACCCATCGAATCCGTAGAACGACGGCGCGTACTCGTCGACATACGAGACGTCCGCGCTTGCGGGCACATCCAGGCCGAGCCCCCAATACACCCCGTTCACCACGAGCCGCCGGAACCCTTCGTTTTCCAGATCGGTCGCCGAGCCCATGGTGCTCGTCAGGATCCTGTTCGTCGTCCCGTTCTCGTTCTTGTGGAGGCGTGTCCAGACGACAGGCATCGCCGGGCTGTTGACAGGCTGCTCCTGCTTGTCCGTCGCGCGCCTCTTGCTGTAAGTGGCCGGAGGGGAATCCGGTGTCATCCCCTGCAGCACCAGTCCGCGCACCAGGATGGTGGCGTCAGCCGGAGGATAGGCTTCGTACACGTCCGTGTCGCCGAAGATTTCACCCACACCGTTCAGCAGCGGGTGCTGCCTCTGCGAGTCTTCGATCACCCCGCGCGTGGCCTCGACCTTGTGCCGGCCCCAGTGCGTCAGCCAGGTCTCGCCGAGCACCCGCTTCCCGAAGCCTCCCGCATTGTTGTAGTTCCAGGACTCCCAGGGACTGCCCTTCGGAAGCCCGCTGAAGGCATGCGTGCTCGTCCGCAGGGCCACAATTGGTTTCCCCGCCTTGAGCAGCCTGTCCAGGCGCGCCATGTCCTCTTCCGGCCAGTGCCGGAAGCGCAGCGACATGATGACGATGTCCGCCGTGTCGAGCGCCTCGGGATTGGAAAGGGATCCTCCTGCTTTCGGATTGATCGTGCCGTCGGGATCCACGGAGAACAGTACGGTCGCCCTGAAGCCATGCCGCTGGCTCAGAATCTTGCCCAGCATCGGCAGCGCTTCCTCGCTCCGGTACTCCTCGTCGCCGGTGAGCAGGACGCCATGGCGGCCTCCCCCAGGCCCGTTCTTCGGCTCGTACGTCACGCTCGTCTCGGCCGCGCGGATTGAAGCGAGCGTGAAGAGCCCGAGTACCAGCACGAGATACGGTCGAATAGTCATCTTCTGAACCCTCGCAAACGGGTGCCGGCGGGACGCCTGCTCCCTGTGCCTCCGGCAGGTTGTATCACCGGGCGGCAGACCTGATGTAGCCGTCTACCTGCCGTTCCAGCAGTTCCAGCGGCGCCGTGCCGGTGGTGAGGATGGTGTTGTGGAACTGGTTGATGGAGAAGCGCACTACGGGCCTGGATCACGGCTGGTGCTCCGCTGGAATTGCGCCCCCGGGCGGAGACATGCATACCATACCCCCCGACTGCACGATGCAGCCAGGGGGCGGGTCATGTCAATCGGGGATCCGCTCGTTCGCTGTGGGGTACGCCGGTGCGGGGTAGGGGCCAATCTTCTCTACCGTGAACTCGCTTGCCCAGAAATCGGGCGGACCCTCGCTGTCGGGGACGCGGTTGTTCACCGGCTTCAGGCCATGCTTGAGGTACGCGGCGATGTCCCACAGGTCCTGATCCGGCATGTGGCGCCATTCCGGCCACGGCATGGGTGGAGCGAGGTACTTCGGACTCTTTGGAAAGTTCCCCTGACCTGCGACGGTCGACGTGATCTCCACGTCAGGCGTCTCTCCAGGGCGGAGCCCGTAGCGAAGGGCATTGAAGATCTGGCGCTCGCTGAAGCGGCCCAGACCCGTGGTGTTGTCGGGCGTGAGGTTCCGCGCCCGCGTTTTGAAGCAGGGCTCGGCCCCGGGCTTCACGGCACATGGGCCGATGAGGAACTCCTGCTCCGGGGTCCGCATGCCCGCGAGCCAGCCATCGGCCGCGGGGTTGCCAATCCCGCCATGACACCCGCCGCATGCGTGGTGCACCGTCAGCTCGCGCCCCCGCGCCACCT
>Ga0183260_10000959_pt1 | contig 24397 bp, 26 predicted proteins | sample AntDrymUQ4972206_2_FD_129768 | JGI IMG/M metagenome (GOLD analysis project Ga0183260, IMG submission 129768) | Polar desert sand microbial communities from Dry Valleys, Antarctica - metaG UQ497 (22.06) (version 2) (version 2) | ecosystem: Environmental > Terrestrial > Soil > Desert | place... | reverse complement strand
TTTTGTAATCTTACAGTGGATCGGCTTTCAATGGATGTGGGCAAATGGAGTACATTTCAGGGGAGCAGGTGCGGGTCAGTTCTTATATATTATAGCTGGTTTGCATGCTTTGCATGTAATTGGCGGGGTTATCGCATTGATCATAATGTTTTTAAAAGCCATGTTTGGAAGAACTAAAAATTATAACGCTGTGCCGGTACAGGTGATAGCAACTTACTGGCATTTTGTAGATATTTTGTGGGTGTATTTATTGATCTTTTTCATATGGATAAGATAAAATATACAATACACGTTTGTGATTTGTAGTTTTTTAATTTATGTTGTTTAGATCGAAGGTTTTTGATTTTTTGGTTTATTATTTATAATTGTTTATTACGATAAGAAAATTAAAGTCAAATTATTTTTTAAAAAAAGCTTGAAATAAAAGTGTTGAACTAATAAAAGAAAGTTTGAAGTGAAAGCATAACTACAAACTTCAAACTACAAACTATAAACTAAACTATGGCACATGTAGCTGCAGTAAAAGAACAGAAATGGTGGGCAGGTGGAAAAAGTCCGTTCAATCTGGAGTACGGGAAAGTAATGATGTGGTACTTTTTGATGAGTGATGCTTTTACATTCGGGGCATTTCTTATTTCTTACGGCACCATTAGGTTTTCTCAAAATTACTGGCCTGATCCCAACGTAGTTTTCAATGCTTTTCCTGGTGCGGGACATGCAAACTTGCCTTTGGCTTTCGTAAGTTTAATGACTTTTATTCTCATTATCAGTTCGGTCACCATGGTACTTGCTGTGCATGCCGGTCATCATAACGATAAGAAAGGTGTGGTAAAATGGATGATCTGGACAATTGTAGGTGGTATTGCATTCCTTGCCTGCCAGGCCTGGGAATGGACGCACATGATCACTGCAGAGCATGCAGTGATAGCAGATGGTCAGTTAGATGTAATAGGCCAAACAGTGCGGGTGAATCCATGGGGTGTAGATGTACATGGGGCTGTTGTTACTGATGCATTGGCCAAAACCCAACATGAAGGTTTGGTGAAACTAGCTCATATGCAGAATCACGATATGTCATTCAAACAATTAGGAGCAATGACAGATACACAACTCAAAGGAATGATCAATGTGGCCGACATGCATGTACGTGAAAGCGGCCCTGTGGCTTTTGGCGGATTCTTTTATGGCATTACAGGTTTCCATGGTTTCCATGTATTGTCAGGAGTTGTCATTAATATCATTATGCTGATCATGACGCAGAAAAATGTATTCGAAAGAAAAGGGCATTACCTGATGATAGAAAAGGCAGGTCTATACTGGCATTTTGTGGACCTGGTTTGGGTATTCGTTTTCTTGTGTTTTTATCTGATCTAAGGTTTTAAAAAAAAGAGATAATCAAAATGGAACATACAACTTCTGAAGTAAGCTTTCATCACGAACCTACAAGTGATAAAAGCAGGATATGGAAAACAACCATTATTCTATCAGTGATCACATTGATAGAATTAGGGTTTGGCTTTTTAATGTACTTCACTGAATTTCCGCACTGGCTTGACCTCTTTATAAAAGGTGTTATCGTAATTCTTTCCTTGGCGAAAGCTTTTTACATAGTAAGTATTTTTATGCATCTTGGCGATGAGATCAAGAACATGATAATGACCATTATTGTCCCTCTTTCGCTCTTTATATGGTTTATTGCAGCGTTTTTATGGGATGGAAATTCATTTCGTACGTTGCGTAACCGTTACGATACTTATTATAAAGAATCATCTCAGAAAAAGGACATTCCCAAAACTGACACTACTACACACAATCTCGATTAGAGAGGATATTCATGGATGAAGAATGCAGCGGTCTTACCTTTGCGAAATGCATTTTTTAATTGTTTACTTTGAATAAATCGGCTGTTCTCGGATTACTGTTGGCAGTGATCATTCCCTTTACAGGATATTTCATTATCAAAAGTTTAAGCAGTAGTGCTGTAGCAATGCCCCGCCATTATATTTACGATTCTGTAATAAATAAGACCGAGCGAGGAAAACAAGTATCAGATACACTCTGGCATAAGGTTCCCCACTTTCAATTATCCAATCAATTAGGTAAAAAAGTAGGTTGGAAAGATATTGGCGAAAAAATAGTTGTTGCAGATTTTTTTTTCACGCAATGTCCTACTATTTGTCCGCAGATGACCCTGAACATGAAACGCCTCCAGGATGGCATTACTAATACACAAAAAGTAGGCAACAGGGATCCTGACTTTATTCACTTTCTTTCATTCAGTGTAGATCCGGAGAGAGATAGTGTAAGCAAATTAAAAGCCTGGGCTGATCGCTTCCAGATAAACCCTGCAAATTGGTGGTTGCTGACAGGTCCCAAAAAAGAAATTTATGATCTTTCCATTGAGCACATGAAGCTGGGGTTGGTAGATGGACAAGGAATAGACACCGGTTTTTTTCATACCGACTACATGGTGCTTATTGATCGCAACCGCAATATCCGCGGTTACTACCATGGCCTGGACTCTGCTGCCATCGGAAAATTATCCAGAGATATTATTCTCCTTTCCCTGGAAAAAAATCCTGCCAGAAAAAAATTCTTTGAAGGAAAATTAGAACTAATTGCTGTGATTTTTTCTTTGATTCTTGTGGGCATTTTGCTTCTGGTCTATTTATCAAAAAGAGATAAAAAATTCCATGACATTCAACTTAACCAAAAATGATCGAAGAGCTAGGATCATTATTTATGTTTTTTCTGTTGTAGTATTCTTAGCCGTGACTGCACTGGAAAGGGTAACGTTGGATGTAGATCTGGGATTCGATCCGCACATATTTGCAGCCGTCAATGCACTTATTAATTCTATAGTTGCGGTGTTGCTTGTGGCCGGCATTATTACAGCTAAACGTGGCCTTTATACAACGCATAAAAATATAATGCTATCAGCTATCTTTTTATCTGTATTTTTTTTAGTGAGTTATATTCTGCATCATTTATTTGCGGGCTCCACATTTTATGGCGATCTCGACAAAAATGGTATTGTTACTGATCTTGAGAAAGCCGAAGCGGGGAGTATGCGTTATGTTTATTTTTTTCTTTTAGGTACGCATATTTTACTTGCAGGTATATCATTACCATTCATATTATTCACTGCGTACAGGGCATTGATCAATGAAAATAGGGCACATCGTAAACTCGCAAAGATCACTTGGCCTATGTGGTTTTATGTTGCTGTTTCAGGGCCCATTGTTTATTTTATGATCAGCAGGTATTATTGAAGGTATTAGATCACGGATTAGAATAGCCAATGCAGCATAATCTGAAATTATTTTTGGATAAAAAAGTTGAACAATTTAATCAGCCACTTTTTATTTCCAGCGATCCGGTTTGCATTCCACACCTTTTTTCTATAAAACAGGACATTGAAATTGCCGCTTTTTTTGCTGCAATATTTGCCTGGGGCAACAGAACAACGATCATTAATAAATCAAAAGAGGTGATGAGCTTAATGGACAATGCCCCTTATGATTTCATCATGAATTGCAAAGAAAAAGATTTGAGAAAAATACTTTCGTTCAGGCATCGAACATTCAATGCAACAGACCTGCTCTACTTTATTCAATTTTTTAAAATGCATTATAGTCGTCACAAATCATTAGAAACTGCATTTTTAAAGAACAAAAAATTTGATGGTATAGAAAGTGCACTGAATCACTTTCATAATTATTTTTTCTCGCTTCCCGATGTACCGCTCAGAACAAAAAAACATATAGCTGCACCATTTAAAAACTCAACATGCAAGCGACTGAATATGTTTCTCCGCTGGATGGTTCGACAAGACGATAAAGGAGTTGATTTTGGCATTTGGAATAAGATAAAGCCTGCTGATCTTATCTGCCCAGTAGATGTGCATGTAGCCAGGGTAGCAAGGAAGCTTAATTTATTAAAAAGAAATGCTACGGATTGGCAAGCAGCATTAGAGTTAACCGGGAGATTAAAAAGATTTGATCCTGATGACCCTGTGAAATATGATTTTGCGCTATTTGGTCTGGGTGTCGCAGAGAATTTTTAAGCTCCGGTTAAATAAATATTGAATCAGCTTCTTTCAAAAATGATTCATCAATTGCTGCCCCTAATCCTGGAACTTCCGGCACCTCGATAACACCATTGTCTAGATACTGAATGCCACCTATTACTGGGTCTTCAGTAAACATGAGTGGTGTGTCAAAGTCGCAATGTTGTATGGCATCGTTGGTCAAAGCCAGATGTGCGCCGGCTGTCATACCCAACCGGCTTTCCATAAAACCTCCTATTTGTAAATGTTTGCCCGCGGCCGCTGCGAGTTGTACAATTTTTTGCGCTTTAAATAGTCCTGATGATTTTCCCAGTTTTATATTAAACATGTCGCAGGCATTCAAATGGATCAGTCTTTCTGCATCATGTTCATCGCCTATACTTTCATCTGCCATGATGGGGATTGGTGATGATGCAGATACTCTCGCAAGGTCCATAAAGTTCCATCGGGCAATGGGTTCTTCACAATGTTCTATTCCATAAGGGGCTAAATCGTTAAGTACTGCTATGGCTAGATCAGCTGTTTTCCATCCCTGGTTTGCATCTATGCGCAAAGGAATATTCGGGCCTATAGCATTACGTATGGCTTTAATACGTTCTACATCTATTTCTTTTCCTTCGCCCAGCTTTACTTTTATAGCAGGAAAACCCTGCTCTTTAAATTTCAATGCATCTGTACTCATTTTTTCAGGAGTGCCTATGCTTACCGTCATATCTGTTTCTAATTTTTTATTTTTATTGCCACCCAGAAATTTATAAAGCGGCATTTCTGCATGTTGCGAAGCAATATCATGCAAGGCGATATCAAAAGCACTTTTTATACTTGAATTAGCGTAGATAAATTTATCCATGTCTTGCATGCATAGTTCTATCTCTAATGCATCTTTGCCTTTTAAGATTTTCGCAAAATATTGGCCCACGATAAAACAGGTATCTATACTTTCGCCATTAATTGACATGTATGGACTGCACTCACCATAACCGGCGCATCCATCTGCAGTCCGAATGATCACTATAATGTTCTGAACATCAAGGGTTGGCCCAAGCGAAATAACAAATGGTTCTTTTAATGGAATAAGCAGCTTATATATTTCTACACTTTGAATACTGGTTCCTTTCATTTTTTATTTTAATTGTGTAAAGTTAAAAAGCTTTAAATCCTGTGCAATAAAAAAAGGATTAGCACGATTAATGTTATTGATCGTTTTACCTATGAAAAAGGTATTATTATTTTTTCTATTTGTCTCTGTTTTCAGTTGTTCCAAAGATATAGATGAACTTGACCCACCTACAGAAACCGGTGCAGGTACATTTGGGGCAAAAGTGAATGGAGTCTTGTGGGCACCACAAGGTTTTGGAATTGTATCCACTGCTCCCATTCTCGAAGCAAGGTTCGGCGGTGGTAATTCTATTTTTATTAATGCAAGAAATTTTGGCTCATCACCTACCGAATCAGAATTTGAGCTTTACATTCAAAACATCACCGGGCCCGGGACATTTCTTTTAAATCAAAACTCAGGAAAATATCCTGGTCAAAGCGGAAGCTATGGATATTACGTGGAAAGAAGATTTACACCTACTAACGAGTGGATTACAAGCCTTCATCATACAGGAAAAATAGAGGTGACAAAGTTCGATCTTACAAACAAGATCATCTCAGGCACCTTTGAATTCAATGCACTCAACCTGTACGGTACTCCATCTCCGCTTACGGTTACCGAAGGCAGATTTGATGTAAAGATTAAATAAATAGGGCCCCCTCATTTTTCGGAGAGCCCTACTACATATCAGGAATTTATCATCTTTTTAAATTCAATTCTTTAATAAGATGGGGAGCACCGCCTAATTTATCTATACACCACAGCACGTATCTGATATCAACATTAATAGTACGATTGAGATCTTTATCAAAAGCAATTTTATGACTTAGCGCTTCATAATTACCATCGAAAGCAAGGCCTATTAATTCTCCATTACCATTTAATACAGGTGAACCGGAATTCCCCCCTGTGATGTCATTGCTTGTAATAAATCCTACTACCAGATCATTTGTGCGCTTATCTATGTAAGGGCCGAAGTCGCGTTTGCGGGCTAACTCTACAAACCTACCCGGCAGATCGAATTCATAATCTCCCGGTTTGTATTTATCCAGCACGCCTTTCATGGTAGTGACATAATCGTAAGTCACTGCATCGCGTGGTTTATAATCATCTACTTTTCCATAGCTCACACGCATGGTAAATGTGGCATCCGGGTACATTATTTTGCCTGGATTCTGTTCTCTTATCCCTTTAAGATATAAGCGGCCCACTTCATTATTATTTGCCACAAACTGCTGGTACTTTGGCAAATATTTGCTCTGGTAATTTTTCAATATGGTACTTGATAAGTTATAAGCCAGATCTTGTTGCAGCATGTTTGCATCAGGGTTACGAACAAACTCATTCCACTTGCGGTCATCAAGGAGCATTGATTCTCTGAAAATGGCTTCTGCATATTTTTCATAAGTAGAAGTTTTATCCAGCGCTCCATATTCACTTCGTATAGCATCAAATAAGCCCACAGGATGTTGTTCTTTGGGTACTTCATTGTAGTACATCTGCAGCACTGTCCCAACAATTTTTTGGTCTGAAGTACGATTGTGTGCTGCTAAAAAGTTTTTACGCGAATTAGTTGCAGCATCAACAGCTTTTTTAATATCAGCCTGAGCAGTGCCGGGCTTTACCATTGCATTTTCCACTTGTTGCAACGAAGATGCATACGCCAGTAATGGGGAACCTAAAATTCCTTCGGTAATATAAACCCGGTGCAAAGCATAAGGTCGCCAGGCATCATAAGCCGATTGCAAGTCAGTGAAAATATTATTGTATTCAGGCCTTGTAGCTGCCCATTTTAAAAATGCCTGTTCACTTTTTTGTTTTTGCCCATACACATCGTATTTGATCAGTTGTTTGCTTTCGCCTTCATAAAACTTCCAATAATTGGCTACAGAAGCATAGTCGCCTGCAAGCTGCAATTTCACGGCTGGATCTTTTTTCATTTCTTCAAACATATACTTCAGGCGCATGTCCCGTAGCTTCACCAATGTAGGATTGTTGATGTCTGTAGCAAGCTTTACACCCATTGCGGTTTCATAGCGATTTGTCCCCCCAGGGTATCCATAGATCATGGCGAAATCACCTTCTTTTACTCCTTTCAAGGACACGGGTAAAAAATATTTTGGCTTCAAAGGAGTATTTGTGGCTGCATAACCAGATGGCTGCCCATTACTCCCATAAACGCGGAATACAGAAAAATCTCCTGTATGACGAGGCCATTCCCAGTTGTCCGTGTCACCTCCAAACTTTCCCACACTCTCAGGAGGAGCTCCTACGAGTCGCACATCGGAATAGCGTTGATATACAAAAGCAAGGAATTGATTTCCCTTGAATAAACTACTGACAAGTGTTTCTATATTTTTAGCAGGATCAGCCATGCGGCCATTAATAGCACTGAGCACCTGGCTTTGGCGTGTAGCCCGTTCTGCTCCTGTCAAGCCTTTAAGAGAATCCAAAACTATATTCGTAACATCATCTATGCGCAACAAAAATCGAACTGATAAGCCCTGTGATGGAATTTCTTCGCTTCTTGTTTTTGCATAGAAACCATCCCGCAGATAATTGTGCTCCACAGTACTGGCAGAAGCTATCTGGTTATATCCACAATGGTGGTTGGTAAAAATCAATCCTTCATTGCTAACTACTTCGCCGGTACAGCCGTTTCCAAAAATGACAATAGCGTCTTTTATAGAAGGCTTATTGATACTGTACAACTGATCTTTGGTAAGCTTCAGTCCTTTTTTCACCATATCGTTATACACTTGCTGGCCTAATAGAAGTGGAAGCCACATACCTTCATCTGCTGAGGCTTTGAAAAGGATACTGAGAGATAGAAAAATTGTAATTAGTATTTTTTTCATATAGCTATAATTAAAAGTGGGAGGCCGTAATAAGGCGGTAGGCAAACGTATCAAAAAATTATACCTTATCCAAAAGAGGCCGTAATAAGGCGGTAGGCAAACGTATCAAAAAATTATACCTTATCCAAAAAATGAATCACTGTCATTTTATCGTACTTTAGAATGCGATTATTCAAAAATATGAAGTCTTTACACCTGCTGGCATTCATTTTTCTTATGTTGCTGCTTTGTGCAGTTTCCTGTCGCAAAGAATCTGTGCAACAGCCTCCGCAGCCGCCAGTAGTACCTGGCTGCTCGTCTTCTATTTCGCCCGAATCAGGCTCTTTTGTTATCAGTGGTGCAACAGTTACTTTAAGTTGGACCACAGTGCCCAATGCTATTTCCTACGATATTTATTTAAGTACAGAGGCACTGCCCAAAACGGTAGTGGCCTCAAATGTAACAGCCACTTCGGTAAGCTACACAGTGCCTGCAGGTGCCAACACAAAATATTACTGGTATGCACAACCCAAAAACACGAATGGTCCGGCCAATGGTTGTACAGCCACAGTTAGCCATTTTACAGCCATCGTCATCAATGCACCTGCTGCATTTGGTTTTTATGTAGTGGGTTATTTTCCTCATTATAGAAACCTTTCTGAAGTGCCGGATGTGAAATTTAGAATGTGCAATGTGGTTAATTATGCATTTTTCAGTGTAAATGCGGGTGGTACTCTTGATGTGAATAATCCCGCATTGGTACCTCAGGTGATAGCAAAGGCAAAAACGAACCGAGCTAAAATATTGGTGAGCCTGAATGAGTCGGCAGCAGGTAATTTTAAAAATGCTGCTGCTACAGCCGGGACGAGAAATGCCCTAATAAAAGACATTATGAATAAGGTGCGTCAATATGGATTTGACGGTGTAGATGTGGATTGGGAATTTCCCCGCACAGATGATGGGACGCACATTACCTATGCAGCATTAATGAAAGAATTATCAGATTCGTTGCACAGAGATGCGAAATATTACCTAAGTGCTGCCATCACAGCAGGGAAATACAGTGGTGTGATCAGAGATGCTATACAAACAGAAGTATTTGCTTATGCCGACTGGTTCAACATTATGTCTTACGATGATTTTGATGCAACTGTACCCTTCAGGCATCACAGCCCTTATGCACTCTCTGTTACTTCACTGAATTACTGGTTGACCACAAGGGGGATGCCAGCAGCTAAATGTGTACTTGGCTTTCCTGCCTATGGCCGAGCCTCCGGCATTATACAGACAGGCACTACGATGAGCTACCGTACGATCCTTACACAAGGTGGCAGTTCCCAATCAGATTCTGCGCTGGTGAGCCAGGGCAATTTTGTGAACTATAAAATATATTACAATGGCCAACCCACAGTAAAGTTGAAAACCATGCTTGCCAAGCAAAGAGCCAATGGGGTAATGATGTGGGAAATGTGGCATGATGCACCTGATGAAAACAGCCTGCTGAAAGCTGCTTGTGATACCATTGGGAGGGTGTATTAGGAGATGGTTGAATAGATGACAGTAGAGAATTTAATGTGACAGTTCTAAAATTTATTCTTAATTTTTTTTAGTATTAATAATCATGATCACTACCACTACCCCCAACATAGAAGGTAAAGCAATACAGCAATATTTAGGTGTTGTATCTTCTGAAGTAATTATTGGCGCCAATATTATCAAAGATTTTCTGGGAGGGCTGAGAGACTTTGTAGGGGGCAGGAGCGGCACTTACGAAAGGGTGCTGGAAGAAGCCCGTACTGAAGCGCTGAAAGAATTAACCCAAAAGGCAGCACAATTAAATGCAAACGCAGTGGTAGGCATTGACTTCGACTATGAAACAATTGGCAATAGAAGCAGCATGTTGATGGTATCGGCCAGTGGTACAGCAGTACGGGTGGACTAAATTGCTTACTGTTATCTCATTTAACTATTTAACGACTTCCACAAAAGATCTTTAAGCTCACCTAAATTTTTGTTAGTAACTGATGATATAAAAATATGCGGAACGTTTTGAGGCAGTTCTTTTTCAATTGCTTTTTGAAGTTCTTCATCTAGCATATCACTTTTGCTCACTGCGATTATATAGCTTTTATGCAAAAGCTCGGGGTTATATTCCTGCAGTTCATTTACCAATATTTCATATTCTTTCCTATGGTCTTTACTATCAGCAGGGATTAAAAAAAGTAAAATAGAATTACGTTCAATATGCCGTAAAAAGCGATGTCCTAAGCCTTTGCCTTCAGCAGCTCCTTCGATTATTCCGGGCAAGTCGGCGATACAAAAACTTTTGTCTTCGCGGTATTCAACAATCCCTAAGTTAGGCGTGATGGTAGTGAATGCATAATCTGCAATTTTCGGTTTAGCCGCGGTGATCACAGAGAGCAATGTGGACTTACCCGCATTGGGAAAACCTACAAGTCCTACATCTGCCAGCACCTTTAACTCAAGTACCTTCCAACCTTCCACACCGGGTAGTCCGGGCTGGCAATGTTCCGGGGCCTGGTTGGTAGATGTTTTAAAATTTGTATTACCTAGGCCACCCTTGCCGCCTGGCAACCAAATCTTTTCCTCGCCTTCATGTAAGATCTCTAATTCTTTTTCTCCTGTTTCTTCGTCCTGTACGATCGTACCTAAGGGCACTTGTAATATAATATCTTTTCCATCTCTGCCTGTACGGTTATTATCGCTTCCATTATCACCATTATCAGCCAATACATTTTTGTGATAACGCAAATGCAATAGTGTCCACAGGTTTCGGCTGCCTTTTAAAATAATATGTCCGCCCCGCCCACCATCTCCTCCATCAGGTCCCCCATAGGCTGTGAGTTTATCTCTGCGAAAATGTTTTATTCCTGCGCCTCCATGGCCGCTGCGGCAAAATATCCTGATCTGATCAACAAAATTGCTTTTTTCCAATAGCTCCTTTTTTTACGTTCTTTGCAAAAGTATTGTACACATTAAGTTTAATAAAATGAAAGTTATCATATTGTTTATAAGCCTCGCAAGTGTATTGACAACGAAGTGCAGTCGTACAAAAGAAGTAACAGGCATTCCTTTTTGCATTCAAAAAAAGATAGACATCATTAAAGCTCAACCCCGATGGAATCCTCCGGCTACAGTGTATGAATACACTTACAAATCCAAAACGGTTTATTTATTCAGCGCAGATTGTTGCGATCAATTTAGTTCTTTATACGCTACAGACTGCCAATTGATATGTGCCCCCTCAGGCGGCATCACAGGGAAAGGGGATGGAAAATGTATTGACTTTAATGCTGAGGCTAAGGAAGTAAAGCTTGTATGGAAAGATCCGCGGTGAGTACATTACTATTTCAAAACAACAAAAAAAGTCTTCACCTATAAAGACACACGATTATATCATCTTAATGTTTTTGCTTTTTTTCTAATCTCTTTAAAAATATTTTAGAAAGTGCATAAAAAAAGCGCCTCAAAAAGACGCTTATAAATGTTTTTAAAAAGGGTTACTGCACCATTACTTTTTGTTCAAAAAAAGATTTTTTTGCTTTGTCAATCACTTTCACCAGATAAATCCCTTTTGAATTGGTTGATGCAAGGGTAAAAGACTCCGTAGTAGTTTCAGTATTCAACACAATTCTTTTTTGCATAATGCTGCGTCCCATTACATCCATTACTTCCACTGTATAATCCCCTTTCGGTATTTTGCTGAATTGCAATGTAAAATTATTCGTAGTGATTGGATTTGGATATACCTGTATTTGGTGTGCAAATGGCGACACTTTACCCGAAAGTGTTGGGATTGTCTTTGTCATTTTATTTGCAGAAGCGAGATAATTACTGTTCGCTAAATCTGAACTGCGGTACACTGCAGAAGAAAGGAATGAAGATGCTTCCCAGCTTTTTGGATTCACAACATAATATGAGCTTCCATCAACAGCGCTGCTCACCAGTAAATTACCATCTCCGTCCACCACGGCTCCATTCACTGTAAAGTTGGGTGTTAATCCTTTGATAGCTCCCAGGTGTGTTGCTACCTTAGATTCAATGGTCACTTTGAAAACCTGGTTTCGTGCAGATATAATAAAGAGGTTGCCTTTATCATCAGCTATCATATCACCACCGAAACTGCTGCAACGATTATGAATAGAAACATTCGTATTCGCAGCATCATCCACGAGTGTGCCTAATTGTTTGATCTTTATTTTTTTGCCGGTAGTGAATTGTACAACTGTTTTTCCATCGTTACTTATTGCATATCCATTGCCATCCGGGGCTATTACCATACGTGTAATACATTTGGCTTCATCATTATGCATACTGCCCTGCGTGGTGAATGCCTGATCTGTTACATAGTAAACTTTCATTGTCTTAAGATCTATGTACCGCAACTGATCTATAAACATGGGTGTATAATACAAGCGTTTATTTTTTCTATCATAAGCAGCAGCCGCAACACCTGTACTGAACGGCGTTTGCATTAGTGTGCCAAATTTCGCATCAGGTTGCTGATTCAATTGTTTCTGTGTAAGTGCATCATACACGGCTGTTTTTGCCTCTATTCCATTCAGCAAAATATCACTGTATGCTCCAGTGCCGAGGTCGAGTTTTCTTAATGCATTCCAGGAAGATCCTTCTTTAGTGATGTCCGTGATCGCATAAGCAAAACGGTCGGTTTGCGCTACAATAGTTAAAGTAAAGCAAATTAAAAAAGAAGAAATTAAATAATAAGGTAAATATTTATTCATTGTATTTTGTTTAAAAAAAGTAAAAAGGAAACTATTAAATTATATTATTTTAAAAAAGAAAACAAGGGTTTTAGAAAATATAATCTCAAATTATTTTTTGAATGGCTTGTAATCAATCTGGAACTGAGGAGGCTGTGAAATATTCTCATGCAGAGCTTCGCAAGGTTTCAATGTACTTCTGCATTGCTCCGGTAATTGCTGATAGAGTTCTGTTCCTTTTGTTTTCCATGCTATCATTTCATCACTTACTTCTTTTATGATCTTTGCAGGATTTCCTGCCAACAATGAACGGGGTGGAATTATGGCACCAGTTTTTACGAACGATAATGCACCAATTATACATTCATCTCCAATCTCTACTTCATCCATTATCACACTGTTCATACCAATAAGACAATTGCGCCCGATAGTAGCTCCATGAATAACAGCACCATGTCCAATGTGTGCACCTGTTTTTAAAAGTACACTCAGTCCCGGGAACATGTGGACTGTACAATTTTCCTGCACATTACATCCATCTTCAATAGTAACCTTGCCCCAGTCGCCACGGATAGCAGCACCGGGACCGACGTACACATTTTTCCCGATTTCTACATTACCCGTAACAATAGCTTGCGGGTGAATAAACGCAGTTGGATCTATACAGGGTTTAATACCATTGAACTCATAGATCATAAGTCAAAAGTAACTGCTAAGTCAGGCTTTTGCCGGTTCACTATCAGAAGACTTTACTTTAGGTCCTTTTTTGATGCGTTTAATAATCTTATATGCGAGGAAAATAACACCAGCAATTCCAACTACTGCAGCAGCAATAGCCAAAGCTTCGCCTCCACCGTTACAGGCAATGCCACAAGACAGTCCAAGGACAAGAAAAATTGCAGCTAAACCCAATATAATTGTCAGAATGATCAAAAGAGTCTTTTTGGTATTACTTGCCTCACGCATTTCTTTTTTGATCTCATTCACATAATGCCTGATTTGTTTCCACTTTTTGCCTATGAATGTTTTTTTTGATGGTTCGATTTCAGTTTTGTTTACCGTTTGTTTCGCCGGAATGATTGAATTCACCGAAGCAGATGCTACGGTTTGAGCATTATAAGGATCATTACCAAATGAAAATAACAATAATAAGAAAGTGCTAAGGGCTACGCATCCATCATAATATTTACGTCTGGCATAGTGCAAACTTTTTCTATTGAAACCTGTTTCATAAAACAAGAACAAAGTAACAATGCTGATTACTATCAAACCCGATTTTGCTATTGAACCGGGTATTTCTATAAGTGCGGACAAAAGGAATGCAAGTCCATGGAGGAGGATCCATAAGAATACAATGCTTATTCGGGCTGCCCACTTATGATTGTAACCCCAGATAGAAATTAGTTTCATGTTTTAGTTTTTGTAAAGAGCTGTTTCTAAGCAGATGCAAGAGTAAAGGATCAGTAAGTCAGCAAAAAGAGGATTTCAAATAATAATAATAGTGTTTAAAAATTAGTAGAGCAGCGAATTAAGAGATGGAAAAAAATCATTGATACAGGTTTCACAGTCCATTTTTATAAAGTGTTTTTTTTAACAACGTTTTCCTTATCAGATAATAAAATTATTATCGCTTTAGGTTGAAAAAGTACTCATCATAGGTATTGCCACCATAGCTCTCTTTTAGATATAAAGCAACACCGTTGAAAGTGTGATTACGTATCTCATATAATTCGCCGTCAATCTCAACAAAGGTTGTGGATTTGATAATGTAAGGTACAGACTCGGTGTTTACACCTTGTTTGGTGACCAGAGTGCCGTTGTTTTGAAAATCTAATGTGGTACCCATGCCTGATTCTGTGTCCGAATCCGTAAGCACACCATTAGTATATTCTTTATAAGATACGTTGTCAAGAGTCCATAGACCTTTTAAGGATAATTCTTCGTCCTTATCTTTTTTGCATGAGATAAATACAAAAAGAGAAATGAAGGAAAACAGTAACAATTTTTTCATCGTGAAGTGCTTTAATTTTAAATAATTTTTTTGTGCTTAGCTAAAGTAATAACTATAAGGATTGGTCAAACCTATCAGACTTCAGGTCGTCGTTAAAACTCCTTCTTTATATTATATGTTTTTGACTGTTCGTTCCAGCCCAACTGATCAAGTACAAAAGCATATTTAAGTGCTTGTAATTTTTGCCTTGCATACCTGCCGCTTTCGCCTCCATGGCCTGCACCCATATTTACCTGAAATAAAACCGGATTATTCCCGAGATTATTTTCACGAACTTTCGCTACCCATTTAGCTGGTGAATAATAAGGTACTTGTGTATCATTCAATCCACCCGTTGCAAAAATCGCAGGGTATTTTGCAGGCTTTACATTATCCAGCGGTGACCAGGTGCGCATGTAATTGTAGTGTTCCTGATTATTTGGATCGCCCCATTGTTCATATTCCAATGTTACTAACGGTATGGTAGGATCATAACTATCTGTGATCACATCCATCCACGGTACTTCTGCAATAATTCCCCGAAACAGATCCGGACGCATATTGGTGATCGCACCCATAAGCATACCTCCGGCAGATACGCCATTTGCAAATAAGCGATCTGCTGATGTGTATTTTTCATTTGCCAGAAATTGAGCAGCAGCAATAAAATCTGTGAATGTATTTTTTTTTGTTAACACCCTTCCTTGCTCATACCAATCTCTTCCCATTTCCTGCCCTCCCCGAATATGTGCAATTGCAAAGGTGACTCCCCGGTCTATCAGGCTAATCATCGAATTATTAAAATAAGGATCTGAATTGGCGCCGTAAGATCCATAAGCGTATAGCAACATAGGATTGCTGCCATCTTTTTTAAACTTGTCTTTTCTATACACCAGCGAAATGGGCACTTTGGCTCCATCTGCAGAGGTACTCCATACCCTTTTTGTCTGATATAAAGCACCCTTAAAAGCTTTCCCAACATTTTGTTGTTTCAATAATTTCTTCTGTCCTGTCCTGAGGTTATACATGTATTCAGCACCCGGTGTGCTCAATGATGTAAAATAATACCGTATGCTATCTGATGCATAATCATCTGTAGCCATATACATACTGGCAACATAATCTTCCTGCCCAAATGCAATGGGTTTCCATTTATCCACATAAGTTTCTTCTTTTACGTTAGATGTCCCTTTATTTTTTCGTTCAAGGATTTTTATTTGTGTCAGCCCGTTTTCTTTGGTTTGTGCAACAATGTAATTTTTTAATACTTCAGTATTTTCTAAATATGCTTTGTCATTAGCCGGAATGATATCTTTCCAATTGGCAACGCCTGGGCTTCTGACAGGGGCCACTACCAACTTGAAATTTTTTGCATCTTTATTTGTATAAATATGAAATACTTCTCCTTCGTAATAATCTACACTATACTCTAGTCCGCTTGTTCTTGGCTGAATCAGGACAGGTGTTGCATTGGAATTATTTGCATCAAGATAACGGGCTTCAGTTGTATTTGTACTGTTCGATTGAATAAAAATAAAACGTCCGCTTTTTGTTCTTGTTAAGCCCACACTATATGTACTGTCTTTTTCTGTATAAATTTCCTCATCGGCTGATGGATCAGTGCCCAGTTGGTGCCTCATTACTTTATAAGCACGTACCGTATGGTCGTTTAGTATATAATAAAATGATTTATTATCAAGGTTCCAGGCATAGCTGCCGGAAGTATTTGAAATCATGTCAGGCAAGAGTTTTCCTGTTGATAATTGTTTAATGTATAATGAACTGCGCCTGTCGCCTGTAGTATCCACTCCATAAATATAATAGTCGCTGTTTGGAGCACTTGCAGTGCCTCTCAACAAATAAATCTGGTGGCTTTGCGCTAATGCCGGTATATCGAGAATCATTTCTTCTTTAGCGACCTGTGAACCTTTTCTTCGTGTGTAATAAGGATATTGCTGTCCTTCTTCGAAGCGTGTATAATACCAATAGCCATTGCGCTTTGTAGGCAGTGAAACATCTCTTCCCGGGATGCGTGCTACGATCTCATTGTATAAATTTTTTTGTAAAGGTTCCGTGTGTTTTAATGTGGCATCCACATAAGCATTTTCTGCTTTTAAATGTTTGATCACATTACTGTCTTTGGGATTGCTCAGCCAGAAGTAATCATCTGTTCTGTTCCCTCCATGTTCATTAAAAATTTTCGGTTCTTTTTTAATCATGGGTGAAGCCACCTGAGCCCGGATAGAAGTGAGTGTAAAAAAGAAACTAAAAAACAGAAAGCAATATCTTTTCATGATGATGAATATTAATAAAGTAGTGACTGGTAAGTTACAAATGAATTTATTGTTTTTGATCTGTCTGCGATTTTTTTTTGTTTAAAATGAAAAAAAGTAAAATCACTGCAACAAGCATCATTATCAATTTGCCTACCCATCCGAAGTTCAATACCTGATATACAGAATACGCTTCTATTAATAGTGCCGGTACTTTGCCTAAGGAACTGGCAGCTACAAACAACAGGAGCGAAACTTTGCCGATAGCTGCTGCAAAAGTTACCAATCCGGAAGGTACGAATGGCAATAAGCGTAAAGTGAAAATTAATAAAAAGGCCCGCTTGCCTTCTGCCTGAATCAACTCTTTAAGTTTTGAAAACTTTTCCAAAGATTTTTTTGATGTGGTTTTGAAACCCTTTCGGTAAAGCCAGAATGAAATAATTGCTCCCAGTGTTTCTCCCAAAAAAGAAATCGCTGTGCCTTTCCAAAAACCAAAAAATAAAATATTGGCACCTGTAACAAAAAAACTGGGGACTATGCCTAAAATGGCAATCAGTACACTAATGGCAAGGCTTGCGACAATGGCAAGATGAGGATATTGCTGAAAGAATTGTAGTATTTGATCCTGCACTTTTTTAAATCAGTTTTTTACCTGTACGAAAACAGGTGCCTTTAAACAAGGCTACCTGTTCGCCATCCTGATTATAAATAGTAATAAGGTAAAGGCCGGTACTTCTTCCATTATGTAATTCTTTAGCTTCTCCTGTCAGTGTATCACCGGGTTTGGTGGCTTTGGTAAACGTGATAGATGTATCAAGTGCTACAGAAAGATTATTACGGTTATTGCAGGCAAATGCGAATGCGCTGTCGGCCAATGAAAAAGCAATACCTCCATGTATAATACCGAAACCGTTGATCATTTCATCACGAAGCGTCATTACAATTTTGCAATAGCCTTCACTGACTACCAACACCTGAATGCCCAGCCATTGACTGAATAAATCCTCTCGCATCATTTTGTCAACCACAAAATGAGCTGTAGTATCTTTTTCTTCCATCTTATTGACCTTTAAAATTAGGCTTCCTTTTCTCCAAAAATGCCTGAACTCCTTCTTTGAAATCAAGTGTATTCCCAGCTTTTTGTTGAAGCAATTCTTCATCGTGTAATTGATCGTCGTAGTTGTTGGTAAGCGATTGGTTGAATGCCTGCTTTGTATAAGCAAGTGCCTTGGTAGGCATTTGAGCAAGTGTAGTTGCAATTTTTAAACTTTCCTCTCCAAAGGTTTCATCCGGAAATACTTTATAGATCATACCAATTCCTTCTGCTTCAGTTGCCGATACTTTATCACCGAGCATACAAAACGCTATTGCCTTTTGCCAACCAATGAGTCTTGGGAGAAAAAAGGTTCCTCCACTATCAGGTATCAAACCAATTTTGGAAAAAGCCTGAATGAAACTTGCGCATTCGCTTGCTACAACAATATCGCAACACAAAGCAATATTAGCGCCTGCACCTGCGGCTACACCATTTACAGCAGCTACCACAGGCTTGTCAAGCTTTCTGATCCTGCGTACTACAGGATTGAAATGCTCTGAAAGAATATTTTGAATACTTGGTCCTTGTGGATCCGCCACTTCGTCAAGGTCTTGCCCGGCACTAAATGCTTTTCCGGCTCCGGTAATGTACACGCATCTTATGTCATTGTTCTTTTTGCATTCGTCCAGTTTTTCCTGAAGCAAGAGCGACATTTCCCGATTTAGTGCATTGTATTTATCTGGCCGGTTGAGTGTGATGTGGGCAATGGAATTGTTAATCTCGAATATAAGGGTAGACATATCTTCTGGATTTCATGTCAAATCTATTCTAATTAGCGAAACTCATTAATGACATTTAAAGTAATCAAAAGCTTCGTGGCACTCCAGGCAACGATACATTGATTTGCATGCTGTAGATGCGAACTGGCTGATTAACTGTGTATGGTGACTGTGACAACGAGGGCATTGTACTACTTCTTCTAAAAACATTTCTTCTTTGCAGAATTGCTGCCTGGCATTGGGTGGCGCAATACCATATGCTTTTAATTTATCCTTTCCCTTTTCACTCATCCAATCGGTAGTCCATGCAGGAGATAATTGTTGTTGAATGGAAACCTTGCGATAGCCTTTTTCAATGAGCTTTAAACGAATATCCATTGATATCACATCCATAGCAGGACAACCGGAATAGGTGGGGGTAATGACGATGGCCACCTGATCATCAATCTCTTTTACAGAACGGATGATGCCCAGGTCCACTACGGATAGCACCGGTACTTCAGGATCTTTTACTTCCTGGAGCAATTGCCATATTTCGTCTACATTATTTTCCAATTTTATTGGAGCAAAGCTCATTTTAATTTTCTTATCCTGATTTTATCTTCTTGTATGACTGTAAAACTTTTGAAAGGTCAGCATCGAAAATGCTATATAATTTTCTGCTGCATAAATGAATTCATAATTTTCCTTTCGCAGTTGTGCTACCAATGAAAATCAAGCCCTTCATCGGCAAAAAAATTCATGGGGTAAAGGTGAAGATTTTTCATTTTTTATTACCTCTGTTACATATTGCAGAGCTGCGTAAATATCCTCCTTTTTTAGCCGGGGGGTGGGCTTCTATAATACAATCTACGGAGTGTCCTGCAACAAGTTCCTCAATTTTGTACAGTGATTCGGGTGCCTTTAATTACAGGCTTACCCATCATGATTTCATTATTCAATTCTATTCGGTCATTCACTATTTGCATTCTATAAATTTACAATTTTATCACCACTGAGCATTCGGATATGTCCTTTGCATGTATTGCATTTCAGTTAATAAATACCCAAGGTGTTCCGTATGTTTTCCTTCTTTGCCGCCTTGTTGTGTCCATGCGATTGCTGGGATTTGTAAGCCTGCCTGGTCAAATACTTCTTCAACTTTAGAATACCAATCTGCCTTTAAAAGAGAGGGGTCAAAGGGGTCAAAAGTTGCGGGTAAAAACAATTCTCCTGTAAACATCCATAATTCATTCAGGGCAACATTTATTCTTCGTTTACTTTCTTCAGTACCATCGCCAAGGCGAATAACCCATTCGCCGCTCCATCGTAAGTGGTAAGCAACTTCTTTCACTGATTTTTCTGCAATAGCAGCCACTTGTGCATCTCCAATATTTTGTAACGCCTGGTAATGATAATATTGAAAAGCACTGAAAAAGAATTGCCGCAAAACAGTTTGTGCCCAATCGCCTTTTGATAATTCTGTTATTAATAAATTGAGGTATTGTCTTTCATCGCGTAAAAAAGCAAGATCATCTTCCCCTAAATCCCGGTCATATTTTTTCCAGGGTCGCGGAATAAAATAATCTACATTCTCTTTTTCTGCATCATTGAAGGCATTATATAATGAAGCTGCATATTGATAAAAATTTCTTGATTGCCCCATCAGGTCAAGAGAAATATTTGTGATGGCAATATCCTGCTCCAACACAGGTCCATGACCGCACCACTCTGCATTGCGTTGGCCGAGGATCAGGGCATTATCGGCAAGATGAAGGAGGAAAGCAAAAGCCCCTGTGGCTCCCTGGCTCCCAAAGGGGGAACTTAGGTTTGAGTTTTCTTTATTTATTTGCGTTGTCATTGTGCAAGGCTAAGATAAAGTGTGTTTGCTTATTCATTGAATGCTTTACTTAATTCAAAGTGTGCTCATAGTTTCACTGACCTAAGTTCAGGGGGCTACATATGCGTGAGTTCATCCGGCAAATCATAAAAAGTAGGATGCCTGTACACCTTATCATTTGCAGGTTCATATAAGCTTTCAGCTTCATCGGGATTGGTAGCATGAATATGTTTGCTTTCCACTACCCAGATACTTACACCTTCTTGCCTTCTGGTGTACACATCTCTTGCATTTTCAATAGCCATCTGCGCATCTGCAGCATGGAGGCTACCTACATGCTTATGATCTAGACCTTGCTTACTGCGAATGAAAATTTCCCAGAGCGGCCAAGAGCCCATGCCGGCCCCCCCACCCCCCAAAGGGGGGATTTTAGCATCCGCACCAAGCCCGCTTTTCGAAGCGACCGTGTTGTTGATAGCGTCCACCTCACTTTGCTGCCTATTTTGCGGTTGCAAGCTCCCTCTACCGGAGGGGGTTTGGGGGAGGCTATCGTAATCGCCATAAAACTGTTTTTTAAAGAAATTCATGATGTTGTTTTTGTCTTGAAGCCGATGGGTTCTCTGTTTTGAAGTGCCTCTTGCTGTGTTTTATCTTCAATCAGCAGGTTGAGTACATGGTAAATTTCCTTGAAATTTTTTGCATTCTTCTTGTCCAGCTTTTGCAGTTTATCCTGGAGCTCTTTATAATTTAGCGTGTACTGGCGAACCAATACAAAAGTGCGAATAATGGCGATATTGACTTCAATGGCTTTTTCGCTGTTGAGTACACTGGATAGCATGGCTACTCCTTGCTCGGTAAATGCAAGTGGACGTTTTCGTAAACCCATTTTCTCAGTATTGGATATCACAATCTGTGATTTCCAATTGCCAAATTCCTGTTCGGTAAGTTGAAACATAAAGTCTTCTGGAAACCTGCTACTATTTCTCCGGACAGCCTGATTTAGAATCCTTGTCTCTACTCCATACATTTCTGCCAAATCACGGTCCAGCATTACTTTCTGTCCCCGGATTTCGTAGATATTACTTTGTATGATGCTCAGTTGCATAGTTTGATGTAAAATTATTATTTATCTAATTGCTGGATGAGGGCGCAATTTGCGACATCAAACCTGAACACTTTCTTAGTAAGAGAATACCCATTGTATAATGCTCAGTTGCATAGATTTCGGTTAATTGGGTATCACAGTTTGTGATACCCAATGGTGAGATCACAATTGACTACAGTGATGTTTAAAAAACTGCTCAGTAGAATTACAGAACTTAGAAGGGATACACCACAGACGATGATAGCAGCACTACTACTAATTAAAAAATACTATGCAGCAATTTCTTTTGCCTCATTTCGTTGCTTCCGCTTTTCTGCATGTGCACTCGCGGCTTCACGCACCCAGGCACCTTCTTCCCATGCTTTCACTCTTGCATCGAGTCTTTGTTTGTTGCAGGGACCATAACCATTTACCACATTCCAAAACTCATCCCAGTTGATTTCTCCGAAGTCATAGTGTTTGCGTTCGTCATTCCATTTCAGATCGGGATCGGGGAGTGTCATGCCGAGCAGCTTTACCTGCTCTGCAATCATATCTACAAATCGCTGGCGCAATTCATCGTTGCTGAATCGTTTGATCTTCCACTTCATACTGGCTTCAGAATTGGTGCTTTCTGTATCGTGCGGGCCAAACATCATAAGGCTGGGCCACCACCAACGGTCAATAGCATCCTGTATCATTGCCTTTTGCTCATCGGTACCTTTGCTCAGTACCAGCAATGATTCAAACCCCTGGCGCTGATGAAAACTTTCTTCTTTACACACGCGGATCATTGCACGGCTATACGGACCAAAAGAAGCACGAGTAAGTGGAACCTGGTTCATGATGGCTGCGCCATCGACCAGCCATCCAATGGCACCCATATCGGCCCAGGTGAGTGTAGGATAATTAAAAATTGAGGAATATTTAGCTTTACCATTATGCAGTTGTACTATCATTTCATCCCGGCTGATGCCAAGCGTTTCTGCTGCACTGTATAGATATAGTCCATGACCTGCTTCGTCCTGCACTTTAGCAATGAGGATTTGTTTGCGTTTTAGCGAAGGGGCACGACTGATCCAGTTGCCTTCAGGAAGCATACCTACTATCTCGCTGTGCGCATGCTGGCTGATCTGGCGAATAAGTGTTTGCCGGTATTTTTCAGGCATCCAGTCTTTGGGTTCGATACGAACTTCGCCTTCAATTTTATCGTTGAATATTTTCTCTGATTCCTGAATTGACATAGGGAAAATTGAAATACAAATTTAAATCAAACAAAGCGCTTAAAACTCAATCAGGAGCAGGAAAGAGTTTTGTTAACGCATATTTAGAAGTCGTACCAATTCTCAGTGATACCTGAATATTCCTTGCTCCCTTATTTCATTTTTTGTTACCAGCATACTGCTGATTATAATAATTACAAACGGGACTCATCACGCATTCCTCGTGTTGTGGATGCGAAGGGCGGCAGGTTTCCCGTCCTAAAAAAGAAATCGCCATTCCTGCTTCTCCCCAGTCTTTTTGAGGTAACACTGCCATTAACTGCTGTTCTATTTTTTTTGGGTCAGCGCTATCTGCAATTCCCAGCCGCTGCGCTACCCGCACCACGTGCAGGTCTACCATTACACCTTCAGCCTTTACCCCTGATTCACGCATGATAACATTCGCAGATTTTCTGCCAATCCCTGATAAAACAGTAAGCTCTTCCAGAGTAACAGGAATGTTTTTGTCTTTTTTTATTTGCTGTGCAATTGATGTAAGCCATTTTGCTTTATTGGCAAAATTGCGAACTTTCCCTATGTAAGGATAAAGCATTTCAGGTGTCACATGACTAAGAGATTTCATATTTGGAAATGCCTTAAACAATTCCGGTGCAAGCGAATTGATATGCTTGTCAGAATGCTGTGCAGACAGCACAACCATTACTAATAGTTGGTAAATATTTTTATATTCAAGAGGATGCTTTTTGTGTTTATATTTTTTTATCAGTGGTTTCAGGTCTTGCTCCCAATCTATTTTTTTTGACATAGCTCAATTGGAATGAAGCATAAAAATAAAATAAAAACAGGTTGATAAATAATAAGCCAGAAACCGGATGAAGAAGAATTAGTATTCAATTCGGTGGGGCAGCTTGAGATAACCCGGCAACACTCCGGAATATTACACCCATTTATTTTTATATGCAATATTGATGACTTGTGTACGGCTGTTTACATGAAGCTTATCGTATAATATATGTGCCACATGTTTACGTACAGTAAGTGGTGATATGAATATTTATTCTCCCAACGTGGTACCTGCAGCAGCGTCAATCAGTATCATTGTGGACTTACCGTTTTTTGTCATACCAAAAAAGAAGTGAGGAGCCTATTTTTTGGAGCATTAAATTACTTCACATCAAAATCAACAACTATCTTTTCCGTAGTGGGGTGTGACTGACAGGTAAGAATAAATCCTGCTGCTACTTCATCTGGCTCTAAGCCCCAGTTTTCATCCATTACAATATTGCCTTCCAAAAGTTTTGCTTTACAGGTACAGCATACTCCTCCTTTGCATGCATAAGGGAGATCAGCACCCTCTTTTAATGCAGCATCCAGAATGCTTTGACCGCCATAGGACAAATCAAAATCAAAAAGGATTCCATCAAGCTTCACACTCACTCTTGCCAG
>Ga0183260_10000958_pt1 | contig 24401 bp, 26 predicted proteins | sample AntDrymUQ4972206_2_FD_129768 | JGI IMG/M metagenome (GOLD analysis project Ga0183260, IMG submission 129768) | Polar desert sand microbial communities from Dry Valleys, Antarctica - metaG UQ497 (22.06) (version 2) (version 2) | ecosystem: Environmental > Terrestrial > Soil > Desert | place... | reverse complement strand
GTGGGCCCCAGCCGGGATGACCCCGACGCAGCTCGACGATGCGGACCTCGATCTCGGGTGCCATCTGATGGGGGCAGCGATCGGGCTTGGAGCTGTGGTCAAGCAGGGCGCCAAGACCCTCGCTGGCGTAGCGCAGCAGCCGGCGGTGAAGGGTCCTTCTGTCGACGCCGTAGCGGGTGGCGACGTCAGTGACGGTGGCACCTGTGTCGAGCACCTCTCGAACGGCCTCGTAGCGCTGCTCAACCATCGAAAGCTCCACCAGCATGACGAGATCCTCCTTGGCTCGATCGAGCCCAGTGATGACCTCTTCCAAGGGTCGAAGTGGTGGAATTGGTGGGACATAGGTACCGGAGCCACTGTCGCCCAGGAGCCGGAGCCGGTCGGAAAGTGGGACAGAGGTGCCGGAGCCGATGTGAGACAGACCTACCGAACTCTCACACCGGAGCACGACAATGGGTGGTGCCCTCGACAGGATTCGAACCTGTGACACCCGCTTTAGGAGAGCGGTGCTCTATCCCCTGAGCTACGAGGGCCGAGGGCCGAGGGCCGAGGGCGGGGCATTAGCAAAGATGGAAGAAACCTCGCCCACCAACCCATGTTCAGACTTGAGTCTACTAAGAGGCCAGAATCGATGTTCCTCCCAAAGCACTCGTAACCCAGGCGGGCGAACTCGTCCTGCGTCCGTTCGCCCGATCAGTTGACGGTGATCTTGCCTTTCACGGCGTCCCTGGCTGCACCGTCTGTACCCGAGGCGCCGGTCACCAGGGCACTCTTCTCATCACCCCGGCGGGCCCTCGCGGTGGCCTTCATCCTCAGAGTCAGGGCGGCGCTCCCGCCCGGTGCAACGATGCCTGTCGAGTAGGAGCCGGCGACGACCTGGCTGGTGACATCAGTGGTGCCGACCAGGTAGGTGAGCCTGAACTTCCTCGACGAGCCCGGCCCAGTGATGATGAAGGAGTCGTCGGTGGTGCCGTCGTTCTGGAACCGGAGGTTGAAGGTGCGGGTCCTGTTCCTGTGGACCGTCCAACCCCTCGTCTGCGCTGCCCCGGTGGTGTTGTAAATGTCGTTGCCCAGGTAGGTGGCGTCCGAAGACCGCTTGATCTTGCCGTCCGGTTGAGGCACCGACGTCACCTCCGTCACGGTGATGGTGACCGTGGCCGTCGAGCACACCGTGGCCGTGGAGCACTTGAAGTCGTTCTGGAGCGTCGACGCATTGGTGTTCCAGCTCTGACCGTTGTCACAGATCTTGTAGGTCAGCGAGTCCGACCCGAAGTAGTCGGCGTTGGGGGTGTACAGGATCTTGCCGGCGTTGGGGCCGGTGCCCACGCTTGCGCTCCCGTGGCTCGGCTGAACCGTGATCGGAGTGGTGGCATCCAATGCGATGTTCTGTGCCGCTTCGTTCGCGGGGCCTTCGTCGTCGTTGGCCATGACGTTGATGACGTGGTTGGAGCTGTCCTCGAGCACCGTCGTCGAGTCGTCGATCGCGTCGGGGTTGTCGTTGACCGGCTTGGCATCGATGGTGACGGTACCGGTGGCGGATCCCCCGAATCCATCCGAAGCGGTGTACTGGAAGCTGTCGCTTCCGAAGAAGTTGGCGTTGGGGACGTAGGTGCATACGTCCCGCCGACGTGCATGAGACGGTCGTTGGAGGCACTGGGGGTGAGCGTGGTGACGCTCAACGTCTGCCCGTTGTCGGCGTCCGAGTCATTCGCCAGCACGTTCACCGTGTTGGCGGAGCCGCTCGTGGAATCCTCCAGCACCGTCAGCGCATCGTTCGCCGCGACCGGCATGCGGTTCGCGCCGGCTCGACACAGCTCGGTGTCGGCCACGTTGAACATCGAGAGGTTGTCGATGAAAGCTGCGGAATCCAGGATCCCGTCGCCCGCATCGAAGATCGATAGATACAGGGCGTGCGAGCCGGAGGTCGTAACCGACCTCGGCACACGCAGCCGCTGTGTCGCGCCGTCGTACTGCGTCCCCGTAGCGGGCGCGACGATCGCCTCGCCCGTGTCCATGAAGGCGCTGTTCACGCTAACGAGCGGCGGCGGCGTCCCCATGCCGAACGCGAAGTTGTTCGGCGGCCAGCTGCTCAACTCGGTCCAGCTCCATGGTCTCTCCTCCAAGTCCTTGTTCTCCTTATCTTGAGGTAGCCGCGGGCTCCCGTCTACTCTGTCTGCGGTGAGCGAGCGACTGGTCGTTATCGGGGGCGACGCGGCGGGGATGAGCGCAGCATCACAGGCTCGCCGTCGCAGGGATCCCGATGACCTCGAGATCGTGGCGTTCGAGAGGGGGAACTACACGTCCTATTCAGCATGCGGCATCCCCTACTTCGTGGGGGGTGCGGTCAAAAAGTTCGACGCGCTGATCGCCCGGACGCCCGAGGTCTTCCGCCGGGACTACTCGATCGAGACCCGCATGCGTCACGAGGTCACCGAGATCGACCTCGAGCGGCGCGCCGTGAAGTTTCTGGCCGTGGACGACGGCACTGAATCGTGGGAGCCTTTTGACGACTTGATGGTCGCCACTGGCGCGGTTCCCATCCGGCCCCCCATCCCCGGAATCGACGTCGAGGGGATCCACGGAGTCCAGACGCTCGACGACGGTCGGACGATCTTCGAGGACCTCGAGAAGAACAGGCCGAAGTGCGGTGTCGTGATCGGCGCCGGCTACATCGGACTCGAGATGGCCGAGGCACTGCGCGCACGGGGGATGGAGGTGTCGGTCGTGGAGAAGGCCGCGCAACCGATGTCCACGCTCGATCCGGAGATGGCCGCGCTCGTCGTGGACGGGATGACGAAGATGGGGATCCGGTTCCTTCCCGAGGAAGGTGTGACCGGGTTCGAAGCGCGCTCGGGCCGCGTGTCGGCGGTCGTGACAGAGGCGCAGACGCTGCGAGCGGACATCGTGATCCTCGGACTCGGCGTGAGCCCGAACATCGAACTCGCAAGGGGAGCCGGGATCCCGATCGGCTCCGCCGGGGGCATCGAGGTGGATCGGCGTATGCGGACAGGCGTAGACCGCGTGTGGTCGGCGGGGGATTGCGCCGAGAAATTTCACATCGTTTCCCAGGTGGCGGTGACGATCCCCCTCGGCACCCATGCGAACAAAGAGGGACGGGTTGCCGGCATCAACATCGGAGGCGGGTACGCAACCTTTCCCGGCGTTGCGGGAACGGCGATGTCGAAAGTGTGCGAGACGGAGCTGGCGCGCACCGGACTGATCGAGTCGGAGGCGCTGGAGGCCGGCTTCGAGATCGTATCGACGGTGACCGAATCCACAACCCGCGCCGGCTACTTCCCAGGAACCAAGGAGATCCGCACGAAGCTCGTGGTCGATCGACGGTCGGGTCGCCTGCTCGGGGGACAGATCGTAGGTGAGGAGGGCGCTGCGAAACGCATCGACGTCCTGGCTACGGCGGTGTGGAACGAGATGACGGTCGACGAGATCCTCAACCTCGATCTGTCCTACGCCCCCCCCTTCTCGCCCGTGTGGGATCCGGTCCTCATCGCCGCTCGGAAGGCCTGGCAGGCCGTCGAGGAAGCTACCGCCCAGGCGGACTGACGCGCTGCGCGTCGAGCCCGACGCTCAGGCGCCCGCTACGAATCGGGAAAAGCGAGCGTCAGACGAAGATAGCGATCACGTAGGCGACGATCAGCAGCAGCCCCGTGAAGAGGTGCAACTGGATGTTCTTACCCATCGCCGCCATCAACTCGTAGGGGCTGTCGTAGTCGGTATCCAGCGCCTTGTACACCTGCCACCCGTAGGGCGCCGTGATGAGGGCAATGAGTGCCCAGCGCGTCGTGATGCCGGTGACGGCGCCGATCGCGATGAGCAGGAAAGCTGCGCCGACTGATAGTCCGTACCCCATCACGATGGCGTTCTTCGGGAGTCGCACCACGATCGTCTTCTTCCCGGACTTCGCATCAGCGGGTTTGTCTGGGATCTGGTTGACGTACAACACAAGCATGATGAGTAACGCAACGGGAAGCGACGCCCAGAGCGCCTCGAAGGAGAAACGTTGTGCGATCACGTAGTAGGTCCCCAGAACCATGATCGGCCCGAAGCCCAGCGCAACGCAGATCTCGCCGAACCCCCGGTGGACAAACTTGAACGGTGGGGCCGTATAGAAGATCGACAGGAACACTCCGGCGATGCCGATCCACAAAAGCCCAAGGCCCCTGGTAGCGGTGAGATAGATTCCGATCGCGATCCCGATCGCATAGCACGCGATCGCGACTCGCTTCATGAAGCTCAGGCTCACGAGGCCGTACTGGATCATCCGGGACCCGCCCGAGAACATCGTCGGGTTGACGTTTGCCTCGTCCGCGCCACTGGTTGAATCGAAGACATCGTTCGCTACGTTCAGCCCGAGATGGATGGCGATGCCGCCGATGAGAGCCAGGAGCGTCAACCACCACGCCGAGAACCCGTGGACGCGCGCGACAACCGCCCCGAGGAGGATCGGCACGAAGGTGGCGGTAAGGAACGGAACCCGGGTCGCCAGGAAAAACAGCCAGCCCGCCGACAAGGTCGGCTTGACCGTCTCGCCACGCTCCTCGCTGAGCTTCTGCATATACCGGTGCGCCGCCGGCACGCTGCGCTCGCAGAGCTCGAAGAAGGAAAGTCGCTGTTCGTCCCAACCGTGAGTTCGTTGTGGATCGAGCTCCAGAGAACCGTTCACCTTGGTGAGCGGCCCCCAGATGCTGATGTATCGACGCTGGTCGTATCCCACGCCCGGCTGTGGATGCACGTGACTGAACGTGACGTTCACTTCCGCGCCCTCGGCGGGTTCGCTCGGACCGGACGGCCGGTCGAGCCGGATCGTGCCCCGTTCGGGAACCGTTTCGAAATCGGTGGCGACATTCACGGGGTAACCGTCTTCGCTCGTGTACGCGAGTACGGCGTGACCGTACCCGGCGACGTCTTCGAGGAGGGCTTCTTCTCTTACGGTTGACAGCGCCATCAGGCTGCGGCTCCCGTGAGGTCGAAGATCTCCGGCTGGCGATCGGTCCGTTCGTCGGCCCACAGGTAAACGCGTCGCGGTTGGATCTCGATCACGGATCGTTCCCAGAACAGCGGCATCGCGAAGCGCTTCTTCACGAGCTCAGTGATGATGGGCTCCTTCGCGGTCCACAGCGGTAGCACGCTTTCCCAGCCCGAATGAAGGTCATCTTCGACGACTCGTGCGTCACCTTGGATCGTGACGCGCCGGAAAGGCTCGACCGGGGTGGCGGTGGCGTCGGTGATCGTGAGTGAGACGCGCGGATCGGCCTTGATGTGCTCGAGCTTCTTCGAGAATAGGACGCTCGAAGTCATGTAGATGCGCTCTCCGTCGTACAACGGGATGAGCGGGTAGGTGACGGGCCGCCCTTTCGGGTCGAGCACCGTAAGCTCGCTAACGAGCGCTGCGTTCAGCAGCTCTTCAACCGGTTCGGGCAATAGTCCCATGCAGTAAGGATAGTCGTCCGGCGGCTCGTTAGTTCTGAACAAGCGACCACGACGGTTGAACGTCCGCTCAAGTACGGAGGCATCGGTGGAGGAGCTGTTGGATACGGCGGTCGACGCGGCGAGGCGCGCCGGGGAGCTACTGCTCGAGCGCGCGGCGGGACCCGCGCGCGGCGTGTCCACGAAGAGCTCGCCCACAGACCTCGTGAGCGACGCGGATCGCGACTCCGAGAGCCTCGTCATCGAGCTGATCACCGCCAATCGTCCCGACGACGGGATCCTCTCGGAAGAAGGTGGAGGCGAAAAGTCCCGCTCCGGTTTGCGGTGGGTCATCGACCCGCTCGACGGCACCGTCAACTTCCTGTACGGGATCCCGGCCTGGGCCGTCAGCATCGCCGTGGAGGATGGGGACGGGGCTCTGGCGGGAGCCGTATTCGATCCCAACCAACAAGACATGTGGACCGCCCTGAGGGACAGGGGCGCGTGGCTGAACGGGGAACAGATCCGGGTGTCGAGCGAGAGCGACCTGTCGCGTGCGCTGGTGGGAACGGGATTCTCTTACAGCGCCGACGCACGCGCAGCTCAGTCGCAGGTGGTCCCGCGTCTGCTCCCACGCGTCCGGGATATCAGAAGAAGCGGATCCGCGGCTCTCGACCTGGCCGCGCTGGCGTGCGGACGCTTGGACGGGTTCTACGAGGCGCTCATGGAGCCGTGGGACCGCGCGGCCGGCGAGCTCATCATTCGGGAGGCGGGGGGAATCGTCAGTCCCTTGGAGGCCCCCGTGGGCTCCTCGCACGGCCTCGTCGCGGCCGGTCCGGCCCTCCACGACCAACTGAGGGCCCTGGTCGTCGGATAGCGTTGGGGCTATGGACATCGTCGATCCGGACGTGGAGGCATATCTGGTCGCACTTGCGTCTACCGACGACGATCCGATCCTGCTCGAGATGGAAAGCCTGGCGAAGAAGCACGACTTCCCGATCATCGGACGTCTCTGCGGACGGATGCTCGAAGTGTTCGCTCGCACCCTCGGCGCAAAGCGGATCTTCGAGATGGGCTCGGGCTTCGGTTACTCGGCCTATTGGTTCTCGCGCGCCACGGGTCCCGATGGCGAGATACATCTGACGGACACCGATACCGAGAACGAGACGAAGGCGCTCGACTTCCTGCAGCGCGCGGGCCTCGATGGACCGATCGCTTTCCACGCCTCGGATGCATTCGGCGCGTTCAAGGGCACGACCGGTGAGTTCGACATCGTCTACTGCGATATCGACAAGGATGCCTACCCCGAGGCGTGGGATCTGGCGAAGGCGCGCATCCGCGTCGGGGGCCTGTTTATCTGCGACAACGTCCTGTGGTCCGGCCGGGTCACCGGCAAGGTGAGCGGGGACGTGCGGGAGGGTTACACCGAAGCCATCATGAACATGAACCAGGCGATAGCCACGGATGACGATTGGCGCTCGACGATCGTTCCCCTCCGGGACGGAGTGGTCGTCGCCGTCCGCACCAGCTGATCGCTAGATAACTCTGCTGAGACCCCGCGTGAGGTCCCCCCGGACCACGGAATAGGGAGCTCGACTCGATGGTTCGAGGGTTCAAGGCGAACACCGCGCCATGGCGCGAAGAAGAAGGGGACGCAGTTGCCTAGAGGTCATCGCTTGGTTCCACCCGATACTCCGGAGCGACCGGCTCGGCCGGGTACGTTCCGGCGCATCGTCGGCACTTTCCGGCCCTACAAGAAGCAGGTTGGACTCGTCGCGGGCCTCATCCTGGTGACATCGGCGCTCGGTCTCATCAACCCACTGTTGATCAAAGTCGTTTTCGAGAACGTGATCCTCGCCGAGGGATCGGTCGATGAACGGATCCGTCTGCTGGTGGTCGTGTCGCTCGTGATGATCGCGACGCCGATCGTTGCGGGCGGGCTCGGGCTGTGGCAGACGTACACAAACAACGTCGTGGGCCAGCATGTGATGCAGGACCTGCGCAACTCGCTCTACTCGCATCTTCAGAACATGCCGTTGCGGTTCTTCACGTCGACGCGGACCGGCGAGATCCAATCCCGCCTGTCCAACGATGTCGGCGGCGTCCAGTCCGTGCTGACCGACACGGCATCGAGCCTGTTGTCGAACATCACGACGGTCATCTCAACGGTCGTGACGATGCTCATCCTGAGCTGGCCGCTCACCGTCCTTTCTCTCGCCATCCTGCCCGTATTCCTCGTCCTCAGTCGGAAGGTGGGTCGCGTGAGGCGAGACTTGTCCGGCAGGACGCAGGAATCGCTGGCGGACCTCACCTCGATCATGCAAGAGACGCTGTCGGTCTCGGGCATCCTGCTGTCGAAAGCGTTCGGTAGGCAGTCTTACGAGATCGACCGGTTCCGCAGCGAGAACCGGCGTCTGGCCGAGCTGGAGATCAGGCGAACCATGGTCGGACGCGGCTTCTTCGCTCTTGTCCAGATCTTCTTCTCAGTCACGCCCGCGTTCGTCTACCTGCTGGGTGGCTGGCTCCTCCTCCGGGGGATGATCGACCAGTCTCCGGCCGCTCTGGTGGGCACGATCGTCGCCTTCACGACCTTGCAGAGCCGGTTGTTCTTCCCGATGGGTCAACTGCTCAACGTCAACATCGAGGTCCAGTCGGGACTCGCGCTTTTCGACAGGATCTTCGAGTACCTCGATCTCGAGCGAGGCATCGTCGACAAGGACGGGGCGATCGAGCTGTCGGGGGACGAAGTGACGGGTGAGGTTCGTTTCGATGACATCTGGTTCCGCTACGAACGATCGGGCAAGAGCCAGGCCGAAGACGATCGCATGTGGACTCTCCAGGGCGTCGATCTGACCGTGAAGCCGGGACAGCTGCTGGCCCTCGTCGGTCCCTCGGGCGCGGGGAAAACGACGATGACTTATCTGATCCCGCGCCTCTATGACGTGGACCGGGGCAGCGTGAAGGTCGATGGGATCGACGTACGCGACATCCGTCTCGAGTCATTGGGCGAGATCGTCGGGATGGTGACCCAGGAGACGTACCTGTTCAACGCGAGCATCCGGCGCAACCTGGCGTATGGGAACCCCGACGCGACGGACGAGCAACTCGAGGCGGCGGCACGCGCTGCCTACATCTACGACCGCATCGCGGAGCTCCCCGACGGCTTCGACTCGGTAGTTGGTGAACGCGGTTACAAGATGTCCGGGGGCGAGAAGCAACGGTTGGCGATCGCACGGGTGATCCTCAAGGACCCGCGCGTTCTCATCCTCGACGAAGCCACGAGCGCTCTCGACACCCTTTCAGAGCGGCTCGTCCAGCAGGCGCTGGCGCCGCTGATGACCACTCGCACGACGATAGCCATCGCGCACCGGCTTTCGACGATCTTGGCCGCCGACCAGATCCTTTACTTGGACCGGGGGCGCATCCTGGAACGAGGAACTCACGCTGAACTGCTGGCGAAAGAGGGCGCGTACGCGGCTCTGTACCGCGAGCAGTACTCCGACGGCAAGATCGAGACCAGGTGCGAGGATGGGCTGATCCTGGCCAGCGGCGAAGTCGTATCGGAGGAGACGGTTTGAACATCGAAGGGAAGGTAGCTCTCGTAACGGGTGGAGCGTCTGGCCTCGGTCTGGCCACGAGCAAGCTGCTGGCGGAATCCGGCGCTGCGGTGGTCATCGTCGACCTCCCCGAGTCGAACGGGACGACCGTCACCAAGGAACTGGGCGATGTGGCGCGCTTTGCTCCGGCGGACGTCACCGCAGGTTCGGATGTCCAGGCCGCGGTCGATACCGCGACGGGGGACTTCGGCGGACTGCACATCCTGGTGAATTGTGCAGGAGTCGGCTTCCCCGGGCGCGTGCTCACCCGCGATGGAGATGCCATCGACCTCGAGCGCTTCGAGTTCGTCGTGCGCGTGAACCTGATCGGGACGTTCAACGCGATCCGGCTGGCCGCGGCGCAGATGGCCAAGCAGGAGCCAGAAGGCGAGGAGCGCGGCGTCATCGTCAACACGGCGAGCATCGCAGCCTTCGATGGACAGATCGGTCAGGCCGCGTATTCAGCCTCCAAAGGCGGCGTTGCCGGAATGACTCTCCCGCTCGCTCGCGATCTCGCGACCAAGCTCATCCGGGTGGTGACCCTGGCCCCCGGAACGTTCGACACGCCCATGCTTGCGGGGCTCCCGGAGGAGGCGCGAGCCAAGCTCGCCGAGCAGGTTCCTCACCCTCGCCGCCTCGGCCGGCCGGCGGAGTACGCCGCTACCGTCAAGCACATCGTCGAGAACCCGATGCTGAACGGAGAGGTCATCCGCCTGGACGGAGCCCTCCGGATGGGGCCACGCTAGCGGCGGTATTCATCGCTGCGCGACGGCCCGTCCATCTTCAGTTCAAGCGGGCGGCCTAGCCTCGAACCCGTTCGTGAGTTGGTACGGCATCCGGTCCGACCCTGTGATGCCCCGGCCGGCGGAAGCTCCGTCCCCCGGCGATTCCGCCGGCCGACCGGCTCGCGTCACCGTTTCTCGCGCACAAAAAAACCGCCCCCTGGGCGGTTAGGTGCGGCCGGACTTAGCCGGGATCACGTGGAGGATGGTTTCTTCGCCGGAGCCGGACTCCATCACCTCGCGCTCGAGCTCCCGCCACTCCTTCTCAGCCCACCGCAGCTTCTCGACGGCAGCCGAAAGGTCCAGGAAGTGAACCGGCACGATGTTGGCGCGCGGCCGGAGGTAGGCGTCCCCGATGAGGGCGTCCAGCTCGCGCCTGGCCTCGACAAGTCGCTCGTGGATCTTGCCGAGTCGCTTCCGTTGCTCGGGGGTGTACCCGGCCCCGTCCTGGGTGCTCAGAAGCGCTCCTTGCTTGGCGTTCGATAGGTCGGCCTGTGGCCCTTATCCCGGCGTCTTTGGGGCCCGCCGGAGACGTATTCGAGTCTACGTCGCGGCCGGAGCCATGCACAAGCGCACTTGTTTGATTCCGCTCGCGGCGCGTTGCTCCTCGCAACGCTTGCTTCCCGGTCGGCACTTCGTGCCTCCCTGCGGCAACCCACTGGGGGGATCGGTCGCCGAGGCGACCTACTCCCCCCAGACCCCCCTCGGGCTTGTCGAGCGTGCTCTGAGGGCCGTTAGGGTCGGGCCCATGATCGCACCGGATGTCATTCAGCGGACCTTGGGGGCCGCGCTGGCGGCGGGTGGGGACCTGGCGGAGATCTTCGTCGAGGACCGCACCTCGATGGCGCTGCGCCTGGACGATTCTCGCATCGAGGACGTCACGTCCGGACGCGATGTGGGGGCGGGCATCAGGGTCCTGGCGGGGGATCGGGCCTCGTACGCCTATACGAACCTGCTGACCGAGGAGTCGTTGCGAACGACGGCGGAGGCAGCGCGAGCCGGGCTCGAGTGTCCCGCCGGAAGCGTGGAGACGGACCTGCGCCGCGTGGTGGGTGGGGGCCACTCGGTCGTGGTGCGCCCGGAGGATGTGGGTGCAGCGGACAAGGCCGCCACGCTGGTGAAGGCGAACGACGCGGCGCGGTCGCAGGGAGCGGAGGTTCGCCAGGTGATGGTCTCCTACGCCGACGTGCGGCAGAAGGTGTTGATCGCGTCATCCGACGGCCGCCTTGCCGAGGACGACCGGACGCGCGTTCGCTTCGCCGTTCAGGTCGTCGCCGCCCGCAACGGAGAGATAGCCACAGGCTTCGAGGCCCCCGGTCACTCCGGCGGCTTCGAGCTATTGCAGCGCTACGACGTCGAGGATCTCGGTAGGAGCGCGGCCTCCAAGGCATTGCGGATGCTCGACGCGCGGCCGTCGCCGGCGGGGGAGTTTCCCGTCGTGCTCGCGCCGGGTACCGGTGGTGTCCTCATACACGAGGCGTGCGGGCACGGCCTCGAAGCCGACACGCTCGTGAAGGAAGCGAGCGCCTACGCGAAACGTCACGGAGAGCGATTCGGTTCGGAGGCGGTGACCATCGTGGACGATGCCACCGAGACCGGCCTGTGGGGATCCTTCGGCGTGGACGACGAAGGGACGCCGGCCCAGAGCACGGTTCTGTTCGAGAAGGGCGTGCTCGTTGGGCATATGAGTGACGTGCTCTCCGCCGAAAAGATCGGGCATCCTCCGACCGGCAACGGCCGGCGCCAGTCCTACGCGCACCTGCCGATCGTGCGGATGACCAACACCAACCTGTTGCCGGGCGACGACGATCCCGAAGAGATCATCCGATCCGTCGAACGGGGTGTGTACGCGGCCACGTTCGCGGGCGGCGAGGTGAACCCTGCGACCGGCAACTTCGTCTTCGGTATGTCCGAGGCCTACATGATCGAGAACGGTGCGATCGCTTACCCCATCAAGGGGGCCCAGCTCATCGGCAACGGGCCGCGGGTCTTGGGCGTGATCGACGCCATCGGTTCCGACTTCGGCCGTAAGGAAGGCGTGTGCGGCAAGGACGGGCAGCACGCTCCGGTCACCAACGGGATGTCTACGGTGTTGCTCGGCAAGATGACTGTCGGAGGGACCGAGGCCGGATGACGCAAGACCTTCTGGGCCTAGCCACCGATCTCGCGGGACGGGCGAAGGGTGGCGAGGTCGTCGAGGCTTTCCTCACGCACGAGCTCAACTTCTACGTCAAAGTGTTCTCCGGCGAGGTCGAGGCGTTGTCCGCTTCGGAGCCGCGGGGCGCGGGCGTCCGAGTGTTCTCAGAGGGTCGCGTTGGCTTCTCGTACACCACCGATCTGAGTGCGGGCGGCCGTGGCGCGATGCTCGACGCGGCCCGGGAGAACGCGTCATTCGTGACCCCGGATGAGGCCATCGGTCCCGCGGAACCCACCGATGGACCACCTCCGGAGATCGAAGGGATGGTCGATCGCGGGCAGGAGGACGTGCGACCCGACAGCAAGGTCCGCTTCGCGCTCGAGCTGGACCGCGCTACAGCCGCCCGGGATAAGAGGGTCCGCGCCGTCGAAGAGTCCGTCTACTCGGATTCCGACACTGAGATCGCTATCGCCACTTCGAATGGGATCTCCGGCACCTACCGGCGCACCGACGCGTGGTGCTTCTCGCTCGCGATCGCAGAGGAAGACGACGATACGCAGGTCGGGTTCGAGTTCGACCTGGCTCGCGGGTTGAACCATCTCGATGCCGTCGACGTGGGGCAGCGTGCGGCGGATATAGCGCTTACCGCCCTCGGCGCCAGCAAGATCCCTTCCGCCCGGATGCCGGTCGTATTCGAGCCCTTCACAGCCGGGCAGTTTCTCGGCGTCTTGGGACAGGCGCTCACGGGTGAAGCGGTCCAGAAGGGCCGCTCGCTGTTCGCCGGACGTACGGGAGACACCGTCGCCGCCAGCGGTTTGACGTTATTCGATGACGGTCGGCTGCCGGGCGCGCCCGGATCGGCGCCGTGGGACGACGAGGGAGTTCCCACCTCTCGGACGGACATCATCGCGGGGGGCGTGCTGCGGTCGTTCCTCTACGACTCCATTAGCGCGAGGCGCGAGGGACGGGCGTCTACCGGCAACGCGAGTAGGAGCGGGTTCAAGTCCGTACCCGGCGCGGCCCCCTCGAACCTGGCGCTGGAAAGCACGGGTCAATCACGGGACGAGCTGTTGCAGGGGGCCGGGAAGGTGCTGCTGGTCCAGGATTTCCACGGGGTTCATTCGGGGGCCAACCCCGTGTCCGGCGATTTCTCGGTCGGTGTCACGGGGATGCTGCTGGACGGGGGCGAGATCGTGCAGCCGGTGAAGGAAGTCACCATCGCCGCGCCGATGCTCGAGATACTGAGCAACATAAGGGCGGTCGCGGACGATCGCCGCTGGCTTCCCTTCGGCGGCTCATTCGGGGGGGCGACGACCCTCGTGTCGGAGATGACCGTCGGCGGACTTTGATCCGCCCCTACACCAGCTGGTAGAAGACCACGCTCGCTATCACACAGTAGATAGCGAACGGGTAGAGAGAGCGGGTCTTCAAGTACTTGATGAGCGCGGCGATCGCGACATAGGACGCGATCAACGACGCCACGAACCCGCCCAACCCCGCGCCGAGTCCGACGGACCCGTCACCAAGATCGGGGAGCTTCACAAGAGCCGCGCCGAACAGAGCGGGGATCGCGAGGAGAAAGCCGAAGCGGGCCGAAGTCTCGCGTGATACACCCCGGGCGAGGCCGGCGGCGATCGTGGCCCCCGAGCGGCTGATGCCGGGAACGATCGCGATCGCTTGCGCCACCCCGACGAGACCCGCGTCCACAACGCCCAGATCGTTCATGCGACGAAGATCCTGGCCATGCTCGGCTCGCTTCCGCTGGTGATAACGCAGTGCCAACTCGGCTGCGACGAGGATCGCAGCCGTGATCAGAAGTTGGAGGGCAGCGCCTCTAGCGTCTTCGAACTGTTCCTCGAAGAGGTTGCCGAGCAGCAACCCGGCGAGCCCCGCCGGGATCGTGCCGATGAGCAACAGCGTCGCCAGCCGCCGCTGATCCCGGTCTCCCGCCCGCGCTCCCTTGACGAGATCCAGAAGATCGCCGGAGAAGTAGACCAACAGGGCAATCAGAGACGCGACGTGCAGCAGCACGTCGAATGAAAGGCCGGGAGAGTCCCAACCGAGCGCCGCCGGGACGATCACGAGATGCCCGGACGATGAGATCGGGACGAACTCCGTCAGGCCCTGGACCACTCCGAGAACGATCGCTTGGACGACGGACACGAGGCGGGACTATACCGTCAGCCAGGCGAGATGGAAAGAAATGGATATGAGATCAGTGCTCGTCCGAGACGCGCGCCCCGGTCAGAGCGGAGGCGCAGGGACACGAGCGCTGCTCGGGGATGCGCGGCACGAGCGAGAACAACAGATTGCGGAGCTTCTCGTTGTTCGCCTCGAAGACCTTAAGGACCTCTTCGTGACTCACCGCACCACTCTGCCCCTCGAGCCCAACGTCGTAGTCGGTGATAAGGGCGACGTTCACGTAACACATCTCCAGCTCGCGTGACAGGTACGCCTCGGGGTACTGGGTCATGTTGATGACTTCCCATCCCGCGTCCTGGAACCATTTCGATTCCGCCCTCGTAGAGAAGCGCGGGCCCTGAATGGTCACGACCGTCCCGCGTTCGTGAACCGTGATGCCTTCCCGTCTCGCGGTGTCGATAGCCAGCGACCTGAGTTCGGGGCAGTAGGGATCGGCGAAGGAGACGTGTGTGGTCAGAGGTCCGTCATAGAACGTGTCCTTGCGCGCGTTTGTTCGGTCCACGAGCTGGTCGGACACGACGAAGTGCCCCGGCTCGACCTCGGGTTTGAGGGAGCCGGCCGCGCACGGCCCGATCACTCGCTCGACCTCCGCGTCCTTCAGAGCCCAGACGTTCGCCCTGTAATTGATCATGTGTGGCGGCAATCCGTGGTCCAAGCCATGCCGTGGCAGAAAGGCCACATCGATGTCGCCGATCCGCCCGATGGCCAGCGGCGCTGAGGGCGGTCCGTAAGGCGTGTCTACCTCGACCTGTTTCACGTCATCCAGGAAGGAGTAGAAACCTGACCCGCCGAAGACCCCTACCCGCGCCCGGGCGCTCACGAATTCTTCTTGGTCTTGCTGTCGGAGCTCGAGGACGAACTCGAGGACGATGAGGATGACGAAGAGTTTTCCCCACCGCCACCGGCGTCTTTCCCTTTCTTCTCTTTCACGTCGGTCTTGGGGCCATCCTCCGAGCCGGGGCTCTTGGACTTCGAGGATCGCCCGTCGGTCGAATAGAAGCCGGATCCCTTGAAGACGATGCCGACGGGGGAATAGAGCTTGCGCAGACGTCCTCCGCAGACCGGGCACTGGTCCAGGGGCGGATCGTCGAAGCTCTGCTTTGCCTCCGTTCGCTCTCCGCAGGCCGTGCACGCGTACTCGTAGATTGGCATGGTGTGAATCATCCCATCCGCGGGTGAGAGGATGCACCGTAGCGCTGTGGTCGAGGCTAAAGTGACGGCGCTCGGTGCCCGAAAATGAGCAAAAGGGGAAACAAACATGTCCCTCCAGCGCCGGCTCACGCTCTTCTTCATCATCATCGTCATGCTTCCGCTGCTGGCCGCAGGGCTGGTGGTGCGTTACGTGTTGGTCGGCGAGGTCGAAGAGCGCGCTGAGATGTCCCTTCGCCCTGCCCTCGATTCCACGCTCGTGGGTTACAACCTCAGAGTCGCCTCGATCGATGAGATCGTGATCGCGTCGGTGGCCCCCGGAGTGAACCGTGGCATGAACCTCGGCCGCTTGCTCCAACAGGGCAGGGCGAGCGAGCTCGCTAGGAAGCTCGAAGCCCGTCTCGACGGCGGGAGCGCCCTGGACTTCATCGCCGTCCTCGACCAACGGAACCGTCCGATCGCGTTCGAGAGGGGGCGAGAGCCGGAGTTTGCGTCCGGCTTCGATGTCTCCGACGGCCGGATCGTGAGGGCGGCCCGCATGGGCGGGCGCAACGAACCGATCCTGTTCGGTGATGGGTTCGTGACCACGGCCGCATTCGAGGTCGAGGATGGTTCCGGCAGCCCTCTGGGACGGGTTCTCGGTGGGTTCTGGACCGACGGGCAGATGCTCGTGGGCGATGGGAACCAAGTGGAACTGGCGATCCGGTCGGGCGGCGAGATCGTATCGACCACCTCAGAGGGACCAACTCCGTTCGAGGCCGAGGTCGCGCACTCGTCAGAGGAGGCCGAGCTGAACCTCGGGGTGCTGGTCGCCTGGTCTCCCCGTGAGCCGATCGTGGGGCTCTCGGAGCAAGTGTTCCTGTCCATGTTGGGGCTATTGCTGCTCGCCTTGGTACCGATCGCGTTGCTGGCCTACTGGCTTGCGAAGCTGATCACCCAGCCGCTGGAGGAGGTTGCGTACGGCGCCGAGGCTATCGCCCACGGCAACTTCGACTACCAGATCCCCGTTGACTCCTCGGATGAGGTCGGCCAGCTCGCGATGGCTTTCAACAACATGACCGATCGTCTGCGCGAGACCATCACCGAACTTTCGTCCTCACGAGGGCTATTACAGCGCGCCGTTCGGCGGGTGGGCGAAACGCTGCGATCAACACACGACATGCGGCAGATCCTCGATTCGATCCTGCATACAGCCGCGGACGCGGTCGGCGGGGAAGCTGCTGTCTTGTGGTCGTTCACTCCCGACCGTGCCGAGCTGTACCCGGCCATCGGCGCTGGATTGAACATCGATCGGTTCGACCGCGTGCAGGTGGGGGATGGTCTGGTCGGCCATGTAGCGGAGCGGGGAACGTCGACACTGCGTCCCAGCCCTCGAGGCGGGCCTCGGCCCACCAGTGCCGAGCCCGATTACGAGATCGCGATCGTCGTCCCCCTCTACAGCCAGGATCGGATCCACTCGGTGATCAGTGTTTATCGACGTACACCCGCACAAGCATTCACTGAAGACGACCTGGGGACCGTGGTGTTCCTTGCCGAGCAGGGCGGTGTGGCTCTCGAGAACGTGCAACTGCACGAAGAGGCGCAGCGTCTCTCGATCACCGACGGGCTCACGGGTGTTTGGAACCGGCGTTACTTCCAGATGCAGTTCCGCCAGGTCCTTGCGACATCCACCCGTTTCGAGCGAACCTTCAGCATCTTGATGTTGGACCTCGACAATTTCAAGACCGTGAACGATTCCCACGGGCACCAGCGCGGTGATGCGATCTTGATCGAGTTCGCGCGCCGCGCCAGCCAACTTCTGCGGGAGGTGGACACGGTCGCGCGCTACGGCGGCGAGGAGTTCATCTGTCTGTTGTCGGAGACCGATCTGGAGGGCGCGCTCATCACGGCGGAGAAGATCAGGGAAGCCGTGCGGTCGGAAACTTTCGATCACCAGGGCGAAGAGTCGATAAAGATCACCGTTTCGATCGGCGTCGCGTACTTCCCGGAGCATGGCGAGTCTTATCAAGGCCTCGTGGGAGCCGCGGATGCCGCGATGTACCGCGCGAAAGAAGAAGGGCGCGACTGCGTTCGCGTTGCCGAGAAGCCGCAGACCGGTCTGAAGCTCGCCACCTAACCGCCGCGAGATCTCACGCCCCGAGCCTCTAGACTCGCCGTCTAGCTATCGGAGGCGCATCCAATGACTGTTCGCAAGGCCGTTCTGCCGGCGGCGGGACTAGGAACCCGATTTCTGCCCGCAACGAAGAGCCAGCCCAAAGAGATGATCCCGGTTGTTGACAAGCCTGGGATCCAATACGTCGTCGAAGAGGCCGTACGAGCTGGTATCGAGGACATCCTCATCGTCACCAGCCGGGGGAAGAACGCCCTCGAGGATCATTTCGACCGTTCTCTCGAGCTAGAGCACCATCTCGAGGCCAAGGGAAAGCTCGAGGAGCTCGAAGAGGTGCGTCGCATAGCTGGGCTGGCCGACCTCTTCTTCGTCCGGCAGAAGGAACCTCTTGGTTTCGGACACGCAGTGGCGGCTGCGAAGGCCCACATCGGTGACGAACCATGTGTCGTGATGGTCGGTGATGAGATCGTCCCGGAACCGCGCGACGGTGAGGCTCCCCTCATCGAACGCATGATCGAGGTCTACGAACGACTCGGCGGCAGCGTCGTGGCCGTGCAGAGGGTTCCGAAGGAAGCGATCTCGGGATATGGCGTCGTGTCTGGCGACGAGATCGAACCGGGGATCGTGCGGATGACCGACATGGTCGAGAAGCCACCGCCGGAGGAGGCTGCTTCCGATCTCGGTTCGCGCGGCCGGTATGTCCTCTCACCCGGGATCTTCGACGCTCTCGATCGGACCGAGCGCGGTGTCGGCAACGAGATCCAGCTGACCGACGCCATAAAGGTTCTCGCACGATCAGAAGATGTTTACGCGTACATCCACGAGGGCCCGATGTTCGACGTGGGGAAGAAGGTCGACTACCTGAAGGCGACGATCGAGCTTGCCCTCAGGCGGGACGATCTATCGAAGGCAGTGTCCGAGTACGTCTCTCAGCTCGCCCAGCGCCTAGCTTGACGATGCTGACCGTCGACGAGGCGCGAGCGCGCGTGCTCGAGGTGATCCATCCGATCGAGCCGGTGGAATCGCTAGTGGGGGACGCTCTGGAGAAGGTTCTCGCCGACGACCTGCTCGCATCGCACCCGCTTCCTCGCTTCGACAACTCTGCGATGGACGGGTATGCGGTCGTCGCCGCAGACGTCGCGACCGCCAGCGGTTCGGATCCCGTCGTGCTGGAGCTCGCCGGAGAGGTCAGGGCGGGTCAGCCCGCCGACCAAGAGGTCCTGCCGGGCACCGCGATACGCATAATGACCGGGGCGCCGGTCCCCGAAGGAGCGGACGCGATCGTGCCCGTCGAGGACACGGAAGAGTCCGGTGAGCGTGTATCGGTCGTGGCCCCCACGGAGCCGGGCCGCCACGTCCGCCCTGCGGGGGACGACCTCGCATCAGGCGATGTCCTCGTGCGAGCCGGAATCGAACTGGGACCCGGCGAACTCGCCTTGCTCGCCAGCACCGGCATGTCCCCGCTGCGCGTCCGCGAGCGCCCCCGTGTCGCGATCCTCGTGACCGGGGATGAGCTGGTGCCTCCGGAAGCAACTCCAGGACCCGGCCATATCCGCGATTCGAACTCCGTTGCCCTCCGTACGCTCGTCACCGAGGCTGGAGGCGCGCCGATCCCGTTCCCTCCGATCCCGGACGAGCGTGAGTCGGTCGTGGCCGAGTTCCGTCGAGCTGCGAAGCTGGCCGATCTCGTGATCTCGTCGGGCGGGGTCGCGGTCGGCCGGTACGATTTCGTTAAAGAGGTAGTGGAAGAGCTCGGGCAGATCGATCTGTGGAGGGTCGCGATGCAGCCTGGGAAACCCGTGGTCCTGGGCTCGGTCGAGTCGACACCCTTTCTCGGACTACCTGGGAACCCGGTGTCGATCCACGTGGGCTTCGAGCAGTTCGTTCGTCCTGCGATCCGCAAGATGCGAGGGTGCCGCTTCCTCTTGCGCCCCACGATCGAAGCCCGCCTCACCGAGACGATCCACAAGAGCCCCGGACGGCTGCACTTCGTGCGGGTTCGCCTTCGTTTTGACGGCGGAGAGTGGTTCGCAGCCCCCACCGGGGGCCAGGGTTCTCACGTGCAATCCAGCCTCGTCGAGTGCAGCGGCGTCGCGCGCTTCGAGCGCGAGGAGTCCGAGCTGAAGGCCGGATCAAGCGTGGTCGTCGAGGTGTGGAAGCTCCCGCAGGTCGAGGCATGACCGATCGTCATCCCGAGTCCGAGGCCCGCATGGTGGATGTGACGGCCAAAGAGGTCACGGTTCGCGAGGCGACCGCCGGAGCTCTGGTCCGCATGTCATCCACCACCAGAGATCTGGTTCTCGAACGCAAGCTCGAGAAGGGGAACGCTCTCGAGGTAGCGCGCATCGCCGGGATCATGGCGGCGAAGAAGACCGCAGAGCTCATTCCCTTGTGCCATCCACTTCCCCTGGGCGCGGTGGACGTGACGCTGGAGCCGGTCGGGGACGGGATCGAGGTCATCGCCAGGGTCCGCACGACCGAGAGAACCGGGGTCGAGATGGAGGCCCTGACCGCGGTGGCCGTGGCGGGGCTGACCATCTACGACATGGTGAAGGGAACCGAGCGCAGGGTCGAGGTGACCGACATCAGGCTCTTACGGAAGAGCGGGGGCCGCTCGGGGCTGTGGGTGCGCCCGGACGGTTGATCTAGTCGGTCGCCGGCGGTTCGCCGCCCTTGGGTCGCTTGAGGTAAGCCGTGGTTCCGGTGGCCGAGCTCTCGATCACCTGGATGAGCTCCCAACCCTCCTCGCCCCACTGGTTGAGGATCTCTTGCAGCGCATGCGAGATGAGCGGAACGGTTGCGTACTCCCACTTCTGCACGATGGTCCTCCTTCAGTGTGTGATGCCATCCCCAGTCCTGCCCGCTTTCGCGCCGTAACTTACTCCAGGTGACTGACGCCCTCTTCCTCTCCGACGGGCGTCCCGTCGCCGACTCGGTCGTCTGGGCGATTCGGGCGTCCGAGAAGGTGCGCGGCCTCTTGGGCACATGCCGCCTCTCTGAGGGCCAAGCGCTTGTGATCGTCGGCGCGCGTCAGGTCCACACCTTCGGGATGGGATACGCGATAGACGTCCTGTTCTGCGATGCGGATTGGATCGTGCGACACCGGGTTCATCGCCTCGGTCCGAACAGGATCACGAGGTGGGTGCGCCGGGCGTGGTTCGTCATCGAGTTGCCCGGGGGAGCGGCCGGAGCGGTCGACATAGGGGACCGGCTCGAGTGGGTCCCTACCGGGCCGCCCACTCTTCCAGGCGCCGGTAGCTGCGGTCGAAGTACGCGAGCGGCGGCCCATCGCGACCGTTGGATGCGTCGACCTCGATGACAACATCGTGATCTCCGCTCTCCAGAACCTGCACGACGCGACACTCGATGTGCGACAGCGCGCCGTCGAGTAACGGGACGGGCATCTACTGGGGAATCTCGTCGAAGCCCGTCGCGTAGGCCTGGCGAGGCAGGAACAACCACGTCCCGGGAACCTCGCCGATGCGCTCGCCGACGAATCGAAGCGTTTCTTCCTGTGGCCCGAGACTCGTTCCTTCAACGCGCAGCCCGCCCCGCCGTTCCAACTCCTCGATGAGATCCTGAGTGGGATGACCTTCGATCTCCATGCCGCAAGTCTAGTCGCCGTCCCTCTCCGGGCGACTCTCGTAGGTGTTCCCTGCGGCCGTCAGTACCGCAGCCGATGCGCTCGCGAGGAAGCCGACAGCCGAGAACACCACGACGATCACGACGTAGCGCCTGGTGTCGCCGCTGAAGCTCCCGATCGTGAACAGCGACAGCAGAGCCAGGAAACCGACTATCGCGAACGATGTCATCCCACCGATCGCTATCGCTTGCAAGCGCTTGGGACGACTGGGAACGACCGGAGGCTGCGGTTCAGGGTCGCGGCCCAGCGGCACGACCTTGTCGGTCAACGACCTCGACCTTCGACCCAGGCAAGGAGCGTCCGGGTAGCGACCCCCGTTCCCCCGCGCGAGACCTCGTCGTAATCGCTCTCAGCGCGCGAAGGTCCAGCGATGTCCAGGTGCGCCCAAGGGACATCGTTCTTCACGAAGTCCTTGAGGTACAGGGCTCCCATGATGGCCCCTCCATAACGGGGGCCCGAATTCTTGATGTCGGCCACCTCGGAGTCGAGGTCCTTGCGGTAGTCGTCGTAGATCGGCATGCGCCAGAACCGCTCCCCCGCCGTTTGCGCTGCCGCATCGATCTCGCGCGCGAGGTCATCGTTGTTGGAGAAGAAACCGGTCGCCTTGGCTCCCAGGGCGACCATGATCGCCCCGGTCAAGGTGGCGATGTCGAGGATCGCATCCGGCTGCTGTTCGCACGCGAACGCGATCGCATCAGCGAGCACGAGCCGGCCCTCGGCGTCGGTGTTGTTCACCTCTGCCGTCTGACCCCCGTAGTGGACGAGGACGTCGCCCGGCTTGATCGCGGTGCCGCTCGGCAGGTTCTCGGAACTACTCACCAATCCCAAAACCTCAACCTTGACGTCGAGTCTCTTCATGGCGCTCATGGCTCCGATCACCGCGGCCGCGCCCGCCATGTCGGTCTTCATCTGCTCCATGCTCTTCGCGTCCTTCAGAGACAGGCCGCCGGAATCGAAAGTGATGCCCTTTCCGACGAGGATGACGAACCCCTGTGGGTCGCTCGGCCGGTATCGCATCTGTATGAACCGGGGGGGCTTTTCGGATCCCTGCGCGACGCCGAGGATGCCTCCGAACCCCTTCTCGGCCAGTTCCTTCTCGCCGAAGATCGTGCATTCGAATCCGGCGACGTCGGCCAGGTCCTTCGCGCGCTGCGCGAGCGATTGGGGGTAGATGCTCGATGCAGGCTCATTCGTCAGATCACGGGCGAGTATCGTCGCTTCGGCGCGCGCTCGTGCATGTTCGATGGTCTGTTCTGAGACGTCGCCCAAAAGAGAGACCCGTTCGAGCGAGCTCGGCTTGGGGTCGCTCTTGTGGACGGTGAAGCGGTAACTCCCGAGGATGAACCCCTCGGCCACCGCGGATGCTCCATCGGCCCCCGCACCACGGCTCAGGGTCGTCGCGATCGTCTTACGTTCGGCGAGACGCCGCCCCACGGTTCCGGACGCCCGTCGCAAGACCGATGGATCGACCTCGGAAGCGGCCCCGAGTCCGACCACGACCAGCGAAGAGGCGGGAAGGCGACCAAGAGTGGGGACCTCCACCATCTCACCCACGTTCGCCTTGAAGTTCGTCGCGTTCAGGTACTCGGACAACTGCCCGTCGAGAGCTTGGTCGACCGCGTCGCCATCCACCAACCGCGGCGATCCGTCGGACTTCACCGCTCCGATCACCAGCGCGTCACACGAGATCCCGGTGGGCTCCTCCCCGGAAGGGACTATCTGGATGGGCATTCCTTCTCCTTTGTTGTTTGGGGCTCGGGTCAAGGTAACCCAGGGCGAAAGGGACGCTTCCCGGTGCGCAGTGGCAAGGCGCGCCCGCCGCGCGAAATCCGCAAGAACCGGCACATGCCGGTTTAGCGTGAGTTCCGACCCCTGCCGCCGAGGCAAGGAAAGTGCTCTTGACGTACTGGTTCCTGCTGGTCCTCGCGCTCGCCTGGATCGCCGTTTTCCTCCCCGCGGCTATGCGGGCCCGACAGAACGCTCCTCTTTCCACCGCCGACCGTTTCCGCCGGCGGATGGAGCTGATAGCTCCCCGTGCATCCGCCGGAAGATGGGTAGTGGTTCCGGAATCCGGGGACCGGCTGGCTGGCAGATCCTTCCGCAAGGGTCAACGAAGCCGCCGTCACATCTTCGCTTTCCTGATGGGTGCGGTACTCCTTTCGGTTGGTGCTGCGATCCTTTTCGGCGGCGCCCTGTGGGAGGTATCACTGGCTTTCGGAGCTTCGCTCGCCCTCTACGTATCGCTGCTACTGGAAGGGAAGCGGCGTCGCGTCGAGAGAGGCAAGAAGGTGCGTCGCATCCAAGCGCGCTCACGTCCAGAGCAATATGTGCAGCCGGCGGCGCGCGTTGCAGGGGGTGAAAGCGATCCTTACTCCGAGATCGGATCGCTCGACATTCCAGGCGTCGACGATTCCACAGATGATTTCGCCCTCGTTCCCGACCATGGTGGTTACGAGAACGAGATGACATTCGACGAGCAGATAAGAGCCTTCGGCACACGGCGCTTCTAGCGCCCTCAGCATTCGATAGGGTCTGCGCATGGACCTTGGGGATGTCGGATCTCAGCTGCGCGACGAGTTGGATGCCAAGACGTCGGCGCGCGAGCTCGGTCTTGCGGCCAGCCGGCGAGGTATCCGCGCATGCGGAAATGCGATCCGCGCATTGCACCGTTACGAGAGCGAGAATGCATCTGCGTTGTTGAAAGAGGCGCGTGTCGAACTCGACGCTGCGCGCGATTCGCTGTCCGATCACGCCGACATGCTCAACGCGGGGTTCGTGCACGACGCCGAGAAGGAGTACGCCGAGGCTCGCATCACCCAAGGGCTCGTGACGTGCGGAGAACTGCCGGCCCCCGAGGAGGTCGGTGTCTCCTCGCAGGCCTACCTGAAGGGGATGGCCGAGGCGATCGGCGAACTGCGACGCCACATCCTCGATCTGATGCGCCGAGGTGAACTGAAGCGTTGCGAGGAGTTGCTCGCCTCGATGGACGACATCTATTACCTGCTGGTCTCGATGGACTATCCGGATGGGATCACTTTCGGGTTGCGGCGCCTGACCGATGTCGCCCGCTCGATCATCGAACGCACCCGCGGCGACTACACGACCTCCACGATCCAGAGCGGGTTGAGGGACGCCCTCGAGAGCCATCGGGCCGGCCTCGAGGGCCGCTGAGGGCGACCAGCCGGACGCTAAGATGGCCGTCTCGGGCCAGTAGCTCAGTTGGTAGAGCGCACCCCTCGCACGGGTGAGGTCAGGAGTTCGAATCTCCTCTGGTCCACAAAGCCCAGGCGTACAACGTACAGTTTTCGTGCGTCAACGTGCGCACGTGAGGTCGCAACCTGCATGGGATGACGGCGGC
>Ga0183260_10000957_pt1 | contig 24408 bp, 21 predicted proteins | sample AntDrymUQ4972206_2_FD_129768 | JGI IMG/M metagenome (GOLD analysis project Ga0183260, IMG submission 129768) | Polar desert sand microbial communities from Dry Valleys, Antarctica - metaG UQ497 (22.06) (version 2) (version 2) | ecosystem: Environmental > Terrestrial > Soil > Desert | place... | reverse complement strand
GAGTCCTGTCATCGATCGTTCAGGGCATCTTTGCGATCGGCGCCCTGGCCGCGGATGACGAGTCTTCGCTGGCCGGGATCGTCGCCAACGGCATAGCCAGCACGATCGGCAGCATGCTGGCGACGCCGTTTCAGGCGGCGGTGGTCTGCCTGCTCTACTTCGACCTGCGCGTCAGGAAGGAGGGCTTCGACCTCGAGCTGCTCGCCCGCCAGATCGGCGTCACCCGCTCGCCGGACGCAGAGCCTGCGGTGCCGAGCTATCAGCCCGCTGTCGAATCCGGCGTGAGCGCCGCACCGCCGTACTGGCCACCGCCGCCCGGCTGGACGCCGCCGGCAGGCGCGGAGCGGGACTCGCCAGATCCAGCCCCGCAGGCACGGGCTCCCGAGCGCTCCGAGCCTCCGGAGGAACCTCCCGGGCCGCCGAGCGCCAGCGCCGGGTGAGCGCACGACTCGCCGTCGCCGCCGCCGCGGCGCTGGTCGTGTTCGCGACCGCCGGTCAGGCGACCGCGAGTGCCCTCGACGTCACTGGCGACCAGCTGCGGGCGCTCGCACAGCGGGCGCCGACCGACCCGCGCGCGCTCGAGGATCTGCGCGAGGTCGACACGGTCGACGGTCGGGCCGTCGATGTCAGGGGCGCGCTCGCGGGAGCGACCGGGCCGCAGCTGGACGAGCGCCTGCGCGCCCTGAGCGCCGGATCGCCCGCCACCGGCGGCGCCGTCGGCAGCGCCGCCGCCGCGCGCGCCGATGCTCGCGCGATTACCTCCCAGGCACGGTTTCGCCCGGCCGCGCTGCCCCGCCCTCTCCGCGGCGTCCTGCGCTGGATTGCGCGCGCCCTGGAACCGGTGACAAAGCCGGTCGCTGACGCGGCAGCATGGCTGTACAAGCCGATCGCTTCGGCGTTCGAGGCGGTGGCAGAGCTCCTCCCGGGCGGACAGAGGACGCTCTGGATGCTTCTCGCCGGTGTCGTCCTCGCCGCGGCGGCTACGGTCACCAGTCGGAGCATCGCGCGGCGTTCGCCCGGCGGCGCGGGAGAACGGCTGGGCCGGGGGCTTGCCAGCAAGCAGGAGGACGCGGACACCCTCGAGCGCGCAGCCGGGGACGCCGAGGCGAGCGGCGACCTCGGGCGCGCTATTCGACTGAGGTTCAAGGCGGGACTGCTGCGCCTCGACGCGGCGAGCGTCATCGCGTTTCGGCCCTCGCTGACGAGCGGCCAGGTTGCCCGCCGGGTCAGATCGCCGATCTTCGACGCGCTCGCCCGCATCTTCGACGAGGTTGTCTACGGAGGGCGGCCCGCAGACCAGGCCGACGTCGAGGCCTCGCGCAGCGGCTGGTCGCGGGTACTTGCCGAGGTCCGCTCACGATGACGGACGCGCAGGCCATCGACGGCGGGGGGACCGACCGCAGCGAGGTAGCCGACGGCAACGGGACGACCGCCGGCAGGGGAATGAGCCGCGGGCTTCGCTGGGCGCTCACAGCAGTGGCGACGCTCGTCTCGCTCAATCTCCTGATCGCCGGACTCGACCTGCTGACGCCGACCCCGAGTGGACCGCCGGGCTCCTCGTATGCGACCGCGCCCGACGGCGCCGCCGCCTGCGCGGACCTGCTGAGGCGTCGCGGCCACGCGGTCCGCCGACTGCGCGAGGGCCCGGCCACCGCGACCCTCGATCCGGCCGGCACGCTGATCGTGCTCGACCCTGACGGATTCGTTCAAGAGGACGCCAGGGCACTGCGGCGCTTCGCGGCGGCGGGCGGGCGTCTCGTGCTCGCCGTCGAGGCGCCCGGGCGCTGGCTGCGGACGGTCGTCGACGATGCCCCGACCTGGTCGGCCAATCCAACCGCCACGGCAACCCCCCTCGTTCCGGTTCCAGAGACGAGTGGGGTCGAGCGGGTTCGTACCGACCTCGTCGGTTCCTGGTCGCGCGCCGGCGCCGGCCTTCCGGTCCTGGGCGCCCCCGGCAGGATCTTGATGATCGTGACCGCCGTCGGGTCAGGGCGGGTCACTCTGCTGGCCGACCCATCGCCGCTGCGCAATCGCCTGCTGGCAAGCGACGACAACGCCGCCCTCGGGCTTGCGCTCGCCGGTACGCCGGGCCGCCCGGTCCAGTTCCTCGAGAGCGTCCACGGCTATGGCGGCGCCCGCGGCCTGGCGGCGCTGCCGACGAGCTGGAAGTGGGCACTGATCACTCTGCTCCTCGCCGGACTGGTCTGGATCGCGAGCCGCATTAGACGCCTCGGGCCGGCGCAGGAGCCCGCTCGCGTTCTGCCTCCGCCCCGTCGCGCCTACGTCGACGCCGTCGCGGCTACACTCGCGCGGACGCGGCGCTCGCATGAGGCGAGCGAGCCGGTTCGCCAGGCGGCGCGCGAGCAGCTCGCCCGGCGAGCAGGACTACGCGCCGACGCCGACGAGGAGGCCATCGCCAGGGCAGCGCTACGGATAGGGTTGCCGGCCGACGAGGCCCAGGCGTTGACCGGCCGCCCCGATGGGAGCGCCAGCGTCCTCGCGGCCGGCCGCGCGCTCGCGCGACTGACGGGAGCGCAGCGATGAAGGGACTTCTGAGCGGGTCGCAGGCGGAGCGCTCGCACGACTGATTGGAGCTGAGCGGTGAAGGATCTTCACGAGAGGGTCGCAGGCGGAGCGCTCGCACGACTGATTGGAGCGGAGCGGTGAAGGATCTTCACGAGAGGGTCGCAAGCGAGGTCGCGAAGGTGGTCGTCGGCCAGCGTGACACGGTCGAGACACTGCTCGCTGCAATCGCCCTCGGCGGGCACATCCTGCTCGAGGGCGTTCCCGGCGTGGCGAAGACGCTGCTGGCCAACGCCACCGCACGCGCGCTCGACGCGGACTTCGGCCGCGTCCAGTTCACGCCGGACATGCTCCCCTCCGATCTGACCGGCACGATGACGCTGCGTGCCGGCGAGCTCGCCTTCCGGCCGGGCCCGATCTTCACGAATATCCTGCTCGCGGACGAGATCAACCGCACCCCGCCGAAGACGCAGGCGGCGCTGCTCGAGGCGATGCAGGAGAACCAGGTCTCGGTCGATGGCACGCCGCACCCGCTGCCGGAGCCATTCCTCGTCGTAGCGACCCAGAACCCGATCGAGTACGAGGGGACCTACCCCCTGCCCGAGGCTCAGCTGGACCGCTTTCTCGTGAAGATCGACGTCGGCTACCCGACCGAGGCCGAAGAGCTGGAGATGCTGGGGCTGGCGCGGCGCGGCGTCGCGCCGGCGACGCTCGAGAACGTGAAGCCCGTCGCGAACCGCGACGATCTGCGTTCGGCGCGCGAGCAGGTCGACTCGACGGCCGTCTCAGCGGAGGTGATGTCCTACGTCGTAGCGTTGGTGCGCCGCACCCGCGAGCTCCCGAGCGTCTCGCTCGGCGCGAGCCCGCGCGCGGCCGTTCACCTGCTTGCCGCGTCGAAGGCCGCGGCTCGGCTCGCCGGTCGCGACTTCGTCACGCCGGACGACGTCGCGCGGATGGCGCACCCCGTCCTGCGCCACCGGCTGCTGCTGAGCCCCGAGGCCGAGCTCGAGCGCTCGACACCCGACGACGCGATCGAGACGGCCCTGACCGCCGTGCCGGTGCCGCGGTGACCGGCTCGATCGGCACGATCGCTCAGCCCATCGCAGCCGCTGCCTGTTCGCCGGCAGCGCGCGTAAGCTCGGACGCCCCCAGCGCGAGCTCGGTCTCCCCCAGCGTGAGCTCGGTCTCCCCCAGCGCGAGCTCGCCGGCCGCCAGGCGATGAGCCCGACGCCGCGCGCGGCGCTGGCGCTCGTCGGACTCGCACTAGCCGCGCTGGTCGTCCCACTCTGGCTTGTCGCGCTGGCGACGGTGGCATTGGCCGGCGCGACGATCGCGGATGCCCGCGCCGTCCGCCGCGCGCCGGCGTTCGACCGTCGCCTTCCGGCGATCCTCTCGCGCGGAGTCTCGGCCCCGCTGCGGATTGTCGCCGATCTGCCCGAGGCCTCACGCCGGCGACTGCGCCAGGCAGCGCCCCCCGACCTCTGCGTCGAGCCGGCGGAGGCCGACGGGGAGCTCGATGCCGCGCTCGTCGCACGCCGTCGCGGGCGCCACACGCTGCCGGGCGTCGCCGGGCGCTTCGAGGGGCCGCTCGGCCTCGGCGCCTGGCACCACCGCTCAGCGCGCGAGGCGCAACTGCTCGTCTACCCGGACATGCCCGCCGCCCGACGGCTCTCGATGGCGGTGCGCCACGGGCGCTTTCGCGATCCGGGCCGCCTGACGCGCGGGCCGCTGGGCTTCGGGACCGAGTTCGAGTCGATCCGCGAGTACCTACCGGACGACGACATTCGACAGGTGAACTGGCGCGCGACCGCCCGCGTCGGACGCCCGATGAGCAATCAATACCGGGTCGAGCAGGACCGCGACGTCGTCTGCGTCATCGACGCCGGCCGGTTGATGGCGGCGCCGCTCGGCGACCTGACGCGGCTCGACGCCGCGATCGATGCGGCGGTGGCGGTCGCGCTCGTGGCCGACGAGGTCGGCGACCGCTGCGGAGCCGTCGCCTTCGACGCGCAGGTGCGCGTTCTGCTGCGGCCGCGGCGCAGCGGTGGGCAAGTGGTCGTTCGTGGGCTCTTCGACCTCGAGCCGACCTCCATCGACAGCGACTACGAGCTTGCGTTTCGGACGATCGACAACGCCAAGCGGTCGCTCATGATGGTCTTTGTCGACCTGCTCGAGGACGCCGCCGCCAAGCCTCTGATCGAGGCGGTGCCCGTGCTTGCACGCCGCCACCACGTCGTCGTCGCGAGCTCGGCGGACGCCGAGCTCGAGGCCTTCGTTCGCACTCCGCCAGAGCGCGAGTCGGATGTCTACGCGGCCGCCGTCGCGCTCGACGTCCTCGGCGCTCGCCAGCGTGTGGCACGGCAGCTGCGCAGCGTCGGCGCCGACGTCCTCGAAGCACCGCCGGGGAAGCTCGCCGGCGCCTGCGTGCGCTCCTACCTCAGGGCGAAGGCGCGAGCGCGCCTGTAGGACGCCCGCGCCCGCCAGCGCCGCGGTCCGCTCCGAGGCCGCGATCCGCTCCCACGCCGCGACGGCCCGGTCCGGCAGCCGCAGGACGGCCGCGCCAGAGCACGAGCCACCAGTAGATCGCGGCGAGCGCGAAGCCGACCCCGAGCGCCGCGCCGACGCCAATGCCGAGCGGCGTCAGGTAGCCCTCAACAAGGCCCGCAACGACAAGCCAGACCGCCGTGCCGAGGACGATCTCGACCCCCCTGCGAGACTCCGCGATCAGCGCCGCCTGGCGGGCGCGCGGGCCGGGATCGATCAGGGCAAGGCCGATCCGCAGCCCCGCCACAGCGGACACCGCGATGCAGGAGAGCTCAAGCGGGCCGTGCGGAGCGACCAGCTCGACGAACGTCGAGCCCTTGCCCTCGACAAAGACGATGCCCGCGAGGGCGCCGAGCATCAGCCCATTGAGGACCAGCACGAGCGCGGTCCCCAGTCCCAGCGCGATCCCTCCCGCAAACGCCAGGAAGCTCACCCGGATGTTGTTCGTGAAGATCTGACTCGAGAAGGCGGCCTGGTCAGCGTGTGAGAGGTCGAGGTCGCCGCTCTCGGGCCCACCTGAGAGCGCCGCCGGGACGACGCCGACGGCCGCGCCGGGGTCCGAGTAGCCCCATAGTGCCGCCGCGAGCGCCGGCAGCAAGAGCAGCGACCACGCCACGAGCAGCAGCCCGGGCCGCTCACGAACGGCGCGCCAGTAGCCAGTCGCCGCGAACGACGCGAGCGAGCCACGTCGCGGCTCGGCTTGATACACGGCCGCACGCGCACGGGTGACGAGGTCCTCGAGCCGGGCAACCACGGGGTCTGCCCCGAAGCGCCGGCGCGCCAGCGCCAGGTCGGCCGCGGTGGAGCGATAGAGCGAGCCGAGGCGGCGAACGCCCTCGGGCCCGAGGCGCTCGGGCCTGCGTCGGGCTGAGCCCAGCAAACCCTCGAGCTCACTCCATCCCGGCTCCCGCTCGCCCAGGAAAGCCTTTAGGTTCACGCGATGGAGTATGAGGACCATGTGACGATCGCCACGCCCGAGGGCGTGGACGTTCGACTGACGCTCGCCGGCTTCGGGTCGCGCTTCGTGGCGCAGGTGATCGACACGCTGATCCAAGCCGCCGTCCTGATCGCGTTAGCGATCGTGCTGTTCGGAACCGCTTCGCTCACGCCAGGCGATGGCGCGGGCTACGCACTCGCCGCCTATGCGATCGCGGCGTTCCTCGTCTTCTTCGCCTATCACGTCCTCTTCGAGACCCTCGCCGCCGGCCGCACCCCGGGCAAGCGCCTGACCGGCCTGCGCGTGATCCGCGAAGGCGGAGCGCCGATCAGCTTCCAACCGAGCGCCGTGCGCAACCTGATCCGGATCGTTGACGAGCCACTGACGTTCTACATCGCTGCGATCGTCTCGATCCTCGTGACCCGGCGCAACCAGCGCCTCGGCGACCTCGCCGCGGCGACCGTCGTTGTGCGCGAGCGGACCGGGACAGACTCGGCGCGCGGCGCGCGGCGGGCGTTCGACGGCGCCTACGCGGAGACCGGCAGTTGGGATGTCAGCGCGATCAGCTCCGAGGAGCTGACCACCGTGCGCCTCTTCCTCGAGCGCCGCGACTCGATCGATCCCGCCGCGCGCGAGCGGCTCGCGCGGGATCTCGCCGCGACACTCGGGAAGAAGGTGGTCGGCGCGCGCGAGGACCTGCATCCGGAGGCGTTCCTCGACCGCCTCGCCTTCGCCAAGGCGAGCCGCGGCTGAGCGGCGCGCGCGCTAGGGTCCCCCTTGCCAACGATCTCGGAGGGACGAATGGAGCAGGATCCCCGCCAACCGGCCAGCACGCCACCCGCAGGTCCAGGGCCGAACATGCCAGCCGCAGCCGAAGGACCGCCGCTGCCACCCGCGGGTACAGGGCCGGCCGCGCCCCCGGCACCTCCGGCCGCCATGCCGCCCCCGCTTCCAGAGGCTGGGGGCGCGTCGGCGCGCTCCGGTCCGCGCGCTGGCTTCTGGCGCCGCTTCGCCGCCGCCCTGCTGGACGGCGTGCTCCTCGGGGCCCTCTATGGCGTCATGAGCGCGATCATCGATGGTGGAACGGCCCAAGCGCTGAACACCATCTTCTCGCTCAGCTACTTCACCTTCTTCGAGGGCAGCGCCTCCGGCCAGACCGTCGGCAAGCGCGCGCTCGGGATCCGCGTGATCGACTTCGACGGCGGCGGCTCGATCGGCCACGTGCGGGCATTCATCCGCTGGGTTGGACGGATCCTCTCGGCGATACCGCTGCTGCTCGGCTACCTCTGGATGCTCTGGGACGGCCAGAACCAGACCTGGCACGACAAGCTCGCGAACGCCGTGGTAGTTCCCCAAGACGCGTATCCCGTCTCGAACTGGCCGGGCTGAGGGCAAGGTATCCGCTAGCGAGCCGGAGCCGAGCCCGGCGACGCGGAATGGCTGGCTAGCCGAGGCGGTAGGCGGACCCGAGGATTGCCAGGCCGGGGACGCTCGCCCCGGCGGCTAGCGTCGGCTAATCGCGCGCAGCGAGACTACGCGCGGCGAGATTTGCACCACCGCCTGGCGGCCGGGCCGGCGAGCTGTCGCCGCGAAGACTCCACTCGCCGTGCCGCGACCGAAGCCCCCGCCTTACCAGGCGCCCTTCGACCTAACGATCGCCGGGACAGTCTTCAACATGATAGAGAGGTCGAGGAAGACTGACCACCGCTCCAAATAGAGGAAGTCGAGCCGCACCAGCTCGTCGAAGTCGAGCTCCGAGCGGCCCGAGACCTGCCAGAGGCCGGTCAGACCGGGCAGCACGAGGTAGCGCTTGCGGTGCCAGTCGTCGAGGCGGTCGTAGTCGCGCTGGGGCAGCGGACGCGGGCCGACAAACGACATCTGGCCGCGCAGCACGTTGAAGAGCTGCGGCAGCTCGTCGAGCGACCAGCGGCGCAGGAACGAGCCGACCGGCGTCACGCGCGGATCGTTGCGGATCTTGAAGATCGCGCCGCCCTTCTCGTTGTGGTGCTCGAGCTCCGCCTGGCGGACCTCGGCGTGCTCATACATCGTGCGGAACTTGAGGCAGGCGAACGCGCGTCCGCCGATCCCCGGCCGCCGCGAGCGGTAGATCACCGGCCCGGGCGAGGTCAGCCTGACCGCCAGCGCAATCGCCGCCATCAGCGGGGCGAGCACGATCACCAGCAGCGCCGCCATCACGATGTCGAAGCTCCGCTTGACGTAGAAGTCGACGCCCTCGAAGACCGGCGGCTTCAGCTCGAAGAGCGGCAGCGTCTGGCCGGGGACGAACTCGACGCGGTCCATCAGGATCTCCATCGTCGAGGGGGCGACGCGCACGCGGATTCCCTGGCGATGGCAGCGGTCGACCAGCTCGACCGCCTCGTCCTGCGGGAATACCGGGTCGGCGATCAGCACCTCGTCGATCGCGTCGAAGTGGCGCTCGAGCTGCGAGAGCGGGCCGAGGTCGCGCAGCCCGTTGGCCGACCCGGGCGTCAGCGAGACGAAGCCGACCGGATCGACGTCGGTGTGCTGGCCGCCCCGCAGCGCGTGCGCGACCGCCTCGATCTGCGACCCGGAGCCAACCAGCACCGCGCGGCGGCGATAGCCGGCCGCGCGCAGGACGGCACCGGTGGCGTGCTCGAACAGCCAACGGAAGCCCGTCACGTAGACGAGCGCGAAGAAGAGCGTCCCGTAGAAGATGTAGTAGGAGCGAAACGCCTCCCCCTCGGCGATCGCGTAGATCAGGATCACCGCGGTCACCTGGAAGAGCGACGAGACGATCCGCGAGAAGCCCGGCCGCACCGCGCGGTGCGCGTAGAGCCCGCAGCTGACGAACATCAGCAGCGTCACCAGGCACGCCAGCGGCGCCGCGTCGAGCGCCTGGTCGAAGGAGAGCCCGATGTCGGACTTCGCGCGCACGACCGCCTTCAGCTCAAGGGCGGTCCAGATCGCCAGGAAGATCGCCGCGACGTCGAGCGCCAGCAGGATCGCAACGCGCAGGACCGAGCGCAGCGTCTCGAGCCGCATCAGCCAGTGCAGCGCCGGCGGCTTGCGCGCGCGCACGTCCTTCTGCGCCAAGCCCGCCAGGTCATCCGGCGGCTTGACCTCACGCAGCTCTTTTACGAGACCGTTGGCCATACGATGCCCGCTAGAGAGAACAGCCAGGCGGCCCAACTGTAGCGGTCGCAGGCGCGGGGATCTGGCGCTGCAGCCAAAGCTGCGCCTGCCCGGCCGGAAGGCGGGCGGGCGTTGGGATCGAATTAGAGACGATGGACAGCGAACGCGCGCCGTCCCGCCTCCCCTTGTCGGTCGCTGTGCTCGCGGCGCTGGTCGCCGCAACGGCGTCGACGGGCCCGGCCGACCCCCTCTCGGCGTTGATCGCCCAGGGATCGCCCGGGCGTGCGCGGCTCGCGGCGGTCGACGAGCCCGCCGCCACGCGCGCCGACGACCTTACGGCGAAGATCAGGCGCCGGGCACGGCGGCTGCGCGGCCAGCTCGTCTTCCGCGCTCCGGGGCGTGCGGGAGCTCTCTCGACCCTCCCGCTTCCAGGCAACCAAGGCGAATGGCAACGACTCGGCCGAGGAGCGGCGCAGAGCAAGCGCAAACCGCTCCGATACGCGGTCGAGGTCGAGGGCGCGCTGCACGTCGACTGGCTCGGCTTCGCGGCGGAGGTCGAGCAGACGCTGTCGGATCGCCGCGGCTGGGCCGCCGTCCGCCATCGCCCGCTGCGGCGCGTCGACTCCGGCAGGGTCGACTTCCGCGTTGCCCTCGCCGGGCGGCCGCTGACCGACCGCCTCTGCCTGCCGCTTCAGACGCTCGGGCGCTACTCCTGTCAGATGCACGGGCGAGCCATCCTGAACGCCTGGCGCTGGCGCCATGGAGCCGCCGCCTACCGCGGCGACCTGGCGAGCTACCGCCGCTACATGATCAATCACGAGGTCGGCCACGCGCTCGGGTACGGGCACCAAGGCTGTCCGAGGGCAGGCGCGCGAGCGCCGGTGATGATGCAGCAGACGAAGGGCGTCGGGCCGTGCAGGCCCTACCCCTGGCCGGGGTAGCACGTCGGCACAGGGTCGACGGGGAGCTCGCGCGCCCGACATCAAAGCTGCGAGGGCCGACAGTGCGGTGCCGACATCGCGGTCGCCGAGAGTGCGGTGCCGACATCGCGGTCGCCGAGAGTGCGGTGCCGACATCGCGGTCGCCGAGAGTGCGGTCGCCCACGGTGCGGTCGCCGCCAGTGCGGTCGCCGACATCGCCCCGTGACGGCTCGCCTCTGCGACCTGCGCATTCAGACGGCCGCAACGGCGGAGGCGCGACGGTTTCGTCGATGTCCCCGGGGGTGAGTATTCAATGCTCCGAACTCACTCCATAAGGTCACGGCTGTGACGGGTAAGCCATTAAAAGTTCGCAAATAGCGACAATCTTGCTCGCCTTTATGAGCAAATAGCGAGAAGATCAGGCCGGGAGGGAAATCGAATACGGGAGCAGCTACAGCAGGGGTCCGGCTCCAATGCTCGATCGCGACGACCGTCGCGTAAGGAGATAGAGCCCGCTGCCCTGACATTGATCGCTCGCTATGGCCCGTCGATCCTGAGGACGGCCCGCCGCTATTCGCTGAGCCTTGAGGATGCCGAGGACGCCTATCAGCGTGCGCTCGAGATCCTGCTGACGAAAGCGCCGACGACGCGGGAGGCGGAGCTGCTTCCCTGGCTGAAGACGGTCGTCAAGCACGAGGCCTTTGCGCTGCGACGACAGCGGCGGAGAACCGGCGCATCGGGAGACGATGGGCTCGGCGAGATCGAGGCCCCGGACCCTTCGCTGGCGGAGCAGGTCGAGCAGCACGAGCGCCTTCGCCTTGGGGCGGAGGCGCTCAAGCGGCTGAAGCCGCAGGAGGTTCGCTGCCTGCTGCTGCGCGCCGAAGGCCACTCGTACAAGCAGATCTGTGCAGAGACCGGCTGGTCGTACACGAAGGTGAACCGCTGCCTCACCGAGGGCCGGCGAACGTTTGCGGAGCGAGTCGCCGGGATCGAGGCCGGGGCCGAGTGCCAGCGGCTGGCGCCACTGCTGTCCGCCCTGGCCGACGGCGAGGCAAGCGCCGACGACGCGCTGGCGCTACGCACCCACCTTCGCAGCTGTCTCGGCTGCCGCGCGACGCTGCGCGAATTCCGATCCACGCCTAGCCGCGTCGCCGCGCTGCTGCCGGTTGCGCTCCTCGACGGGGAGCACGACGACGGATCCCTGGGACGCGCACTCGAATCGATCTGGGGCTGGACACATGACCGCATCGCCGCCGCCACCTTGAAGGCTCAGGCGGCGTCCGAGCGTGCACACCAGCTCGCCGAGGCGGCAACCGCTCAAAAGGTCGCGGCCGTCGCCGCCTCGACCGCCGCGCTGGCGGGCGGGGTCGCGACGCTACCGCCAAAACGCGACGCTGTTGGGCCGCAGCGCTCGGGCCAGCGGCCGCTGACGGCCAGGGCGGCGCCCCACCAGCCGCATCGGGCAGCGCCGCTCACCTCTCCGACCGAGTCGCCTACGACCGACGGCGCGCGGACAAACCGGAGCGCAAGCTCTTCATCGCCGTCACCGGCGCCGGCCGCGAGCATCGAGTTCGGCGCCGGCCCGTCGACCGCAGCGGCATCCTCCGCGCCCGCCGCGGCCTCGTCGAGTGGAGGGGGCGAATTCGTGCCATGAGGAGCTTAAGTCGCGAGACGTTCGTTCCGAGGGAGGGACTGATCTCAATCGCTGACCGGGCGAGGGCGCTGGCCGTCGTCGCATTGACCATCGCATTCGCGGCATTGGTGGGCGCACCTGATGCGCGTGCGGATCGCTACGCAGTTTGGGCGTGCCACCCGAGCGCGCAGGCGGGAGCCGTCAATGCCTGGACGCCGCTGGCGTCTGCGCCTCTGACCACCTACGTCTCATGTCCGCCGGCCAATGACTCGTCAGGGCTTGTGGCGCGCAACAGCGTCGCTGCGGGAACGGCCACCGAGGGCTACGGGGCCCACTTCACCTTCACCGCGCCGGCAGGCGCCCAGCTTGCCGACATCTCACTGTCATGGCGCGTGGCGCGGCCCGATCCCGCATACAACGCGGGGCTCTTCACCGACGGCGGCATATGGCTCGCCGGCTGTCACATCAGCGTCGTCGGGGCTTGCTCGTCGGGAGCCGGGTTCAGCAGCCCGCCGGAGTGGTACGACCTCAGCGGCCGACGCTCGGTCAGCTTCGGCGTGAGCTGTCGCGACTGGCGAGGCTGCAGCACCGCCTCGACCGGGACGGCGCCATTCACGCGCGCGAGCGTTCGCGTGTACTGGGCCGCCGTGACCGTGCAGGACCGCTCACGGCCGACGATCACGTCTCTGGGCGGCGAGCTGCTGGCGGGCGGCTGGAGGCGCGGAACGCAGGGGTTCAGCTTCGCCGCCGAGGACAACGTGGGGATTAAGGCCTCCGTCGTGGATGTCGACGGTCGCTACCTCGAAAGACGCGAGAAAACTTGCAACTACACCCTCGTCATCCCTTGTCCGCAAGGGGGAGACACGTACCCGCTCCATACCGAAACGCTCGCCGATGGCCCGCACACGCTGACATTGCGGGTGATCGACACGGCCGACAACGTCGAGACGGTCGAGCGGACCATCTTGATCGACAACTCGCCCCCGGATCAGCCCGAAGGGTTGACCGTCGAGGGCGGCGAGGGCTGGCGCTCGAAGAACGCGTTTCGCCTGCGCTGGCGCAACCCATCCGAGCCCGGGTCGGCCCCGATAACCGGGGCGAGCTACGAGCTCTGCCCGGCAGACGGCGGAACATGCCGGACCGCGACGAAGGACGGCGATGGGATCACCGAAATCGCCGACGTCAAGGTGCCGCGAAAGGGCGACTACATCGCCCGCCTCTGGCTGCGCGACGCCGCCGGCAACGAGGACCGCAGAACCGCCGGGCAGCGCCTGCGCCTGCGCTTCGACGACGATGCCCCCGAGCTCGCGTTCGAGCCACGAGACCAGAGCGATCCAACCCGCATCGCCCTGCGAGCCTCCGATGAGACCTCAGGCGTCGCCGGCGGCGAGATCGAGATCCGCCGCCGTGGCGCGCGCGAGTGGCGGTCACTTGCGACCGAGGCCGGCAATGGCCGGATCGTCGCCCGTCTCGACGACGAGCGGCTCGCGGATGGCAGCTACGAGGTGCGTGGGCGCGCCGTCGACCACGCCGGCAACGAGCGCTCAACCGATCGGCTGGCCGACGGGCAGCGGATCGAGCTGACGTTGCCCGTCAGGGTCAAGACGCGCCTTCGAAGCGGGCTGATCGGACGCGATCGCTCCGGAAGGAAGGGCGGGCCGGCGCCGCTGCTTGATCATCCCCGCGTTCGCTACGGACAGAGCGCTCGACTCGCCGGCCGTCTCGTGACAATCGACGGAGCTCCGCTGCGCAACGCCCGCGTCGATGTCCTCGAAGCGCCGACCGGCGCTGCGCGCTTCAAGCCGCTGACCGCGCTCAGGACGTCCCGAAGCGGCCGCTTCTCCTTTACCGCGCCGCAGGGGGCGAGCAGGACGGTCCGCTTCCGCTACCCGGGCACGGACACGATCCGCGCCGCGACAAGCGACGTCCAGCTGCGCGTCGCGGGCAAGACGTCGCTGCGTGTAAGCGACCGCTTCGCGCTGAACGGCGAGACGGTCACCTTTGCCGGCCAGCTGCGCGGCCGGCCGATCCCAGCGAGCGGCAAGCTCGTCGAGCTGCAGGCCCATGTTCGCGGCCGCTGGCGGACCTTCGCCACGACGCGCGCCGGCGCTCACGGGTCCTGGCGCTACGCCTACCGCTTCGACGGTACCCGCGGGCGCCAGGTCTACCGCTTCCGCGCGCGGCTGCCGCGCGAGTCGGCCTACCCCTACGACAGCGGGTCCTCGGCCACGGTGAGCGTGACGGTACGCGGGCTCTGATCGAGCGATCGCAACCATCTCGCGATCGGAGTTTTGACACGGGCGCGATACTGCCTAACAAGAGGAGATCGATGCTTACTCGATTTCGCAGCCAGCTTTCCTATTCAAATGTGATGGCGACGATTGCCGTCTTCGTCGCCCTCGGCGGCAGCTCCTACGCTGCGCTTCAGCTGCCGCGCAACAGCGTCGGCGCGACGCAGATCAAGCGCGACGCCGTCAGGCAGGCCGAGCTGCGCTCGAACAGCGTCGGGTCGGGAGAGATCAAGAAGGCCACGATCCGCCCGTCGGACCTCAATCCGACGGCCGTCACGCTCTTCAAGGGTCAGAAGGGGGATCAGGGCACGCCCGGCCTTGCTGCCGCGAAGTATTTCGTTACAGCCGATCCAGGTGGCGGCCGTCTGCGCGGGAACGCCACCTCGGGGGGGCACGCGCCCGCCCTGGGTACCTACGACTTCGGCTTCGCCGAGAGTGTCAGCGCCTGCAGCTTCGTCGCGACGATTGGAACGGCGGACGGCAGCGAGCCGCCGCAGGGTCGGATCTCGGTGTTCGACGCCGGCGGGAGGGCCGGCGTGCGGACCTATGACACGAGTGACAACCCGGCGGATCGTCCGTTCCATCTGATCGTCGCCTGTTAACGGCGGGGGCCGGCCGCGCGGGCGCGCGCCTTCGGGCGCGCGCCCGCCGGCAGTCTTGGGCCTGCCGGCGTCTGCGCCGATCCGCTCGCCGTAAGCTCCCCGCCGATGCCGGCGCTGCCGCCCCAACGCCTCCCGCCACTCGCGGCTCTGGTTGGCCTGGCCGCGCTGCTGCGCTTCGCCACGCTCGACGTCCAGAGCTTCTGGTTCGACGAGGCGGTGACCGTCCATCTCGTCCGAATGCCGTTCGCCGACATGCTCGCCGCGATCCCCGGCAGCGAGTCGACACCGCCGCTCTACTACCTGCTCGCCTGGACCTGGGAGGCGCTCTTCGGCAGCGCTGAGATCGGGCTGCGCTCGCTCTCGGCACTGCTCGGGACCGCCGCAGTGCCGGTCGCCTACCTGGTCGGCGCGCAGCTCGTATCGCGCCGGGCCGGCTTGATGGCGGCGGCGCTCGTCGCCGTCAACCCACTGCTCGTCTGGTACTCGCAGGAGGCGCGCGCGTATGCGCTGCTGGTGCTGCTCGCCGGGCTGTCGTTGCTCTTCTTCGCGCGCGCGAAGGACGAAGGCCGGCCGCGGGATCTGGCCTGGTGGGCGGCGACCTCCGCGCTCGCGCTCGCGACCCATTACTTCGCCGTCTTCTTGGTCGTCCCAGAGGCGATCTGGCTGTTGGCGCGCGGCGCGTGCGCGCGCAGGGGCGCAATCCTCGCCAGCGGCGCGGTCGCTGCCAGCGGCGCCGCGCTGATCCCGCTCGCGCTGCGCCAGCGCTCGAACTCCGGCGCTGCCTTCATCGAGGAGAGCTCGCTCGGCTCGCGTGCGGCTCAGGCCGCGAAGCAGTTTGTCGTCGGCTTCGACGCGCCCGCCGAGCTGGTCGCGACGCTCGCCGGCCTGGCGCTCGTCGGCGCCGGGATCGCGCTGCTCGCCTTTCGCGCCGACCCCGCCGAGCGCCGTGGCGCGCGGGTGGCGCTGGCGATCGGCGTGATCGCGATCGCCCTCCCCCTCGCGCTGGCGATCGCCGGCGTCGACTACTTCCTGACTCGCAACCTGATCGCCGCCGCGCTGCCGCTGGCCGTCGCGCTGGCGGCCGGCCTTGGGGCGCGCCGCGCAGGGCGGGCCGGCCTTGGCGCCGCGGTTGCGCTCTCTGCGCTGTCGCTCGGAATAGTCGTCGCGGTCGCCGCCGAGCCGAGCTTCCAGCGCGACGACTGGCGTGGCGCGGCCCAGGCACTCGGCACGCCAAGCGAGCAACGGGCGATCGTCGTGATGCCGGCCTCCGGACGAGTGCCGCTCGAGCTCTACCTCCCGCGCGCGCGCCCGATGCCAGCAGCGGGGCTGGCGCTGGGCGAGGTCGACTTCATCGGCCTCGCGGGGGGCAAGACCGGCGCGGTCGCCGCCTCCGCGCGGCCATCTTCGTGGGGTCCCCCATCGCTGCCCGGCTTCCGCCTCGTCGAGCGCCGCGACGCCGAGGCATACACAACTGTGCGCCTTCGCTCGACCACGCCCGCCTTCGTCTGGCCGCCGGGCCTCGAGGCTGCATGGTTCGGCGTCGGCAGGCCGCGGGCGGCGGTCCTGCTCGAGCCGCCGCGCGACTAGCCTCGCCTACCGGCGCGGCGATCGCCAATATCCTTCGCGGCGATGGCTGGTAGCCACGAGCACAAGCTCACCGTCGCTCCGGTCGTCGGCCCGGACGACCCGCGCCGGTTCACCGACTCGGGCATCGAGGTCGAGCCGCACTACTCGGGCGACGACCTCGCGCCGGGGCTGGCCGAGCGCCTCGGCGCCCCGGGCGAGTACCCCTACACCCGTGGCATCCACCCGCGGATGTACCGGGCGCGGCGCTGGACGATGCGCCAGTACGCGGGCTACGCGAGCGCGCAGGAGACGAACGCCCGCTTCCACTACCTGCTCGCCCACGGCTCGACCGGCCTGTCGATGGCCTTCGACCTGCCGACCCAGCTCGGCCGCGACTCCGACGATCCGCTCTGCCTCGGCGAGGTCGGTCGGACGGGAGTTGCGATCGACTCGATCGACGACATGCGCCGCGTCTTCGACGGCATCCCGCTCGACGGCGTCTCGACCTCGATGACGATCAACGCCCCCGCCGGCGTGCTGCTGCTGCTCTACGAGCTGGTCGCCGAGCAGCAGGGCGTGGCTCCCGAGGCGCTGCGCGGTACGACCCAGAACGACATCCTCAAGGAGTACATCGCGCGCGGGAACTTCATCTACCCGCCCGCGCCGGCGATGCGCCTGACGACCGACCTGTTCGCCTACTGCCACGAGCGGCTGCCGGCCTGGAACACGATCTCGATCTCCGGCTACCACATGCGCGAGAAGGGCTGCTCGGCGGTCCAGGAGGTCGCCTTCACGCTCGCCAACGGCATCGCCTACGTGCAGGCGGCGCTCGACGCCGGCCTCGCCGTCGACGAGTTCGGCCCGCGGCTCGCCTTCTTCTTCAATGGCCACAACAACGTCTTCCAGGAGGTCGCCAAGTTCCGCGCCGCGCGGCGGATGTGGGCGCAGATCATGCGCGAGCGCTTCGGCGCGCGCGACCCGCGCTCGCAGGCGATGCGCTTCCACACGCAGACCGGCGGTTCGACGCTCGCCGCCCAGCAGCCGGAGAACAACATCGTGCGCGTCGCGCTGCAGGCGTTCGCCGCCGTCTGCGGCGGGACCCAGTCGCTGCACGCCAATGGCTACGACGAGGCGCTCGCCCTGCCGACCGAGCGCGCCGCCCGGATCGCGCTGCGCACCCAGCAGGTGATCGCCCACGAGTCGGGCGCCGCCGACACCGCCGACCCGTTCGCGGGCTCATACTTCGTCGAGTCGCTGACCGACGAGATCGAGCGTCGAGCGAGCGAGTTGATCGAGACCGTCGAGCAGCTCGGCGGCCCGGTCGAGGCGATCCCGTTCATCCGCGCCGAGGTCGAGGAGTCGGCCTGGGCCTACGAGGAGCGCCGCCGCGTCGGGCAGGACGTCGTCGTCGGCGTCAACGAGTACGTCACCGACGATGCCGAGCCGCCGGAGACGCTGCGGCTCGACCCGCTCTCGGAGCGCGACCAGGTCGCGCGGCTCGCGGCGTTCAAGGCGAAGCGCGACCAGGTCGCGGTGGTCCGTCGACTCGATGAGTTGCGCACGGCCTGCCGCGGCACCGCCAACCTGATGCATCCGATGCGCGCGGCGCTCAGCGACCACTCGACGCTCGGTGAGATCTGCGCCGTCATGCGCGAGGAGTTCGGCGAGTACCGCGAGTCCTAGCGGCCGGCCGGCCGGCAGGATTCCTCAGCTGTGCAGCGAACACCGCGCGATGGCGACCGTCGAGGTGTGTCGAACGTTGGTCAAGTCGTCGCCCGAGCTGTGGGCGACACTCGAGGGAGATGCGCTGCCCGATGCGCTCGGTGGAGCAACCATCACGGCGACCGAGCCCGAGCGAGAGCTGCACTGGACGGGCGAGGGAGCATCCGGGACCGCCGTCCTCGAGCCATCGTGTTGGGGGACGAGGGTGACCCTGACCGCGGAGGTCGAGGAGGAGGTCGCGCAGCTCGGGTTCTGGGCTCAGATGCGCCGCCAGCGACCCGCACCCGCCCGTAGCCTCGACGTGGAGCGCAAGCTCTCCGCATTGCTCGACGATCTCGGCTCCGCGCAGCGCAAGCCCTTCGCGCACAAGTAGCCGGAGCGAGCGGTCGACACGAAGCAGGGGCTGGCGGTGATCGCGTTCGCCTCGCAACCTGGGTGGGAGGCGTGGCTCGAGGCGAATCGGGCGACCGCGGCCGGCGTCTGGCTGAAGATCGCGAAGAAGGGTTGCCCGACGGCGACGGTCTCCTATAGCGAAGCTGTTGAGAGCGCCCTCTGCCATGGCTGGATCGATGGTCAGAAGGGCGCCCACGACGACCAGTTCTGGCTGCAGCGGTTCACCGCGCGTGGTAGCAGGAGCAAGTGGTCACGAATCAATCGCGACAAGGCTACGGAGCTGCTGGCGGCCGGCAGGATGCGGCCGGCCGGCATCGCACGGATCGAGCAGGCGCGCGAGGACGGCAGCTGGGATGCGGCGTACGAGCCCCAGAGCAGCGCGGCGGTGCCCGACGACCTCCAGCGCGAGCTCGACCGCAATCCCGAGGCGAGCGCCTTCTTCGCCGCGCTCGACCGCGGCAACAGGTACGCGATCCTCTACCGGATCGAGGAGGCCAAGCGGCCCGAGACCCGCGCGCGCCGGATCGCGACCTACGTCGCGATGCTGGGCGAGCGACAGAAGCTTCATCCATAATCGCCGTCATGCCGCGCAAGCAAGCCAAGGACGATCCGAAGGGGCTGGCCGCGCTTCAGGAGCGTCGCTCGGCCGCTCTCCAGTCGGCCAGCGCCGAGGCGGTCGCGAAGCAGCACGCCAAGGGCAAGCTGACGGCGCGCGAGCGGATCGACGAGCTGCTCGACCCGGGTTCGTTCGAGGAGCTCGACGCCTTCGTGCGCCATCGCACGCACGAGTTCGACATGCTCGACAACCGCCCGCTCGGCGACGCCGTGGTCGCCGGCCATGGATTGATCGACGACCGCCGGGTCTGCGTCTTCTCCCAGGACTTCGGCGTCTTCGGCGGCTCGCTCGGCGAGGTGATGGCCGAGAAGGTCTGCAAGGTGATGGACCTCGCGGCGCGCGTCGGCTGCCCAATCGTCGGCATCAACGACTCCGGCGGGGCGCGCATCCAGGAGGGCGTCGTCGCGCTCGCGGGCTACGGCGAGGTCTTCGCCCGCAACGTCCGCTGCTCCGGCGTGATCCCCCAGATCAGCCTGGTGATGGGGCCGTGCGCGGGCGGCGCCGTCTACTCCCCCGCGATAACCGACTTCGTCCTGATGGTGAGGGAGACCTCGCACATGTTCATCACCGGTCCCGACGTCGTGAAGACCGTCACCGGCGAGCAGCCGAGCTTCGAGGAGCTCGGCGGCGCGATGACCCACAACGCCCGCTCGGGCGTCGCCCACTTCGCCTGCGACGACGAGGCGGCGTGCCTCGCGACGGCGCGGGCGCTGCTCTCGTTCCTGCCGCAGAGCAACACGGGATCGCCGCCGAGAGGCGAGCCCTCCGGCAACCCGGACCGGATCGACGAGGGGCTCGACGACGTCCTCCCGGCCAGCTCGACGACGCCGTACGACGTGCGCGAGGTGATCGGCCGCGTCGTCGACCCCGGCGGCTTCCTCGAGATCCACGAGCACTACGCCCCCAATCTCACGATCGGGCTCGCGCGGTTGAACGGACACGTGATCGGCGTCGTCGCCAACCAGCCGGCGCACCAGGCCGGGGCGCTCGACGGCGACGCGGCGATCAAGGGCGCGCGCTTCGTGCGGCTCTGCGACGCGTTCGGGATCCCGCTGCTGACCCTCTGCGACGTGCCGGGCTTCCTGCCGGGGACGAGCCAGGAATGGGGCGGCATCATCCGCCACGGCGCGAAACTCCTCTACGCCTTCGCCGAGGCGACGGTGCCGAAGCTGACCGTCGTCACGCGCAAGGCATACGGCGGCGCCTACGACGTGATGAGCTCGAAGCACCTGGGTGCGGACTTCAACTTCGCCTGGCCGACGGCCGAGATCGCGGTGATGGGCGCCGAGGGGGCGGTCGGCATCATCCATCGGCGCGAGCTCGCCGCGGCCGAAGCGCCCGACGAGCGCCGCAAGGCGCTGGTCGCCGAGTACAGGGACCGCTTCGCCAGCCCCTACGCGGCGGCCGAGCGCGGCTACATCGACGAGGTGATCGCGCCGCACGAGACGCGGCCGAAGCTGATCCGGGCGCTCGAGCTGCTGCAGACCAAGCGCTCCGCGACGCCCGCGCGCAAGCACGGCAACATCCCGCTGTAGCGCGGTGCGGGTGGACTACCTGCGCGCCATCGACAGGCTCTGGCCGCTGCTCAACCGCGTCGCGAGCGGGCACGCGGCGGTCTACCGCGCGACCCGCGGGATCGTCGGCCATCGCCTTCCCGGCGCCCCGCCGATGCTGCTGCTCGACCACGTCGGCGCCAAGACCGGCAAGCGAAGAGTGACGCCGCTCGTCTACGTCGCCGATGGCCGCGACCTCGTCATCGTCGCCTCGAAGGGCGGCCATCCGAGACACCCGGCCTGGCTCCACAATCTCCAGGCGAACCCCGAGACGACGGTCCAGGTCGGCTCGGGACGGCGTCGCGTTCGCGGCCGGATCGCAAACGCGGCCGAGCGCAAGCGCCTCTGGCCGAAGGCGATCGAGACCTACGGCGGCTATCGCGACTATCAGCTGCGAACCGCTCGCGAGATCCCGCTCGTCATCCTCGAACCGCGCGAGTGATCCCAACCACCGGCGCGACTGATCCCAACCACCGCGCGACTGATCCCAACCACCGCGCGAACCGGACCTCGGCCTACAGGTGGATGGTCTCCGCGTGCACGTCGCCCCTGCGATGGACCTCGAGCAGCGCGTGGCAGATGGCGAGGTCCTGGATTGCCAGACCGGTCGAGTCGAACAGGGTGATCGCGTCGGGCGCGGGCCGGCCCTTGGCCTTCCCTGAGATGACGTCGCCCAGCTCGGTCACATCCTCGCGGCCCACCAAGCCCGCCTCGATCGCCTGGGCCAGCTCGCCGCCGTGGCTTGCCTGGATCCACTCGTCGCAGAAGAGCGAGCAGCGGCGCACCGCCTCGACGTCGGCCTCGGCCTTTCCGGGCGCATCGGCGCCGAGCAGCGAGAGGTGCATCCCCGGACGCAGGTCGCGCGCGTGGACAACGGGCTCCTGAGCGGGCGTGACGCAGGTGACGACGTCGCAGCCAAGCGCCTCCTCGCGACTTCCCACCTCCCAGTCGAGCGCCTCGGCGAGCGCGCCCGCCGCCTCAGGGTTGGGATCGAAGCAGACGCCTGGGCCGTACTCGGCGGCGGCGAGGCAGGCGGCTGCCCAGGTGCCGTGCAGGCCGCAGCCGATGATCCCGACCGTCGCCGCGTCCTCGCGAGCAAGCTCCTGCGCGGCCAGCGCGGCGATCGCTCCGGTCCGCAGCGACGTGACCGCGCGGGCGTCGACAAGCGCCAGCAGCTCGCCATCCTCGGCGCTCGAGACACAGACGACACCCATCACGACGGGCAGGCGGAAGGCTGGGTTGCCCGGGAAGGACGTCACCCATTTCATGATCGCCAGCCCGCCGCCCTTTGCCAGCATCGCGCGAAAGTCGCCGTTCGGCGCCGCGTCGAGGTATACCTTCGGCGGCATCGTCCAGGAGCCCGATGCGTACTCGCTGAAGGCGTCGCGGACACGTGCGAGCGCCTCGAGCGGCGTGATCGCCCCCAGCACAGCCCGATGATCGAAGACGTGGATCTCGGCCATCCCCGGACGATACCCGCCCGCCCCGCCCGCCGCCCCTAGCTGTAAGAAGGGGTTCTTCCCCGCATAAAGCCCAAATCCCGACTGGTTTTTGGTACTTTTGACCTTGGAGCGGTTCGCGGCCTGCCGCGCGCCCTCAGCCCCCCCGTCCCAGATCGACAGCTCCAGGACCCGATGAACGCCAGACCCGAGACCCGATGAACGCCAAACCCGAGACCCGATGAACAAGTACGAGACGATCAAGAACGAGAAGGACGGCCTCGACGTCTACGACGCGCTGATCCGCGCGACCCGCGACGGCTGGGAGACGCTCGACGAGAACGACGTCACCCGGCTCAAGTGGTACGGCCTCTACACGCACAACACCGAGGACGGCAACTTCATGCTGCGGATCAAGGTGATCCAGGGCATCCTCAGCGGCGAGCAGGCCGAGGTCTTCGCCGACATCGCCGAGCAGTACGGGCGCGGCTTCCTCGACGCCACGACGCGCCAGTGCATCCAGATTCACTGGATCCAGCTCGAGCAGGTCCCCGACATCTTCCGCCGCCTCGAGGCCGCCGGCCTGACCACGGTCGGCGCCTGCGGCGACATCACCCGCAACGTCGTCGGCTGCACGCTCGCTGGGATCGCCCACGACCAGGTCGCCGACGGCTACGCGGTCGCCGACCGGATCCACCACCGCTTCCTCGGCAACCGCGAGTACTCGAACCTGCCGCGCAAGTACAAGATCTCGGTCACGGGCTGTGGCGAGGACTGCGCCCGCGGGCTGATCAACGATGTCGCGCTCTCCGGCGCGATCGCCGACGACGGCAGCCGCGGCTTCAACATGCGCATCGGCGGCGGGCTCTCCTCCGCCCCGCGCTTCGCCCGCTGGATCGACGTCTTCGTCTCCGAGGACGAGGCCACCGACGTCGTCGAGCAGGTCACGGCGATCTTCCGCGACTCGCAGGAGAACCGCGAGAAGCGCGGCAAGGCGCGCCTCAAGTTCCTGCTCGACCGGATCGGCCCGGAGGAGTTCCGGGCCGAGCTCGAGCGCAGGGTGGGTCGCGAGCTGCGCCGCGGCGTCAAGGCGGCGCCGGCGCTGCGCGGGATCGACCACATCGGCGTGACTGCGCAGACCGACGGGCTGCACTCCGCGGTCGGCCTCTGCGTCCCGGTCGGTCGCCTGAGTGCGTCGCAGTTCCGGGAGCTCGTTCGGCTGGCGCGCAAGCACGGCTCGCGCGACGGCGAGATCCGCCTCACCCACCAGCAGAACGTGCTGATCCCATGGATCCCGAACGAGAACGTCGAGGCGCTGCTCGCCGAGCCGCTGCTCGAGGAGCTCTCGCCCGATCCGCCGCTGTTCATGCGCGGCCTGCAGACCTGCACCGGCAAGGAGTTCTGCGGCCTCGCCAAGGTCCACACCAAGGCGCGCGCGGCTGAGATCGCCAAGTTCCTCGACGCCAACGTGAGGCTGAACGGCCATGGCCACGACCTGCGCGTTCACTTCGCCGGCTGCTCGTCATCGTGCGCTCAGCACCAGATCGGCGACATCGGCATCGAGGGCGTGCTGAAGAAGGTCGACGACGAGTTCATCGAGGCGATGGACATCCGCATCGGCGGCCACCTTGGGCCCGAGCCGAAGTTCGGCGACGTCGTGATCCGCAAGGTGCCGCACTGGGACCTGAACGAGACGCTGCTGCGGATCCTCGATCTCTACGCGCAGGAGCACTCCGCCGGCGAGACCTTCGCGCAGTTCGCAGGTCGCACCGAGCCCGCCTGGTGGACCGAGCGGCTCGCTCCCGCGCCGGTCGAGACGTAGGCGGCCCGGCGATGCTCGCAGCCGCGCCCCGCGACCTCGAGCAGTCGAGCGCTCAGGAGGTGCTCGCCGAGATGGTCCAGCGCTTCCATCCGCGCCTCTACGTCGCCTGCTCGTTCCAGAAGGAGGCGTCGGTGATCATGGACATGCTCGTCCGCATCGAGCCGAGGGCACGCTTCTTCACGCTCGACACGGGGGTCCTCTTCCCCGAGACCTATGCCACCTGGCGCGCGCTCGAGCGCCGCTACGGCGTGCGTGTCGAGGTCTACCAGGGGATCAGCCTTGCCCGCCAGGCCGACCTTCACGGCGACGCGCTCTGGGCGCGGCGGCCCGACGACTGCTGCGCGATCCGCAAGGTCGCCCCGCTGCGCGAGGCGCTCTCGCAGGTCGACTGCTGGATCTCCGGCGTCCGCCGCGAGCAGTCGTCGACGCGCGCGTCGACGCCGAAGTTCCACCGCGACGAGCGCCATCGCCTCTGGAAGGCGAACCCGCTCGCCGACTGGTCGGAGAAGGACGTCTGGGCCTATATGGCCGAGCACGACGTCCCCTACAACGACCTCCACGATCGTGGCTACGCCTCGATCGGCTGCACCCACTGCACCAAGCCTGCGGCGGCCCGCGATGGCCGCTGGGAGGGATCGCAGAAGACCGAATGCGGAATCCACGGATGAATGGAAAGGAGTCTGAATGAGCGAGACCGACTACGCGATCAGCGAAGCGGGCTATGCGGGCCCTG
>Ga0183260_10000955_pt1 | contig 24441 bp, 27 predicted proteins | sample AntDrymUQ4972206_2_FD_129768 | JGI IMG/M metagenome (GOLD analysis project Ga0183260, IMG submission 129768) | Polar desert sand microbial communities from Dry Valleys, Antarctica - metaG UQ497 (22.06) (version 2) (version 2) | ecosystem: Environmental > Terrestrial > Soil > Desert | place... | reverse complement strand
TGCCCGTCGGACAAGCTTTCAGCGCCGTAGACCACGGCCAGTGGATTGCCCGCGAAGGCGCGGTCGGTGAAGACGTCGACGATCTCGTATGTCAAGGAGTCGGGAGGCATGGTGAGCAGCCTAAATGCCCGTCACCACAGGTAGCCTCTCAGTCGTGAGTATCGCCCCCTCCCGCATCTTCGTCGCCCGGCTCGCGGGCATGCCGGTCTTCGATCCCAACGGTGATCAGGTCGGCAAGGTTCGCGATGTCGTGGTCGCTGTGCGCGCCGAGAACAAGCAGCCTCGGGTGCTGGGCCTCGTCGTCGAGGTGTTGGGCCGCAGGCGCATCTTCTTGCCGATGACTCGAGTCACGAGCGTCGACTCGGGCCAGGTGATCACCACCGGACTGGTCAATATGCGGCGGTTCGAGCAGCGCAGTGGAGAAACGCTGGTGCTCGGTGAACTACTGGACCGGACGGTGATCCTCAAGGACACCGGTACGCAGGGAACCGTCTACGACATCGCGATGGAGCAGTCGCGAACACGCGACTGGCTGCTGTCACGGGTGGCTGTCCAGGCGGGTTCCAAACGGTTCGGGCGCAAGGGACAGACTCGCGTTATCGAGTGGTCAGAGGTGACCGGGCTGACTGCGCCCGAAGTCAGCCAGGGTGCCACTCATCTGCTGGCCGCCTTCGACTCCATGCGTGCGGCTGACCTGGCCAATGTGATCCATGATCTGTCGCCGAAGCGCCGCCTGGAGGTCGCCAGCGCGCTCGACGACGAGCGGCTCGCCGACGTACTGGAAGAACTGCCCGAGGACGACCAGGTGGAGATCCTCGGTCAGCTCGAGTCCGAGCGTGCCGCCGACATCCTGGAGGAGATGTCGCCTGACGACGCGGCCGACCTCATCGCCGACCTGCCGCCCGAGACTGCTGAGCGGTTGCTGCGGCTGATGGAGCCTGACGACGCAAGAGATGTTCGCCGATTGCTCAGCTACGAGGAGCACACGGCTGGTGGGCTGATGACCACCGACCCGGTGATCCTGCCTCACGACGCAACGGTCGCCGAGGCGCTTGCCCGCATCCGGAACTCGGAGCTGAGCCCCTCCCTGGCCGCCATGGTGTACGTATGCCGGCCACCTTTGGAGACCCCGACAGGCAGGTTCCTCGGTGTCGGACACTTCCAGCGGTTGCTCCGAGAGCCGCCCTCGTCCCTGGTCTCGGGAGTGATCGACAACGACATCGAGCCGCTGCGTGCTGAGGCAGGGCTCGATGAGGTCACCCGGCTGCTGGCGGCGTACAACCTGGTTGCCAGCCCGGTCGTCGACGACGACGGACACCTGTTGGGTGTGGTAACCGTCGACGACGTCATCGACCATCTTCTGCCGGAGGACTGGCGGGAGCGCCTGAGCGAGCCGGTGTCCGGTGATGCGTGAGCTTGCGGTGAGGCAGGTGCGCCGTGGCGCGTGAAGAAGTCCGCGACTTCCAGGCCCGGACAGCTTCTCGTGCCCCGCGTCTCGACGTACCCAAGGGCACCAGGCGCAGCCTGCTGCCTCGCCGCAGCTTCGACCCTGAGGCAGTCGGTCGTTCGTCGGAGCGGATAGCCCGGTTCCTCGGCACTGGGACCTTCCTCGTCGTGATGACCGTCGTCATCGTGGCGTGGTTCTTGTGGAACACCCTCGGGCCCAAGGGCACCAGGTGGGATGACTACCCGTTCATCTTCTTGACGCTGATCTTGAGCCTGCAGGCGTCGTACTCGGCGCCGCTGATCCTGCTTGCCGCCAACCGCCAGGAGGCCCGCGACCGAGTCAACCTCGAGCAGGACCGCGAGGCCAACGCCCGGGCGCACGCCGACATGGAGTTCCTCGCCCGGGAGATGGCGGCCCTGCGGATGGCAATCGGCGAAGTTGCCACTCGCGACTACGTGCGCACCGAGCTGCGCTCGCTCCTGACCGAGCTGGAGGAACGCGCTCGCAGCGATGAGTCGGAGCCTCGTGCAGGAGACGACTCGTCAGGTGCGCCGCGGCCCAGGGCGTAGCCTGGGGACATGACCTCCTCTTTGCTGGAGCCAGTTCGGGCTGCCCTCGGGACCGTCAACGACCCGGAGATCAGGCGGCCCATCACTGAGCTCGGCATGGTGAGCGACATTGACATCGCACCCGACGGCGCCGCCAGCGTGACCATCCTGCTCACGGTCTCAGGGTGCCCGATGAAGGAAACGTTGACCCGCGACGTCACCGCCGCAGTGAGCTCCGTTGCGGGGGTGACCTCCGTCAGCGTGACCCTCGGCGTGATGTCGGCCGAACAGCGCCAATCCCTTCAACAGACCCTGCGCGGAGGGCAGCCGGCCAAGGAAATCCAGTTCGCGCGATCGGACTCGCTCACCCAGGTGTTGGCCATCGCCTCGGGCAAGGGCGGTGTGGGGAAGTCCTCAGTGACGGTGAACCTGGCCCTGGCGATGGCCCGCGCGGGCCGCAAGGTAGGCATCCTCGATGCCGACGTCTACGGTCACTCGGTTCCGGCGATGCTGGGTATCGCCGACGAACGCCCGACACAGGTCGAGGACATGATCATGCCTGTCCCGACGATGGGGCTGAGCGTGATCAGCATCGGCATGCTCAAGCCGCGCCGCGACCAGGTGGTGGCCTGGCGGGGTCCCATGCTCGACCGGGCGCTGGTGCAGATGCTCACCGATGTCTATTGGGGTGACCTCGACGTACTGCTGCTCGATCTCCCGCCGGGAACTGGTGACATGGCGATCTCCTCGGGCCAGCACCTTCCGAACTCAGAGGTGATCGTGGTCACCACGCCGCAGGCCGCAGCAGCCGAAGTCGCCGAACGGGCCGGGACCATGGCGTCGATGATGCAGCAGCGCGTGGCGGGCGTGATCGAGAACATGAGCTATCTGGTCTGTCCGCACTGCGGACCTGAGCACCGGATCGACGTTTTCGGCACCGGCGGTGGGGAGACAGTCGCCAAGACGTTGACTGCGCGGCTCGGGTACGACGTTCCGGTGCTGGGCCACGTCCCTCTCGACCTCAGGCTCCGCGCCGGCGGGGACACCGGTCGTCCCCTCGTGCTGGCCGCACCCGATACTCCGGCAGCTGTTGCCCTGATTGCTGTGGCCGAGAAGCTGATGTCCAAGGGGCGAGGGCTCGCAGGTCTGCAGCTGGGCCTTTCTCCAGCGGGTCGATGAGGCGTACGGCGGTCGGACGGCGGCGTTCGCCCCAGCGCGGGGGTTGGGGTGTGTCAGGCTTGAGCCGTGTTCGATGAAATCGGCTGGGGCGAGATCTTGATGCTCCTCGTAGCCGCCATTTTCATCTTCGGACCAGACCGCTTGCCCGAGGTGGCGCGGCAGGCCGGAAAGATGCTGCGCACCGTCCGTCAGATGGCCACCAACGCTCGATCTCAGCTCGCTGACGAGTTGGGTCCGGAATTCAAGGACCTTGACCTGCGAGAGTTCACGCCAAAAGCCTTGGTACAAAAGCACTTGGTCGACGACCCCGACGACACAGCCCCCCAAAGGCCCGGACACCGGCCCCTCGACAAGGGCGAACTCGCACCGTACGACGTCGAAGCGACCTAGAGCCCGATTCGGCGACCCTCAGCCAGCCGAAGATATGGACCACCTCTCAGGACCTTGATTGATACCCCTAGGGGGTATATGCTTTACCTGTGAAGGAAAGGAGCCCCTGATGGCCGTAGCACATCCATCCCCCACCACCCCTCTTCACCCCGCGCCGGCAGCGTCCTGGCGGACGGCGTCCAGCGCGACCCTGCACTGCCTCACCGGTTGCGCCATCGGTGAGGTCCTCGGCCTGGTGCTTGCCACCTGGTGGGGTTGGCCAGATGCCCCGAGCATTGCGCTGGCAGTCGCTCTGGCCTTCGTGTTCGGCTACGCGCTCACGATGCGGCCGGTTCTGCGCGCTGGGATCAGCTTTCGAGACGCCGTCAAGGTGGCCCTCGCCGCCGACACGTTATCGATCCTGACAATGGAGATCGTCGACAACGCCATCCTCCTGGCGGTGCCGGGGGCAATGGCAGCAGGTCTTCTTTCCGGTCTGTTCTGGGGCTCACTCGCGGTGGCTTTGGCAATTGCGTTCGTGGTCACTGTTCCGGTCAACCGGGCGCTGATAACACGCGGCAAGGGCCACGCCGTCGTACACCAGTACCACCATTGACTCAGCGCAGGTTCGCGTCCCGACATTCGCTCCTGCCCACCGCATGACCCTGCCTAGACCATCAGGTCTCGACGATGAAAGGTTTCACCGTGCAACGAACGCCTCAACGACTCCTCAGCCTGTTCCTGCTCGTACCGCTGCTCGCGCTTGTCGCCTCCTGTGGCGATGACCAGAGCTCAGACTCATCCGCCGGAGACACCTCCAACGACGCGGACGTTTCCTTCGCCACCGACATGATCGCTCACCACGCCCAAGCCATCGAGATGGCCGACATGGCGGTCGACAAGGCGCAAGACCCCGACGTGGTCGAGATCGCCACCTCGGTCAAGGACGCCCAGCAGCCAGAGATCGAGACAATGAGCGGCTGGCTCGAGGCGTGGGACGAACCGGTTCCCGATGTCGGCGAAGGCTCGATGAGCGGCATGGATCACGGCAGCATGGGCGATGACATGCCCGGCATGATGACGTCGGAAGAGATGCAGCGTCTTGACGACGCCTCCGGAGAGCAGTTCGAGCAGTTGTGGCTCGAGATGATGATCGAGCACCACAAGGGTGCTGTCCAAATGGCCGAGGCTGAGCTCGACAACGGCGAGAGCACCGACGCAAAGGAGCTGGCGCAGACCATCATCGACGCTCAAGAAGCAGAGATCTCAACCATGGAAAGGCTGCTCGGCAACTACAGCAACTAACCGTTCGCGGTGCTGCTCCTCGACGGCAGCGAAGGCACAGGGTTCAGGAGTGTCAGAGCGCTCAGGAGTGTCAGAGCGGGGTTTGCCAGTTGGCGACCACCACTTGGAGCTCGATGATGAGTCGCGCCCAGAGGCCAGTCACCTCGAGCAGCCCGACAAGTATGAGCAGTAGTCCGCCCGCCTGCATGACAGTGTGCGCATGCCGGCGAGCCCACGCGAAGGCTCTGAAAGCGCGCTCGACGCTCAGTGCGGCTAGCAGGAAAGGAATTCCGAGTCCGAGACTGTAAGCAAAGGACAGTAGAGCCCCTCGACCGGCCCCGCCGGCGCTCGCGGACAACGACAGCACCGCCGCGAGCGTGGGTCCGATACAGGGAGTCCACCCAACTCCGAAGAGCACGCCCAGCAGAGGCGCGCCCGCGACGCCAACTCGTGGTCGGTATCCCGGCCGGAACGTGCGGGCAAGCACTGGAACTCGTCCCAACGCCCCGGTGAACACGAGCCCGAGAAGGATCGTGAACACTCCGAGAACCCGGGTGATCACATCCTGGTGGGCGATCAGCAGGTTGCCAGCCGCCCCGAAGGCGGCGCCGTAGCTGGTGAACACGGCGGCGAAACCGAGCACGAAGAGCAGAGTTCCGGTGACCGTTCGGCTCGGCGTCGGAAGGCGGGCTCGGGCAGGCGCAACGCGGGTGGCAGCAGTAACCCCGGGTCGTGCAAGTGGCTCTGCGGTCTCGATGAGCTGTGCGTCTGCTCCTGCCGTACCGCTCACATAGGCGAGATATCCAGGCAACAGCGGTAGGCAGCACGGGCTCAGGAATGACACCAGCCCGGCAGCGATGGCGACCGGGATAGCCAGCAGCAACGGTCCGTAGGTGACGAGCTCACCGGGGCCGGCAGCTAGGGTCATGAGCTGCCTCGTGACGTGGCCTTCGAAGGTGCATCTTCGGTTCGGGCGAGCTCGTCCTCGAGAAGTCCGCGCAGAGTCGCGTAGCTGACCTGCCCCACCACTTTGGCGGCCACGTTGCCCTGCCGGTCGACGACCAAGGTGCTCGGAACCGCCGTCACGGGGATGATGCCAGCCAACTCGAGAAGGACCTGGCCGTCCGGGTCGGCGATGCTGGGGTAGGGAATCTTGACAGCGCGCACGAACGCCTGTGCGGCGGCAGTCGTGTCTCGGGTGTCGATCCCGACGAACCGCACACCCCGGTCCGCGGTCTCGCGCGCCAGCTTGGCCAGGTCCGGGGCCTCGGCACGACAGGGGCTGCACCAGGAGCCCCATACGTTGAGCACCACGACCCGGCCGGCCAGATCGGTCAGCGCGAAGAGTTCTCCGTCCAGGGTGACCCCCTGCAGATCTGGAGCTTCGATGCGTTCATCGGGCGGATAGATCGTCAGACCCGTCGTTCCCGAGTACGGCGTGGCGCCAGCGCCGGACTCGCCGCCCAGAGTCGACGGCACATTCCAAGCACTTGCTCTCCATGCGACCAAGCCGACCAAGCCAACCAGGACCACGACCCAAAGCATTGGGCGCAGTCGGAGCGTTGGACCAGATGCGTTCACTCGACACTGATCACGATCTGCTGATCCGGCTGGAGAGGAAGCTCTGCCGGGTCACCGCGATAGGGCGAGCCGTTGCTCGTGACCGTGGGCCCAGCGCCTGCATGCGGCCATCCTCTCATCGGGCCACATGCGTCGTTCAGCCGACTTCCTTGCCGAGTACGACGTCGATTCGTTCGGTGGTGTCACCCCGTTGCACCGTCAAGGTGATTGTCTGCCCCGGCTCGAACGACCTGATGCTCACGATCAGGCTGACACCGTCGTCGACAGCCTCCCCTTCGACCTCCTTGATGAGGTCTCCTGGCTCTATGCCCGCCTCTTCGGCTGGACTGTCAGCGGTTACCTCCTGCACCTTGGCTCCACCGAAGCCATTGACCACACTCACCTGTGCGCCGATCACCGGATAGGCGGCTTCACCGGTCTCGATGATCTCCTCGACGGTTCGGTTCACCTGGTCGATGGGGATCGAAAACCCCACACCGATGTTCCCCGCCTGTTGCTCGCGCGAACCGCCAACGGTGGCGATAGCAGAGTTCACGCCGATGACGAAGCCGTCAAGATCGACGAGGGGGCCGCCTGAGTTACCTGGGTTGATCGCCGCGTCGGTCTGCAGGGCGCTGATGTAGGACGTCTCCCCCTGACCTCCCGCCGTGACCGGTCGACGTGTCGCGCTGATGATGCCAGAGGTGACCGTGGCGTCGAGCCCCAGCGGCGATCCGATCGCCACGACTGACTGTCCGATCTGCACACTGCTCGACTCGCCTAGTGTCGCCGGCACCAGGCCCGCGGAGTCTTCGACCTGGATGACGGCGAGATCATAGGATGGACTGTGGCCGACGATGCTGGCTGAGCGTCTCGTCCCATCGGGAAGCGACACCCGGATTTCTCCGGTTTCAGACTCCGCAGCCGGGCCGATGACGTGGCTGTTGGTGACGATGTGACCCTCGCCGTCATACACAAACCCCGATCCGGAGACTTCAGTGGCTTCTCCGCGGACGTCGATTGACACAACACTGGGTAGGACCTTGTTGGCCACGTCGATGACGGGACTCGCGTCTGCTCCCCCAGCTCGTACACCGCTGGCCGTGACCTGCGGTTGCGCTGGAGTCGCCTGCACGGGATCGTAGTCGAGGCTGTCGTTGAAGAAGTACGAGCCAGCCACACCGCCGGTGATACCGAGTATCAGCGCCAGCAGGGCGATGGGCAGCAGACTCCATCGGCCGGCGACAGGAGCCGGCGCGGGTACCCCCGGCATGAGGTGTGCTTCGCCCGGTGAACCTCCTGCGGGGTACACAACAGGCTGAGGTGCCCCGAATGCCGCAGGCGGAGGGAAGACCGGCGGCTGGTGCCACTGGTCAGCAGCCTGCGCCCCGGCAGGCTGATCGGGATAGGCGGACCACTCCCCATAGGGTCGCCGCGCAGCCTCTGCCGTCGGCCACGTTTGAGCCGGTGGCGAGGACTCAGGAGTCGGCGTCGGTTGAGGACCGCTGGCCTCGGACGAAACTGGCTGCCAGATCGGGTGCGGCCAACCGGGGTCAGCTGCCGCATGCGGCGCCTCGTCACCAGGCGTCGACGGATCGTCTGCCGAGCCGGACTCTGCCACTGAGCACCTCTCCTCGCTGTGAGGTTCAAGCATGCCTTACGCCGGTTACCTGGCGCGCAGTTGCTCAGCAGCCGCGGCTACGCCGAGCCGGTGTCCGGCAAGGCCGCGTTCGATCCGGCAAGGCCGCGCTCAGTCCGTGCGTACGAGCAGGTCCCACAAGCGGCTAAAGCCCGTCGACAACCGATTTCCGGTCTGCTCATCCAGAACCGGTTCGTGCGGCAGCGCAGAAACTACGTCACCGACGGCACTGGGCACGGCATCTGTGACCACTGTGTAGGTCACCGCTTCGGACTGCCAGACAGCAACTGTCGGGAAGCCGTACCTGACAAAGACCGTGGATCCACCGAGCTGGGTGCGCACGAAGTTCTGGCCGGCGAGGTCGGCGGAGTCAGGGTCGAGTCGGCCCTCGTGCTGAAAGACCGAAGTAGTGGCCAACCCGTCGGTGTACGTCGCCTCGACGCCTTCGCCCGCTCCCTCGAGCCCACGGACCGAGACCAACGAGCCGCCGCCTGGCAGCCTGTCAGGACACGTCCAGCCCTCGTCCTGCAGGACAGGCGAGACGCGGATCGACAAGGCAGTGGCCGGTGATCTATCTACCGGCGGCCGCGCCCGGGACGGGGTGACACCAGAGGTCAGCTGCAACGAGCTGAAGCGCGAGGAACGCACCAGCCGACCGCTGTCGTAAAGGTCGCGTCGGAGCAGCAACCCGCTCGCGTCATCGACCCAGAACCGGGCTGCCAGTTGGCCGTACCGCCGGGCTTCAATGACCGTGGCGGGGCGACCCAGCTGCGTAGCGCTCCGCCAGACGCTGACGTCGAAGGTGCGCAGCAGTTGCTCGAGCGAGTCGGCATTCAACCGGTCGGTTTCGGCGCCCCCTGTCTCGACGAAGGCTACGTCGGACGAGCCGGTCTCGGCGGCAGCGAATTCGGTGCCCTGTCCGGGCACGTGGTCGACGACGACGTGTGCGGTCGAGAACCCGTCGGCAGCGAGAAACGAGATCCTGCGGGTGCCACGGTACGCGAAGGTGGCCGGTGCAGAAGTCGCCGACTCGAGCAGCGCGACGGCCACGGGGTCATCCGCGGCACTCGGCGCTGTGAACGGAGGCGGCAGAGTCGGATTCCAGCCCGAGAGCAGCGAGTTGGCCGTCGGCGCGGCACGAAGCAAAGGATATTCGATTTCATCGGCTCCGAATTGAGCCGGGCCGACGGACACGTTCGCTGCGGGGTCGGTCAGCGCCGTTCGGCTGGGGTCGCGAGCGAACTGTGCGATGTAGTCCTCGATCGGTGGCGACACGAGGGGGCTTGTCGGTTCGCTGGGAGCACCAACGGCGTACGCCACCGCCAAGACCGCCAGCGGCAGCGACCCGCCGGCCAACAGCAGACGTCGTGGCACCGCCCGGACGCGCGAGGAGGACCCACCGTGCGGCCGTCCCACCGGTGCTGTGACTTCGAGGGCGCCCAGCAAGTCGGCTGCTAGCTCGGCAGCGGGCAGGCGCAGTAAGCGCTGCTTCAACGCGAGCGTCGCGGCGATCTCGTCCTGACAGGGGCGACAGTTGCGGGCGTGGGCGAGAGCCCGATCACGGGCTCGCCCACGCAGTTCACCGTCTACGAGTGCGGAGACTCGCTGATGGAGGTGACTCATCGACCCGCCTGAGGTAGATCGTCGAGGACGCCGCCGATGCTCGCCCGGCCAGGGGTGGGAGCACGATGTGCCAGCGCCCTGCGCAACATGGCCCGTCCCCGGTGGATGCGCGAGCGCACAGTTCCGATCCTGATGCCCAGCAGGTCGGCGATCTCGTCATACGACAGACCCTCGACATCGCACAGGACGACGGCGATGCGGAAGTCAGGCCGCAGTGCGGCAAGGGCGACCTCGATGTCGGAGTCGAAGAGATCGGACTCGAAGTCACCCTCCGACAAGCTGGTGGAGTCCGCCAGCAAGGCGTCGAAGTCGGTTGGCAAGGCATCGAAACGAATGCGCTGACGGCGTCGAGCCGAGTCGAGGAACAGGTTCGTGGTGATGCGGTGCAGCCAACCCTCGAACGTCCCCGGTTGGTACGACGGCAGCGACTGGAACACCCGTACGAACACCTCTTGGGTCAGGTCCTCGGCGTCTTGCTTGTTGCCGGTCAGCCGGTAGGCGAGCCGATACACCCTCCCCGAGTGCTGGCGGACGATGTCGTCCCAGCTTGCAGTGGTCCCCTGCTGTGCATGAGCGGGCTCCGGTCGCTCTCTCCCAGTCACGAGCCATCCCCGCCTTGCTGTGGTGAAGTCGCCGCCATCGGCTGTGCGATGACAACGTCTGCGGAATGCGACTTCTTCCCGTCAGTGTGGCAGATCCAGCCAAACAGATAGGGTCGTGACCAGGTGATCATTACGATCGAGGAGGCCATCATCGCCACCGGGTTGAAGCCAGCGTCTTGGGCGTACGCCGAAGCGTTCATCGACGAGGACGAGGTCCTGCGCGCTGCGCGCACTCGCGCTGCTGAGGTGTCAGCTGTTCCAGTCGGCTCAGGAGCAGGCGCCGCCCTCCGTTTCGTCGCGGGCCTGATCAGCGCAAAGAACGTCGTGGAGATCGGCACGGGCTGCGGGATCTCAGGGCTCTGGCTGATGCGCGGCATGCGCCCAGACGGCGTCCTGACCACCGTCGACATCGAGGCCGAGCACCAGAAGTTCGCAAAGGTTGCGTTCAACGAGGCGGGCGTTGCTCCCCAACGGGTGCGCCTGATACCCGGCTCGGCGCTCGAGGTGCTGCCTCGGTTGACCGACGGACACTACGACCTGGTCTTCTGCGACGGCGACAAGCTCGAGTATCCGCAGTATCTGGAGCAAGCGGTGCGGCTGTTGCGATCAGGTGGGGTGGTGGCTTTCGACAACTCGCTGTGGCATGACAAGGTCGCCGACCCATCCGTCAAGGACCCCGAGACACTGGCCATCCGCGAGACGCTCTCCACCGTGCGCGACTCCGATTCGCTTCTGGCGCTGCTCCTGCCGGTCGGCGACGGCCTGTTGCTGGCACAGAAGCGATAACTCCCGGACAGCTCGTCGACGCGGTGAGCTAAGTCGTGGCCAGCCAGTAACGCAGCTTCTCCGCCCGTTGGTCCTCCAGGACCCCCCCGTTGGCCTCGATCACGCTCCGTGAGGCGAGGTTGGTGGCGTCGCAGGTAACCAGCACAGAGTCGATCCCCATCGCAGCCACCTGAGGAAGGGCCGCAGCCAACATCGCCGTCGCGTGGCCCCGTCCGCGCGCCGATGGTCGAACGGCGTAGCCAATGTGACCCCCGAAGTCGAGCAACCAAGGCGTCAGGCGATGCCGGATCGACAACCGGCCGAGGTACTCCTCACCTTGCGCCCACCACAACGTGGTCGAGGGGACGATTCCCGGCGGAAGCGCCGTCTCCGGCAGGCCGACCTCGTGCAGTCGTTCGACGTACGCCGAGAAGGTCGATACCTGCCGCAACTCGTCGGCAGTGAACACCTCGCCCGGGAAGCTGCCGACGGCGGCCAGCACTCCGAGACCGGCGAAGCGTGGACCCTCCTCGCTCTCTGCGATGAACTCAGCCACGGCCTCGAGGAACGAACGGTGAAAGCGAACGTCGGGGGGCGTGAGCCGAGGCATGCCTAGAGGATAGGAGCCAGAACCGGTCAGACCGTCTGAAGCCAGCGAAGCAGCAGCCTCGCCCCGAAGCCGGTCGCCCCCAACGTGTACTCGAACGCATCCTTGGGTGAGTCGCCGACACTGGCGATGTCGAGATGTGCCCACGGCTGAGACCCAGCGAAGTGCTGGAGGAACAAGGCCGCAGTGATGGCGCCTGGGCCACCAGCGGCATTCGTCGCATCTGCGAACGTGTTGTCCAGCAGTTCTTCGTAGTCCTCGGCGAGCGGCAGGCGCCATACCGGCTCGCCGGCGAGCAGGCCCGCAGACTCCAATGCAGCGGCCAGCGAGTCGTCGTTGGAGAAAAGTGCGCCGACAGAGGTCCCGAGAGCCACCTTGGCTGCGCCCGTGAGGGTGGCGATGTCGACCACGGTGGTTGCGTCGAGATGCCTATCCGCGTAGGCAAGCGCGTCGGCCAGCACCAGTCGTCCCTCGGCGTCGGTGTTTGCGATTTCGCTCGTTCGACCGCCGTAGTGGGTGACGACATCGCCCGGGCGCATCGCTGCTGCGCCGAAGGCGTTCTCTGCCGCAGCCACCAGACCCGTTACCCGCACCCGCACCCCGAGACTGTTCAAGGCGCCCATCACAGCCATGACGACTGCGGCCCCCGTCATGTCGCGCTTCATGTTCATCATCGCGTCACGGGGCTTTATCGAGATCCCACCGGTGTCGAAGGTGATGCCTTTGCCCACCAGCACCACGTGCGGGACGGTCGCGCGAGCCCTCCTGCGGCCCTTGAGCTGGGGCACGTAGTCGAGCCGGAGGAAACGCGGCTCATGGGCCGACGCGGACCCTACCGCAAGCAGACCACCGAACCCCTCTGCGGAAAGCCGGGCCTTGTTCCAAACCTCGAGCTCGAGGCCAGCTGGTCCGATCAGCTCACGCGACCAGTCTTCGAGCTGCTGCGGGCTCTTCTCGTTCGAGGGGGTGAGGGACCAGCAGCGGGCTTTCCAGCCGGCAAGCCCAATGGCGATGGCTTCGTCGACGCTGCGGCCGAAAGCGCCAGGATCCGTCCGAGTCAGACAGATCTCGGGAGCGGAAACCCGGTCCGACGGTGGCGACGTCGTGCGGGTGAACTCGAACGCCCCCAGGACGAGGCCCTCAACGAGAGCCCCCAGACCCACATGGTCCGTCGAGGAGGAAATCGCGACGACTGTCTTGCCGCGGGCCCGCGCGGCCCGAGCGATGGTGGCCCCTGCCCGTCTGTAGTCTCGTGGACTCTGCTGGCCCAGACCCACCAACAGGACCTGGCTGACCTTCTCGGCGGAGAAGATCTCTACCGGGACCGACTCGCCTCCCTTGCCCTGGCTTCTGGCGCGTTCAAGAACAGCAACCGGGTCGACGGCTAGCTCCGCAAGGTCGCTGATGGAGCCGCCGTCCAGCGCATAGCTGCCGTCTGCTGCGGTGAATCCGACTGCAAGGACACGGGCGTCCAACTTGGCGATCGAGTTGCCCGCCAGCTCACCGATCGAGTGCTTGGACAAAGTGATGACGGGGACATCGGGCTCTTGGGGGGGTCGGCGGTGCACCGCCAAACAGTAGGGCCCCGTCACTGCTTGCGCACGAGACGGGGTCCTGGTACTGCTTTTAGCTCACTTAGGTGGTGACCCCGCTGAGGGCCACCTCCAGTGCCTTCGCCTCTTCAGCGTTGAGTTCGACAACGAGTCTCCCGCCACCTTCAAGCGGCACTCGCATCACGAGTCCACGACCCTCTTTTGTGACTTCCAGCGGACCGTCGCCGGTTCGCGGCTTCATCGCCGCCATTGAGTGCACCTACCCTTCATCATGAGCGCCGTGACTCCACCCCTTCGCGGGTCGAGACGCCGGTGGCACATCAGTTGCCTGTGTCCATTATCGCATTCCACCGACCGGCGTGCGGCAAACTGGCGCTGTGAACGCCCGATCTGCGCTGTTCGACGTGTACGGCGATCACCTCCGAGATCGCGACGGCGTAGCCCCCGTCGCCGCACTGGTCCAACTGATGTCCCCGTTGGGGATTGCTGCACCCGCTGTCCGGACTGCCATCTCTCGGATGGTGCGCCAAGATTGGTTGGAACCGGTTCGCCTCCGAAGCGGTGCCGCGTATCGCCTCACGCCGAAGGCGCAACGTCGCCTGACCGAGGCAGCCCAGCGCATCTATCGCAGCGGCCTCGCCCCCTGGGACCACCGCTGGCACCTGCTGGTCGTCGACAGGGCCGTTGACCGGGCTGCACGAGACAGCATCCGAAACGGCCTCACCTATCTGGGATACGCACCTCTGCGCGAGGGAACCTGGATAAGCCCGCGCACCCCTGCCGAGGTCGACGCGCTGGTCGCGGCGGAGGGAGTGGCGACGTACCACTTTCTGGCCGAGCACGAGAGCGACGACGTACGTCTTGCCGCGGCCGCGTGGGACCTCGACGAGATCGGGCGTAGCTACACCAGCTGGCTGAGTGAGGCTCGACTGCTCGTCGCCAACGCCTCTGAGCGCAGCGCGCTGGCCTCGGGAAGCGACACGGAACTGTCCGATCGCGACGCCTTCGTCGTACGCAGCCGGCTCGTGCACGGATGGCGCAAGTTCTTGTTCCGCGACCCTGGGCTTCCTTCGGAGCTACTACCGGACGGCTGGCCAGGTGCTGCCGCCGCGCGGTTCTTCGACGACCAGACAACGCACCTGCTCGCCGGTGCCAGCCGCTATGTTGATGCCTGCCTGCGTCTCGAAGGAGCCCCTGCGTGAGTGACTCGACAAGGAGCGGCCCGCCGGTCCGGTACGAGACCGAGCAGGGGGTCGCAACGATCACGCTGAGCCGACCCGACGAGATGAACAGCCTCAACCGGGCAACGAAAGATGCTCTGCTCGAAGCGGTCCGCCGGGCCGCTGCCGATGACGTTGTCCGGTGCGTGCTGCTCACGGGCAGCGGACGCGCCTTCTGTGTCGGGCAGGATCTGCGCGAACACATCGACAACCTCACGACCAAACGGCTCGAAGACGTCTGGTCGACCGTGGCCGACCACTACACGCCACTCGCACTCACCCTCGCCACGATGAGCAAGCCGGTCGTCGCGGCGGTCAACGGCGTCGCGGCCGGGGCGGGGATGTCGATCGCGTTGGCCTGCGACCTGCGCATTGCAGCGGAGTCGGCCGGCTTCAACTCCGCATTCGCCGCCGTCGGACTGTCATGTGACACCGGCTTGTCCTGGACGCTGCCCCGTGTCGTGGGACTGGGAAAGGCGGCTGAACTGTTGATGCTGCCGCGCACGATCACCGCGGATGAGGCGTTGGCGCTGGGGCTGATCTCGCAAGTGGTGCCCGACGACGAACTCGCCTCGCGGTCAGCCGGTGTGGCGAGGAGGCTGGCGGGAGGGCCGACGTTGGCTTATGCCAGCATCAAGAAGGCAATTCGCTACGCCGCAACCCATTCGATCGATGAAGCACTCGCGTTCGAGGGCCAGCTGATGGCGCTGACCGGGGCATCGGACGACCATCTCAACGCCGTCCAGTCTTTCGTGGCCGCCAAAGCCAAACCAGCATTCCAGGGGCATTGATGGCCGGCACACTGCGGTCCACCAGGAAGCTTCGAGGTGCCGGCGCCTTGGTGGCTTTGTGCGGGCTGCTCATTGTCGCTAGCCCGCCTCGAGAGGCTGCCGTGGGCGACGTCCTAGTCTCCGCCGAGACCGCCACAGCGGCACTGCCGCAGGTCATCGGCGCTCGTCGACAGGTGCAGCAGATGATCACCATCAGCTCGCGTCGGTTCGGTTCGACCAGCGGCAACCTCAACGCCTGGCGCCGCGATGCCACCGGCCAGTGGGTCCGGGCCCGAGGGCCCGTGCGAGTCGTTCTCGGCTACAACGGCTGGGTGAAGGCCGCTCATCGCGAGCAGAGCACTGGCACCACCCCGGCGGGACGTTTCCGACTCCCCTACGCGTTCGGCAACTCGTCGGACCCAGGTGCACGGCTCACTTACCGCCATGTCGATCGAAACGACTGGTGGCCTTATGACCCACGCGACCCTGCGACGTACAACATCTATCAGCACCACAAGGCTGACCGAACGCGCTGGCGGGCCGGCTATGCCGAGCACCTGGCTTCCTACGGCGCCGAGTACGCTTACGCGCTCGTCGTGGGCTTCAACCTGCCGAGCGGCGTCCACTACTCGAAGCGACGCGCCCAATGGGTGGCCGAATTGCCTGCCGACACCACCCGAGGTGGTGGAATCTTCTTGCACGTACGAGGCGACGGCCTGACTGCCGGTTGCGTGGCGATGAGCCGCCGTGACATGCGCTGGCTGGTCCGTTGGGTGCGCCCAGACGCTCAACCGCGCCTCGTCATGGGTCCGCGCAGCTACATCGTCACGCTCTAGTCGGCCGGTTCAGTCAGCGGCTCGCCGGTTCAGTCGCCGGTTCAGTCAGCGGTGCGGCGGTGACCGCCGATGGCGCGGAGCATTCCGCGCGGCCCGCGCACGTTAAGGTAGCGCTCACTTGGGTCGTAGCCCAGCTCGACTGTGACGCATGCTCCGTCGTGGCGAGCGTTGAACCACTGCGACAGCGTGCCATGACAGACACCTGAGCAGTTGAACTCCTTGATCGGCAGCGCCATCTCCTCTGCGACGCGACGCGCAAAGGGCCGGTCCTTGGCGCCGTGCACGTCGATGCCGTAAAGCGGGGAGTGGAAACTGAGTACGTAGTCGGGGTCGACCGTGTTCAGGAACCGCCGCACGCTGCGCGTCTCCGGCTCCGACCATGGTCGCGGACCGGCGTAGTAGTAGCCGGTGAGCGGCTTCCACTTGACACCGAAGTTGCGGTTGAGGTCAACCCCGCGGGCGTTCTGGCGCTGACTCCGCAGGACGCCGTCGGGGTTCTGCCGCGGAATGACCCACAGGTGCACATCCTGGATGGCGCGACCGTCGCGCAAAGAGTTGAGGATCACCTCGCCGCCGGTCTCGTTGCCGTGCATGTCGGCGATCGCCACCACCGTCACGTCCGCACTGCGTTCGCCGAGCTCCCAGGCACGGATGGGATGGTCCTTGACCGACTGTCCGATGATGCGCTTGGCGAGCACGGCCGGCCGATCGGGCGCACTCTGGGCGCCTGGCAACCGATTCGTGGCGTCGGCGGATGCTCCAGTCGCAGCGGGAGGCGGACTGAGCTGTGCAGATGCCGCGGCTGTCCCACTCAGGACCGACACGACCACACTGGTGGTCAAACAAAGATTTCGGACTGTCACCCGAGTCACAACCTTCCGCGTATCCAACAATCTCTCACATGATCGTTGACGAGACCCGCGGCTTGCATTAATGCGTAGGAGGTGGTTGGTCCGACAAAGACGAAGCCGCACCGCTTCAGCTCCTTGCTCAGTGCCTGGGACTCGGGCGTCTGCGTGGGTATGTCGGACTCGGTGGCCGGCGCCGGACGTACGTCGGGTACAAAGGACCAGATCAGCTCCGCCAGGCCACCCTCGATGTCGAGGGCCGCCCCGGCATTGGAGATGGCGGCATCGATCTTCCTTTGGTTGCGCACGATGCCCGGGTCCGCCAAGAGTCGAGCCCGGTCATCAGCCGCAAAGGCGGCGACAGCGGCAATGTCGAACCTGGCGAATGCCACCCGGAAGTTCTCGCGTTTGCGAAGGATGGTGAGCCATGACAGTCCCGACTGGAAAGCCTCGAGTGTGAGCCGCTCGAAGAGCCCGTTGTCGTCGCGAACGGGGCGACCCCATTCACTGTCGTGGTAGTCGACGTAGTCAGGAGCAGTTCCGGCCCACTTGCACCGGCGCCTACTGTCCACCCGGTCTGGTGCAGCAGCGGTCATGCCGGTGGCAGCGGCCCGTCGTTGCGGTCGATATCGTCGCGGTCGTCGCGCGCCAGCAGATCGGCTCGGTCGCGGTCGTCGCGGTCGTCGCGGTCGCGGTCGTCGCGCGCCAGCAGATCGGCTCGGAGCCGCGACAGGAGCGCGTCGACCTCGTCCATGCGGTAGCCCCGCACCGCCGTGCTGAAACGGATATGGCGCAGGTCATCAGCCGTCAGCGGTCTACCGGCGGGGATGGTGGAGTCGGGGCGGTCGTCGTACACCTCGGCCATCGTCTCCCCACGACTGACGAGGACAACCGACAAGGCACCGATGACCACCACGATCACGACAACCCACACCCACGTCACTGCGATCGACTCACTCAGCCGGATGGGGTTGGACCGGACTCGAGCCGGACCCCGGTTGGTCATCACCGCGCTCATGCCGCGCGGCCAGCATCATGGAGACAGCTTCGTCGACGTCGTCGGTGACGTGCAGCAGATCGAGGTCTTGGTGTCCGACCTTGCCGCTCGCGAGTACGACGTCTCGCACCCAGTCGAGGAGGCCACCCCAGTACTGCGATCCGAGCAGCACGATCGGAAACGATGTCACCTTCTGCGTCTGCACCAGCGTGACCGCCTCGAAGATCTCGTCGAACGTCCCGAAGCCGCCGGGCAAGGCGATGAACCCCTCGGCGTACTTGACGAACATCGTCTTGCGGGCGAAGAAGTACCGGAAGTTGATCCCGATGTCGACCCACTCGTTCAGTCCGGACTCGAATGGCAGCTCGATTCCCAGCCCCACAGAGGCGCCACCGGCTTGGGAGGCTCCCTTGTTGGCGGCCTCCATCGCCCCGGGACCACCACCGGTTATGACCGCGAAACCAGCGGCTACCAGGGTCCGGCCCAGTTCCACGCCCTGCTCGTAGTCGGCGTCACCCGGTCGGCAGCGCGCGGAGCCGAAGACGGAGATCGCCGGCCCCAACTCGGCGAGTGCACCGAAGCCCTCGACGAACTCAGCCTGAATACGCATGACCCGCCACGGGTCGGTGTGGACCCACTCCGAGGCACCTCGCGAGTCGAGCAACCGCTGGTCGGTGGTCGAGGCCGACACCTGGGATCGCCGCATGAGAATGGGTCCCCGATGCCGCTCGATCGGCTTCTCGGGGCGGGCGGTAGCCACCTGCTCGCTTGCCGCCGGCTGACCTGTGGCCCGCCCGCTCGCCGCCGGCGAGTTCATGTCCACCTGATCGGGCGCCGACTGCTCGTCAGTCGCGGCGATGTTGCGCATCGCGTCGTTGCTTCGCATAGCTCTAACCTAACGATTGGCTTCCATCTCGGTGAAGGATCCGAGTTTGGCGCTGCTATAGCGACGCCAAAGTCGGATCCTTCAGGCAAGACTCGCTCATGAAAGCCACCTCGTCATCTGGTCGAGGCAGGACCGCAAGTCGGCGTGTGGAACGTACTCGGCTTGGGTGTGTGCGAGCTCAGGATTGCCAGGTCCAAAATTGACAGCAGGTATGCCGAGCGCGCTGAACCGCGAGACGTCGGTCCAGCCGAACTTCGGCTTGACCTCCCCGCCGACCGCGTCGACGAAGGCCGAAGCAGCAGGCCGATCCAGCCCTGGTAAGGCACCCGGTGCCGAGTCAGAGACCGCAACGTCGAGACCCGAGAAGACCTCGCGTATGTGTTGCACTGCTTCTGCCTCACTGCGGTCAGGTGCGAATCGATAGTTGATGCTCACGGTGCAGGCATCAGGGATGACGTTGCCCGCCACTCCGCCTCTGATCGCCACGGCGCTCAGCCCCTCGTGGTACCGCAGTCCATCGATCACTGGTTGGCGCGGCTCGTACGCGGCCAAGCGTGAGAGCACCTCACCCGCGGCATGGATGGCGTTCACCCCGTTCCACGAGCGCGCGCTGTGCGCGCGCCTCCCCCAGGTCGACACGTCGACGTGCAGGGTGCCCTGACAACCTGCCTCCACTCGGGCGTTCGACGGCTCCATCAGCACCGCGAAGTCACCCGTCAAGATCTCTGGCCGCACAGCGGAGATGAGGGTGAGCCCGTTGCGTTCGGCCTCTACCTCCTCGGCTTCGTAGAAGACGTAGGTGACGTCGCGCACCGGCTCGGCGAGAGTCGAGGCGAGCGTGAGCCCCACTGCGACGCCACCCTTCATGTCGCACGAGCCGAGCCCGTGGATGTTCTCGCCGTCGTCGCGCGCGGGCAGATTGGAGTGCAGAGGCACGGTGTCGACATGGCCGGCGATGACCACCCTCTCGGCACGGCCCAACGTCGTACGCGCGACCAGGGAGTTGTGGTGCCTCCACAACTCGAGCCAGGGGATCGCCTGCAGTACGTGCTCGATCGCATCGGTGATGGTCTGTTCGTTGCCACTGACCGACTCGATGTCGACGAGCGCCGCCGTCAGAGCGACGATGCCTTGGCTCGGGTCCAGCGACGTCATGGCCGCCATTGTGTCGAACGGGTGCAACCAGATTGCAGGCAGGACGCTCTCGGCGCCGTGCGACGCGAGTTCACCTCTGCGCTGCCATCCGGCTCAGGCCGAGAAGGCGCAAAACTCGTTGCCTTCCGGGTCAACGCAGACGGTCCAGCCGATCTCGTCATCCCTCGGCCGAATCACGGTGGCACCGGCACCGAGCAGCAGGTCGAGCGACTCGACGGTCACGTCCCAGTGGATGCGGTTCTTCACCGTCTTCGGCTCCGGCACGGGGACGAAGCTCCAGCCCTCGAACGGCATGTCCGGAACCTGCTCGAGCCACCACCAGCCCTTGTCCTCGTTCCCTCCCAGCTCGGCTCCTAGCAGGTCCGCCCACCAGGTGGCGATCAAGCGAGGGTCGGCCGCATCGACGACGATCTCATAGAGCCGGTATGACGGCAGAGCGTCGACCTCCCGCACGAACGCACAGAACTCACCGCCCTCGGGGTCGGCCATGACGGTCCAACTCCTGTCGGGGTATTCGGCGACTGGCTCAAGGACCGTGGCCCCCCAATCGACCAAAGCGTCGACGGAGGCTGCGTGGACGTCCAGGTGGACGCGGTGCTTGACGGTCTTGGGGTCTTTGACGCGGTTCATCCACACCGTCTGCTGAGAGCCACCCCCGACCAGCTTCCCGCCGTCGCCGTCGGGGGTGAACTCCAACCCCAGTGCGCACGCCCAGAAGCGGCCGAGGTTCTCCTCGGAGTTGGTGTCGATGCACAAGTCCTTGTAGCGAGCCAGCGCCATACCCCGAACCTAGTAGTTCCGGCGAGTACGCGGCGCGTGTGCTTCAATTCGTCCGGCCGTCGGCGGGGAATCCCAACTCGGCAGAGGTGGACGGATCGACGGGGAGCGGCTGGGTAGGAGCCCACGACTCAAGTAGCGTTGGCGAGTGATCGAATCCGTGGATCCCGGCCCGCCGATTGGCGCTCCGCAGGTCGAGTCCGAGGCCGCCGTACCAACCGACGCCGCTCGGTCGGACTCCGCTGCCGCCTGGGGCTACGGCCTCGCCACCTACGACGCCGACTACACGCTGCTCGACGTGTGGTTTCCCGAGCCGCATCTCGGCCTCGCCCCTGAAAGCGTAGAAGCGCCTCCGGGGTTGACGTTGCTCGAGGGCTCTGACGACATCCGCCAGACGACGCGCAAGGTCACTTTGGTGGAGATCGCCGACCTGTCCAACCCCCCTGCGGACATCTCCGACGTGTGGTTGCGGCTCCACCTGCTCAGCCACCGACTCGTCGCGCCTCACGGGCAGAACATGGACGGTGTGTTCGGTCTCCTCACCAACGTGGTCTGGACGACGCTCGGGCCTTGTGGCGTTCCGGGCTTCGAGCTGACGCGGCTGCGCGCCCGAGCCGCCGACCAGGACATTCATGTGTACGGCGTGGACAAGTTCCCTCGGATGCTCGACTACGTCATACCCTCCGGTGTGCGGGTGGCCGACGCGGACCGAGTGCGGCTTGGTGCCCATCTCGCCTCGGGGACGACCGTCATGCATGAGGGCTTCGTCAACTACAACGCGGGCACCCTCGGCGCCTCGATGGTCGAGGGACGCATCTCGGCGGGCGTCGTGGTCGACGACGGCTCAGACATCGGTGGCGGCGCCTCGATCATGGGCACGTTGTCGGGCGGCGGCACGGAAACCATCTCGATCGGGAAGCGTTGCCTGCTCGGCGCGAACGCTGGCATCGGCATATCTCTCGGGGACGACTGTGTCGTGGCCGCCGGCTGTTACGTCACGTCCGGCACCAAGCTGACCCTGCCCAACGGTTCGGTCGTCAAGGCGCGTGAGCTGTCGGGCCAGCCAGGGTGGCTGTTCTGGCAGAACAGCCTCACCGGAGGCGTCGAGGCGGTCCGCCGGCAAGGCGACGAAGCTGGGGCCGAGCTCAACGCAGCTCTGCACAGCAACGACTAGCCGTGATCCCACGGAGTTTTTTTCTCCTGTTCGGCAGCCTCGCCGCGCTGGCAATCGTCGTCGGTGGAGTCTTCTACGCCATCCGCGAGGGAGTCGGCCCACTGCTCGACCCCGAGCGGTGCACCGCGACGACGAGCGACCACTCCGTCTCACTGACGCATGACCAGGCTGAGAACGCCTCCATCATCGCTGCGGTGGCCGAGCGACGCGGCATGCCCGCTCGGGCTGTCACCATTGCTCTTGCCACCGCGTACCAGGAATCAAAGATCGAGAACCTCAGCGGTGGCGACCGCGACTCCCTCGGACTCTTCCAACAGCGTCCCAGCCAGGGCTGGGGAACCCCGGAACAGATCCGAGACCCCTACTACGCCACCGGTGCCTTTTACGACGCCCTTGAAAAAGTTGACGGGTATGTCGACATGGAGGTCACCAAGGCGGCCCAAGCGGTCCAACGGTCCGCCTTTCCGGACGCGTACGCAGACCACGAGCAGGATGCGCGCACAGTCGCGAGCGCTCTCACCGGAAACAGTCAGGGCGCCTTCAGCTGTGTGGTCGACGATTCCAACGCCGCACATCAGGCGGCCGGAGCGAGCGGCTTGACCGGGCGTGCCGAGCAACTGCGCCGCGACCTCGACACGGCTTTCGGGGACCTCTCCCTGGGGGGGTTCTCACCCGGTGGTGTCACCGCCGGTCACATGGAGGGCTCGGCACACTACGACGGTCGGGCAATCGACATCTTCTTCCGGCCGGTCAGCCCAGAGCAGACGCGACGAGGTTGGGTGACGGCCCATTACCTGGTCGCGAATGCGCGTCGCCTCGCAATCGTGCATGTCATCTTCGACGACCGGATCTGGACAGCGGGCGCAGCCTCCGAAAATAGCTGGAGGGACTACGACCCGCCCGGCTTGAGCCGAGACGACCCGGCCGAACGTCGCGTCATCCTGGAGCATCGCGACCACGTCCACGTCGATGTGGCATGACACTATGGTGAGCATCGACTCGTCGAGGCGATCGCAAGCCTGAGGCTCCCCACGGCTCTGCGCTGAGCAGAGGCCCCACCATGCAACCGGTAATTCGCAAGAGGAGACCCAGTGACGAGAACGACCCGGACCGTATGGTTGGGCGTGAGTGCGGTTGTGCTCCTGACTGCGCCGACATACGCCGAAACTGCCGCCAGCACGCCACCCACGCTCACGTGTTCGTCGTCGCCGCCGACTCTTGTGGGCACGAGCCGGGCTGACCGCCTGATCGGAACACCTGGTGCAGACGTCATCGTCGGGCTCGGCGGCGACGATGTGGTCCAGGGACGCAGTGGTGACGACGTGATCTGCGCTGGTCGAGGCGCCGACCTCCTTCATGGTGGACCGGGTGACGACCGGCTCTACGGGCAGGTCAGCGGCATTGGATCCGATGGCGAAACCGATCGGTTCTATCTGGGTGACCGCCTCGATGGTGGCAGGGGCGATGATCTTCTCGATGTCGGTGCCGGCGACATCGATCACGAGTACCGCAAGCCAGAGGTCTTCGACTTCTCAGGCCTCGACTCCGCAGTCACGGTCGACCTGGCGGCTCGCACCGCGGTGACACGCACAGGCGATCGTGACACCCTCGTGCACGTCGGCGGCATTTACCACCACCGTGCAGCGGTCGGCACTCGGTTTGCCGACACGCTCATCGGTACCCGCGACGATGACATCCTCGTCGGGAGCCGAGGTGATGACAGTATTCGTGGACACGTCGGCGGTGACACCCTGCGCGGTGGACCTGGTGACGACAACCTCGTCGGTGGCCGAGACCATGACAGCGCGCGGGACCTTTACGAGCCGGAGGTCGACGGTGACCACCTCGTCCCCGGGCCTGGGGACGACCGCGTAGTCCCGGTGGCAGGCAACGAGTTCGCAGAGAACACCGACACGCTTAGCTACTCTCGAAGCCGGGAGTCGGTCTTCGTCAGCTTGTTCGATGGCAGGGCCGCCGGTCAGGGCCGTGATCGGCTCGTCCCCGACGGTGCTCTGACCGTGATCGGGAGCCAGCACCACGACCAGTTGATGGGCGACCGTTTCCGACAGGTGCTTGTCGGCTTGAGTGGACGTGACCTGGTCTTCGGTCGTGGCGAAATGGACAGCCTCGTCGGCGACGGCGACTACCGTTACCGCGCTCGCCAACCCGCCAGCGACTACCTCGTCGGTGGTGGCGCGGACGACTACCTGGACGGCGGACCGCTCGGGGACGTATTGCGCGGAGGCGACGGCCGGGACAGCGAGTACGACCGCCCCAACGACAACCTGTGTCACAGCATCGAGCGCATCCAGCGTCGCGGCTGCTGAGCCGAAGGTCGCCACTCAAGCGAGCCGGCTCGCCGCCGAGGAGATCCGTTCATCTGTGGCGGTGAAGGCAATCCGCACATGCCGGGCACCAGCAGGGCCGTAGAAGTCCCCCGGCGCGACCAGGATACCGCGCTCGGCTAGCCAGCGAACTGTGTCGATACAGGGCTCGTCTCTGGTGGCCCACAGGTACAAGGACGCCTCCGAGTGGTCGACGCGGAACCCGGACCGATCGAGCGCCTCGAGCAGCATCGCCCGACGGCGCCGGTATCGCTCTC
>Ga0183260_10000954_pt1 | contig 24512 bp, 21 predicted proteins | sample AntDrymUQ4972206_2_FD_129768 | JGI IMG/M metagenome (GOLD analysis project Ga0183260, IMG submission 129768) | Polar desert sand microbial communities from Dry Valleys, Antarctica - metaG UQ497 (22.06) (version 2) (version 2) | ecosystem: Environmental > Terrestrial > Soil > Desert | place... | reverse complement strand
TCGGTCGACTGCTCGAGGCCGGCACCGAGCCCGTCGTGATCACCGATCCGGACGACGTGGAGACAGCGGCTCGGGTCACGCGGATGGGTTCGGCGTGCGTCCTGTCCTGGCGGGACGTCGCCGAGCTCCCCCATCTGGTGCAGGCCCGTGTGGAGGCCCGCCGGAGCCTGCCGCCGCGTGCGGAGACCACCACCGAGGAAGGCTTCGCTACCGAGGCGGTAGGGGAGTCCCCGCTGGGTCAGCTGATAGCCGTCTGGGGGCCGGCCGGTGCGCCCGGGAGGAGCACGGTCGCCGTCGGCCTGGCCGCCGCCTGCGCCGAACGCCGGCTGCCCACCCTGTTGATCGACGCCGATGTCTATGGCGGTGCCGTTTCGTCGATGCTGGCGATGCTCGACGAGGTATCCGGAATCCTGGCAGCTGCTCGCCTCGCGAACACCGGCTCGCTCGACCGGGACGCACTGACTCAGCAGGTACGCCGGCTCGGCCCCTGGTTGCACGTTCTCACCGGGTTGCCGCGGGCGGACAGGTGGCCACAGCTGCGGCCGGGTGCCCTCGCGCAGATCCTGCATGTCTCCCGACAGCTGGCGTCAGTCGTCGTGGTCGACTGCGGCTTCTGCCTCGAGCTGGACGAGGAGATGTCATTCGACACCGCTGCGCCCCGGCGAAATGGTGCCACCACCATGACGCTTGAACGAGCCGACATCGTGCTGGCGGTGGGCTCGGCGGACCCGCTGGGACTGACCCGCTTGGCCCGGGGCGTTCTCGATCTCCGGGACGTGGCGCCGGACACTGAGGTCGCCGTCGTGGTGAACCGTGTCCGCAGCACTCTGGGCTGGTCGCGCCACGACATTGCGGCGATCTTGCAGCGCTTCACCGGGACCGATCCCGTCGCGTACCTGCCTGAGGACCAGCAGGCCGTCGACCGGTCCGCCGTAGCGGGAAAGACCCTGCCAGAGTGCGCACCCGGGTCGCCCTTGGCTGTCGCGCTCGCAGCGTTGGCCGCCGAGGTGGCCGGGATCGCCGTCGCACCCCGCCGGCGCTGGTTGCCACGTTGGGTGCCAGCGAGTGCCTCAGGCTGAGGAGAGCAACAACAACCCGCCCACGGGGTAACCTGCGGGCCATGGACGCCCATACCTTGGTGCCGCCGCCGGTCAACGAGACCGTTCTGGACTACCGACCCGGAAGCGCCGAGCGGGCTGAGCTGGAGGTCCGGCTCGGGCAGCTGCAGTCCGAACATCTCGATCTCACGCACACCATCGGGGGCCGACAGTGGGCCGGTGAGGGCGCCGCTGTCGACGTCGTTCAGCCGCACGCGCATCGGCAGCTGCTGGGCGTCCTGCACAAGGCGACGTCGACGGATGCCCGGGCTGCGGTGAACGCCGCCAAGCAGGCCGCCCCCGGGTGGCGCGACATGGCTTTCGACGACCGGGCTGCCATCATCCTCAAGGCCGCGGAGCTGTTGTCGGGCCCGTGGCGCCAGACGCTCAACGCGGCGACGATGCTGGGGCAATCCAAGACGGTGATCCAGGCCGAGATCGACGCCTCCTGCGAGCTGATCGACTTCTGGCGCTTCAACGTGCACTTTGCCGAGCAGCTGCTGGCCGAGCAGCCGGTGGCCCATTCCAAGGGCGTATGGAACCGCATGGATCATCGGGCCCTCGAGGGCTTCGTGTACGCGATCACACCGTTCAACTTCACCGCGATTGGGGCGAACCTACCGACCGCACCGGCGCTCATGGGCAACACCGTGGTGTGGAAGCCGGCGACCACGCAGACCTTCGCCGCGCACTTCACGATGCGGCTGCTCGAGGCGGCTGGTCTCCCGCCCGGTGTCATCAACCTGGTCGCTGGTGACGGCGTCGCGGTTTCCGACGTCGCCCTCAAGGATCCAGACCTCGCCGGGATCCACTTCACCGGGTCGACAGCGACGTTCCGGCATCTGTGGCGAGAGGTCGCGGCCAACCTCGACAGCTATCGGACGTACCCGCGGCTGGTGGGTGAGACGGGTGGCAAGGACTTCATCGTGGCGCATCCCAGCGCCGACCCCGACGTGCTGCGGACCGCGATGATCCGCGGTGCGTTCGAGTACCAGGGGCAGAAGTGCTCGGCCGCGTCGCGGGCATACGTCCCGCAGAGCCTGTGGAAGGCGATGAAGGCGGACTTGGTGGAGATCACCGAGGGCATCCCGATGGGGCCGGTCACCGACTTCAGCAACTTCATGGGTGCGGTGATCGACGACCGGGCCTTCGAGAGTCATAAGGCCGCCATCGACAGGGCGCATCGCACGTCGTCGATCGAGGTCGTCGCCGGCGGCAAGTACGACGACTCTGAGGGGTACTTCGTCCGGCCGACGATCCTGCTCGGCAGCGACCCGACGGACGAGATCTTCGTCACCGAGTACTTCGGGCCGATCTTGTCGGTCCACGTCTTCCCGGACGGCTCGTACGACAAGGTGGTCGACGAGGTGGAACCCACGGCGTCGTACGCGCTGACCGGGGCCATCATCGCCACCGATCGAGCTGCGATCGCCGATGCGCAGCACCGGCTGCGGTATGCGGCGGGCAACTTTTATATCAACGACAAGCCGACGGGGGCTGTCGTGGGGCAGCAGCCGTTCGGCGGCGGCCGGGCTTCGGGCACCAACGACAAGGCCGGTGCGATGCAGAACTTGCTGCGGTGGACCTCGACCCGGTCGATCAAGGAGACCTTCGTACCGCCGACGGATCACGCTTACCCACACATGGGTTGAGGCGGTGGCGCTCAGTTTTTTGACATACCCAGGACGCGTGGATCATCCGACGTGAGCCCGCTGACGCCCATCGCGGTGAGGACCTGAGCGCGGGACACGTCGTTGACCGTCCAGGCGACGACACCGCCGTATGCCTGCCCGAGCGCGCGCACCGCGTCATGCGTCAGCAACGAATGTCGAACGGTCACGGCGTCGCACTCGACGTCGCCTGAGATCAGCGCGGTGAGCGCCCCCTGTGCGGCCGCGCTGGCCCAAACCTCGAACCCGGAGGCGCGAAGCGGTGCCAGGGCAGACCAGTTCTTGGACGCCACGACGTAGCGACCGGGGTCGGTGAGGCTCAGGCGAATTCGGTGGGACAGCCGCGCAGCCCTGGTGCCGGTGTCGTCCTTGCAGTCCAGCAGGATCCGACATTGCGGGGGTACGTTGCCGGCCACCTGGTCGAGTAGGACGTCACGCGTCCACGGGCCGGTCACCCGTACCCGCCGGTTGTGCCGTTGCACCAGCTCGAGCCGCGGTAGCAGCGGCAGGTAATGCGTCGCCACCACGCGGTCGTTCCGGAGCCGTACGTCGATCTCGAAGACGGTGACGCCGAGCGCGGCCAGCCGTTGACACGCGACCGGGTCGGCAGGCGTGGTGTGCGCGACCGTCAACATCAGCTCGGGCCCGGCAGTGCACTGGGGACGCCGTAGCTCACGACCCGATCGTGGCACAGTCCACCGCCTCGAAGATCCGGTGTCGTACCCAGGCCTTCACCCGGCGGAGTCGCGCTTCACCTGGCGGGCGCGCCAGGTGAAGTGCGCTCATACCAGGTGAACCTGGGATAGCGGCGGCCGCGGCTAGCGGGCGAGATAGGCACGGCCCTCGGCTCCCTCGACGACGAGGGCAGCTCGGATCGCCTTGGCGATCTCCGGCTCGATCGTCTTGCCGAAGAACGGCACGTTGACCTTGACCTCGCCAACAAGTGTCTCCCGAGTGCCGCCGCCACCGACGGGCTCGAGTCGCAGCCGCCCGGTCATGCCAGCGGGCTGCCGACTGACCTGCACCCGCAGGTCGGCGGTGCGCGAACCATCGCTGTCGGCGGCCCCCCATGCCTCCGTCGCGACAATTTCGATGGTGTCGCCAACCATGGCCCGAACCGTTGCCGGCACCTGCGCGCGCACCTCGCGGACGACGGTGACGGTGGCCCCGCCGTCGACCGTCTCGATTCGCACGCTCCAGCGCAGCGCATGAGTCGCCTCGCACACCTGCTCCCGCCACGCCTGGTCGCACAACATCGCGAACACTTGCTCCAGCGGGGCGTCATACTCGATCGTCTCGCGCAACTGCATGCCCGTCATCATCGCGGGTGACCTTCGCCTACGCATTGACCAGATGGAGGGTTAGGGTCGTGTCGTTGCACAACGACGACCCGACGGCGGCTGTGAGGAGCGGTTCCGCGATGTCCACCGGCGCGACCGAATCGCTGGACGAGCTTCTCGACACGGTGCTCGAGGATGCTGAGGCAGTCCGTCCCACCGACGAGCTGGACCGCGACGAGGCGCACGAGCTGCTGGCGAGCTACTACCGGCACGTGGCCACCGACGAGCTCAACACACGCAGTCCGGACGACGTGTGCGGTGCCGCGCTCAGCCACTACCGACTGGCGGCCGAGCGACCGCAGGGCACCTCGCCCGTGCGTGTCTTCACCCCGACCGTGGAGAAGGACGGCTGGAGCGCGGGAGGTCGCAGCGTCGTCGAGGTGGTCACCGACGACATGCCGTTCCTCGTCGACTCGGTGACGTCGTACCTTTCGGTCAACGGGCATCCGTTCGACCTCGTCATCCACCCCCAGGTGATCGTCGAGCGCGACGTCGCTGGTGGCCTGCGCCGGGTGCTCGGGCTCGCGACCGGTGACGCGGCATCCTCGGTCGATTCGAGACTGTGCGAGTCGTGGATACACATCGAGATCGACAAGGTCATCGACCCCGCTGAGCACCGCGAGCTCGAGCAGGGCCTCGCAATTATCCTCCGAGACGTACGGGAGGCGGTCGAGGACTGGTCGAAGATGCGCAGCCGGGCGCTGTCGATCGTCGACACGCTGCGATCCAGCCCGCCGCCGTTGCCGGCAAGCGAGGTCGCGGAAACCGCGGCATTCCTGTCCTGGCTGGCCGATGACCACTTCACGTTTCTCGGCTATCGGGAGTACGCCCTCACCCTCGACGAGTGTGGCGTGGACGTCGTGCGCGCCCGGCCGGGCACCGGGCTCGGGTTCTTGCGCTCGGACCAGGAGCTCTCTCCCTCGGTCGGCCGGCTGCCACCTCCGGTCCAGGCCAAGGTGCGAGAGAAGAAGCTGCTGATCATCACCAAGGCGAACTCGCGCGCCACAGTGCACCGCTCGGTCTATCTCGACTACATCGGGGTGAAGACCTTTGGTGACGACGGTGAGGTCAACGGTGAGTGCCGGTTCCTCGGCCTTTTCACGTCGCCGGCGTACACCGAGAGTGTCGCGCACATCCCGGTCCTGCGGCGCAAGACAGAGGGCCTGTTTAACCGGTTGGGATTCGCCCCGCGCAGCCACAGTGGCAAAGCGTTGTTGGACTTCCTCGAGAAGTACCCGCGCGACGAGCTCTTCCAGACCTCACTCGAGACGTTGACGGAGACCGCCGACGCGGTCCTGCATATCCAGGAGCGGCGTCAGCTGCGGCTCTTCGTCCGCCGCGACGACTACGGCCGGTATCTCTCGTGCATCGTCTACCTGCCTCGGGACCGCTACAACACTCGGGCACGGCTGCGGATGCAGGCGATCCTCGCCAGCGCCGTCGGCGGCGAGCCGGCCGTGGACTTCACGGCCCGAGTTACCGAATCCGTGCTTGCCCGGCTCTACTTCGTCGTCCGGCCCGCACGGGGCGAGGTGGTTCCGGATGTCGACGTGGCCGCCCTCGAGCAACGGCTCACCGACGCCACCCGGGTATGGGAGGACGACCTCTCCCGCGCCGCCGGTGACATGCTCGACGAGGGTGAGGCGATGCGTCTCGTCCGCGAGTACGGGCAAGCGCTGCCGGAGGCGTACAAGGAGGAGTTCGGCGCCCGCAGCGCCGTCAGCGACTTGCTCCGGCTCGAGGCCGTCGACCCGGAGCAGCGGATCGCCCTGGACCTCTACCGGCAGGCGCACGCCAAGCCGGGAGAGGGCAGGTTCAAGGTCTACCGCACCGGTGAGCCGCTGACGCTGTCGCAGGTGCTCCCGCTGTTCACGTCGCTGGGCCTGGAGGTGGTCGACGAGCGCCCGTACGCCGTCAGCAGGCCCGCTGGCCCGGCTTGGATCTATGACTTCGGGTTGCGCTTCCGCGGCGAGGTGAGTGACACCACCAGAGCACTCGTGCAAGACGCGTTCATGGCGTGCTGGCGTCGCAACGCCGAGGCGGACGGCTTCAACCGACTGGTCATCGCGGCGGGGCTCACATGGCGCCAGGCCAGCGTGCTGCGGGCGTACGCGCGTTACCTGCGGCAGGGCGGCACCACTTTCAGCCAGGACTACATCGAAGCGTCCTTGTTGGCCAATGTTCCGATCACCCGGCTGCTGGTCGAGCTGTTCGAGGCCAGGTTCGACCCCGGGCGCAACGATATTCCCGCGGACGCCGAGTCCCGCGTGGCCAAGTTCGAGGACATCGATCAGCGGATCGCGGTCGCACTCGACGACGTGGCAAGCCTTGACCAGGACCGGATCCTGCGCTCGTACCGGACCCTGATCGGGGCTTCCTTGCGGACCAACTACTACCAGCCGGGTGCCGACGGCCAGCCAAAGTCGTACACCTCGTTCAAGCTGGAGGCCAGCCGCATCGATGACCTGCCGCGGCCGCGGCCACGCTTCGAGATCTTCGTGTACTCACCGCGGTTCGAGGGCGTGCATCTGCGATTCGGGTATGTCGCCCGAGGAGGCTTGCGCTGGTCGGATCGCCGGGAGGATTTCCGCACTGAGGTGCTGGGACTGGTCAAGGCGCAGATGGTCAAGAACGCGGTGATCGTGCCGGTCGGGGCGAAGGGCGGTTTCTACTGCAAGGAGCTGCCGGATCCGGCAGCGGACCGCGACGCGTGGCTGGCCGAGGGCATCGCTTGCTACCGGACGTTCATCAGCGGCCTGCTCGACGTCACCGATAACCGGGTGGATGGGACCAACGTGCCACCGCCCAAGGTGGTCCGTCATGACCGCGACGACGCCTATCTGGTGGTGGCGGCCGACAAGGGTACGGCGACGTTTTCCGACATCGCCAACGAGGTCGCCGAGGATTATGGGTTCTGGCTGGGCGACGCGTTCGCCTCTGGCGGCTCGGCCGGCTACGACCACAAGGCGATGGGCATCACCGCGCGTGGTGCCTGGGTGGCTGTGCAGCGGCACTTCCGGGAGCGAGGCACTGACGCGCAGTCCACGGACTTCACTTGCGTGGGCATCGGTGACATGTCCGGCGACGTGTTCGGCAACGGCATGCTGCTCAGCCAACGCATCAAGCTGGTGGCTGCCTTCGATCACCGGCACGTATTCCTCGACCCGACCCCCGACCCGGCCGCGTCGTACGCCGAACGGCGGCGACTGTTCGAGCTGCCGCGTTCCAGCTGGGCAGACTACGACCCCAGTTTGATCTCGCCGGGCGGTGGGGTTTTTGCTCGGGCGTCGAAGTCCATCCCGCTGAGCGACCAGCTGCGCAAGAGCCTCAACATCAACACCGAGGCGACCACGATGACGCCGCTGGAGCTCATTTCCGCGATCCTTCGCGCCCCCGTCGACCTGTTGTGGAACGGCGGCATCGGGACCTACGTGAAAGCTTCGATCGAGAGCAACGCCGACGTCGGCGACAAGGCCAACGACTCCATCCGCGTCAACGGCTCCGACCTGCGGTGCATGAGCGTGGTGGAGGGCGGCAACCTGGGGCTCACCCAGCTCGGGCGGATTGAGTACGCCCGCTCCGGTGGTCAGGTCAACACCGACTTCATCGACAACTCCGCCGGCGTTGACACCTCCGATCACGAGGTCAATATCAAGATCCTGCTCGACCGCATGGTCAACCAGGGCAAACTCAGCGACGAGGAGCGCAATACGCTGTTGGTGCAGATGACCGACGAGGTCGGGGCGCTGGTGCTCACCGACAACTACGAGCAGAACGTAGCGCTCGCCACCGGCGTCGCTCAGGCACCCCAGCTGTTGCATGTCCACGGGGACTGGATCCGACGGCTGGAGAAGGCCGGGAGACTCGACCGCACGCTGGAGTACCTGCCGTCGCACAAGGAGATCGCGCAGCGGATCTCCGACAAGCAAGGGCTGACCGCACCGGAGCTGTCGGTGCTGATGGCGTACACCAAGATCATCCTCGCCGAGGAGCTGATCGAGAGCGATCTGCCCGACGACCCGTTCCTTCGTAACCACCTCTACGGGTACTTCCCGTCGCCGATGCGTCAGGACTACCGGACACAGATGGACGGGCACCCGCTGCGACGGGAGATCATCGTGACCCAGGCGGTCAACGAGCTCGTCAACAGTGCCGGCACCACGTTCTTCCACCGGCTCTCGGGCGAGACTGGTGCCACCCCGGCCGAGCTGGCGCGGGCGTTTGCCATCGCCCGGGAGATCTTCGGTGTTCGCGTGCTGACGCACGAGATCAAAGACCTCGACGGCACCATCGACGCCGCCGTGCAGACACAGATGCGTCTTGCGGCGCGCACCCTGACTGAGCGGGTGTCGCGCTGGCTCATCAACAACCGGCGTCATCTCGACGCGGCAGCCGCCGTTGAGCACTTCGACCCGGCAATCCAACAGCTGGTACGGCAGCTGCCGTCAGTGTTGGTCGGGCGCCAGAAGCAGGCGTTGGAGCAGCGGGCGACAACGCTGACGAAGGCAGGCGTTCAGCAGGAACTGGCCGACCGGGTCGCGGGACTGCCGGAGGCCTATGCCGCGCTGGGGATCGTTGACACGGCTCACCGAGACTCCGTCGACTCGCTGCAGGCTGCCCGGCTGCACTTTGCGCTCAGCGAACACCTCGGACTCGACCGGCTGGTCGAGCGCATTCTGGCGCTGCCGCGTGACGACCGCTGGCGTACGATGGCGCGGGCGACATTGCGCGACGACCTCTACGCCGTCCACACGCAGCTGACGTCCAAGGTGCTCGCCAGCACTCCGTCGGACTCCGAACCGCAGGAGAGGGTGAAAGCCTGGGCACACGACGAGGGAGCGGTCCTGAAGCGCGCGTCGGATACCCTGACAGAGATCTGGGGCACCAAGGCGGCTGACCTCGCCCGCTTGTCGGTGGCGCTGCGGGTCGTGCGCTCGTTACTGTAAGTCGCCTCGACTACGCTGAGCGAGCAAGATCGCCGGCGACAGGAAGCAAAGTGACGATGACTCGGCATACTCGCGCTACCACCCTGTGTCTCACGTTGGCCGTCACCCTGAGCCTCGTTGTGGGCTTGATGCTGGCGGGAGCCCCGGTCAGCGCCGCTGTGGCGGGCAGGCGCCCGTTGATGAGCGCGGAAATCGGCCGCGGCGACCCCGCCGCCTATGCGTTCTTCGCCGAGATCGACGGCGAGCCCATCCACTGGAACCCGTGTCGACGGATCGGGTGGCGCCTCAACTTGGGCAGGGCGCCCGATCGTGCCCGCCCGCAGGCGAGGGAGGCGCTGCGGCGCGTCAACAAAGCGACCGGCCTGCGGTTTCGCTATCAGGGTCGCACCAGCGCCCGGCCGAACGCCCGTGGCCGGAACTACCCGCGCGATACCTCGCTCGTGATGGGGTGGTCGACACCCCGCCGGTCTCAGCTGACCCGAGGCCAGGCTGGCGTAGGGGGTCCGCAGTGGTCGTCCACGGGGGAGATCGTCACCGGCTTCGTGCTGTTGAACGCCAAGATTGAGTTGCAGCCAGGATTCGGCCAGGGCACCAAGTTCGGCTACCAGGGCACGCTGGGTCAGCTGATGATGCACGAGTCCGGGCACGCCGTCGGGCTCGACCACGTGTCGGACCCCGCCCAGATCTTGTATCCAATGCTGACCGATAAGCGGGCGACCTGGGGTGCCGGCGACAAGAACGGCCTGCGCCAGGTCGGCAAACGCGCCGGCTGCTTCTGACCCGGTCAGACGGACTCGCCGAGCGAGTCGGCCTGTTCCCTTGTGGCCGTCATCCACGCCCACTCCCGGCGCTGTCCCTCGTTCCACTGTGCCGACTCCTCGGAACTTAGCCGTTGGAAGCCGCTCGACAGATAGCAGCGGATAGCCGTGACGTTGTCGGGTTCGACTCGCAGCATCGCCGTGGCCAGTCCGGTCGCCGCAGCCTTTGCTACCAGCACCCGGACGAGTCGCTGGCCCAGTCCTCGGCCGCGCAGCTCGGGCGCGACGATGAGCCGGGCCAGCTCGACCTCGTTCTCCTCGGCGTCTAGCCACAGCTCGCCGTACCCGACCAGCCGGCCGTCGGTCGCGACCGTCACCCATGGCTCAACATCCGGGCCGTCCCACCACGCGAAGACCTCCTCGGGCGGAATCGGATGCCAGCCGGCGATCGTGTCCGCGTCGAGCGAGGTGGGTCGCCGCAACGGAGTCGGGGAGATGGGTTCGTCGGTCATACGGCATCTCCGGTCCTGTGCGTACCGCGAGCGCGCAAGCCACCGATGTGACACAACAGCACGCGTCTGACCAGTGAATACGTCTGATGCGACGCTGACAACTAGGTTTTGCACAGTCGCCGACCGAGCCCTTCCCGCCGGGCTCCGCAGCGTGCCAGGATCCCCCCGAGTACGCAATTTTGCGCTCGTCGGCCACTTGGGGATTGCATGGCGACGACCCGTATTGACGATCGCCGACAAGCCGTGACCGAAGGTCGCCCCGAGCTGACCGCGGCCTTGGCAGAGCTGGTACGCGAGCGGGTGCGTGACGAGGGCCTCGATCCGCAAGCCGATCCCGGTGCGGTGCGGGGCATCGCAGACCGGGTGGTTTCCGCTCACGACCGGCGGAGCCTGACGGGGGCGGTCGACCCGCTGGACGACGTCGCCGGGCTCGTCGACGACCTGGTGGCCAGCGTCTCGGGTTTCGGCGCCCTTCAGCCCTATCTCGAGGACCCGACGATCGAGGAGGTCTGGATCAACGACCCGGCCCGGGTGTTCGTCGCTCGTCAGGGGAGTCATGAGCTGACCACCACGATTCTCACTCCGGAGGAGGTTCGCGAGCTCGTCGAGCGCATGCTCAAGTCGAGCGGGCGGCGCCTTGACCTAAGCCAGCCGTTTGTCGACGCCTTACTGCCGGGCGGGCATCGCCTCCACGTCGTGCTGGAAGGAATCTCCCGCGGCTTCGCCGCGGTTAACATCCGAAAGTTCGTTGCTCGCGCCCACAACCTGCACGACCTCGTCGATCTCGGCACGCTGGATGCGCGAGCAGCGGCGTTCCTGCGGGCGTCGGTGATCGCCGGTCTCAACCTCGTCGTCTGCGGGGGGACGCAGGCGGGCAAGACAACTCTGCTCAACTGCTTGGCCGCAGCAATCCCCGGTGGCGAACGGGTGATCTCGTGTGAGGAGGTCTTCGAGCTTCGGTTCTCCCACCCGGACTGGGTTGCGCTGCAGACGCGGCCGGCAGGCTTGGAGGGCACCGGAGAGATCCGGCTGCGCGAGCTCGTAAAGCAGTCGTTGCGGATGCGCCCGTCGCGGATCATCGTCGGTGAAGTCCGCGCCGAAGAATGTCTGGACCTGCTGCTCGCACTCAACGCTGGGCTGCCTGGAATGGCCAGCCTGCACGCCAACTCGGCTCGCGAGGCCTTGGTGAAGATGTGCACCCTCCCGCTCCTTGCCGGGGAGAACATCGGTTCCCGCTTTGTGCTGCCGACGGTTGCGGCGTCCGTCGACTTGGTCGTCCACATCGGTTTCGACCACAGCGGGGCCCGGCGTGTCGAGGAGATCGTCGCCGTATCGGGGCGGGTGGAGAACGACGTCATCGAGGCCGAGCCACTCTTCGCCCTCCACCATGGACGGTTGCAGCGTTTGTCGGGCATGCCTCCTCGCCTTGAGCGCTTCGAGCGATGCGGGATCGACCTGGACCGGTTGCTCCACCGAACTCCCGGGGTGATCACCGGGGAAGGTCGTCGCTGAGATGGGGGCGCTGCTTGGTCTCCTGCTCGGGACCGGTTCGTTCCTCGTCTGGTCGGCGCTGACGGGGACCGACCGGCTAGTCGCTCGCGGGACACGCTCCTTCGGGCTGACAGAGCTGCTGCGCCGCGCCGGGGTCGAGGGCGTCACGCCCGTTGGCGCCGCACTACTGTCCGCGAGCGTCGCTGTCGTGACGGGGGCGGCGATGCTGGCGATATCTGGGACGCCACCGGTCGCTGTCGTCTTCGCCCTGATGGCGGCGTACCTGCCCATCGCGGTATTGCGCGGCCGGGCGCGCCGGCGCCAGCGTGAGTTCGCCGAGCTGTGGCCAGAGGCGGTCGACAACCTGGCTTCGGCCGTTCGCGCCGGTCTGTCCCTCTCCGAGGGGTTGGTGCAGCTGGGGGAGCGCGGGCCAGAGCCGCTGCGGGAGCCTTTCGTGAAGTTTGCTCGCGACTACCAGGCGTCGGGTCGCTTCAACGACTGCCTCGACCTGCTGAAGCGGCGGTTGGCCGATCCCGTGGGGGACCGCGTTGTCGAGGGACTTCGCATCGCACGCGACGTCGGTGGTGGCGACCTGGGACGCATGCTTCGGGCATTGTCGGGATTCCTACGCGACGATGCCCGTACCCGGGCAGAGCTCGAATCCCGACAGGCCTGGACCATCAACGGCGCCCGGCTCGCGGTAGCAGCCCCGTGGCTGGTGTTGCTGATGATGTCGTTCCAGCGCGACATCATTTCCCGGTATGCGTCCACCACCGGTGTGCTGGTGCTCGCGACCGGTGCCGCGTCATGCCTCGTCGCCTACCGGCTGATGACATGGCTCGGTCGGCTACCGGTCGAGCAGCGGATCCTTTCGTGAGCGGCGCAGCGGTCGGAGTCCTTCTGGGCGCGGCCTGGGCAACGGGCAGCTGGCTGGTCGCTGCCAGTGTGCTGCGTTCGCGCCGACCGGCACTGGCCGACCGCGTCATGCCGTACCTCCAGGACTTGCCGCAAACGCCACGGATGGCAACCGAGCCGCAGGCCACCGTCGCACCGGCTGCAGTGGGTTGGGCGATCTTCGGTCCGTCGGTTCGCCGGCTGGCTGGCGGCTTGGAGCGCCTGCTGGGTGGCAGCGCGTCGGTGCGGCGGCGCCTCGAGCGACTCGGCTCGCCGATGACGACCGAGCAGTTTCGCGTCTCACAGCTGCAGTGGGGGCTTGTCGCCTTCACCGCGGTGGCCGCGCTGGGGCTGCTGCTCACTCTGCACTCTGCGGTGGCGCCGCTACCGATGTTGACGGCCTGCGCGGTCGCCTTCGCCGTCGGTGTCCTCTGCTGCGATCAAGCACTCACGTCCGCCGTGCGTCGCCGTGAGGAGCGCATGCTCGCCGAGTTCCCCGCGGTTGCTGACCTGCTCGCATTGTCGGTCGCTGCTGGTGAAGGGCCACTCTCGGCCTTGGAGCGTGTCGCCACCGTGAGCCACGGTGAACTGACGCATGACGTTCGGCTCCTCTTGGGTCAGGTACGCACCGGTACGCCGGTGCACCGCGCCCTGGACGCTCTTGCCGTTCGTACCGGCGTTCCCGCCGTCGCTCGGTTCGCCGAGGGGTTGGCAGTGGCAATCGAGCGGGGGACCCCGTTGGTGGATGTGCTTCATGCCCAGGCGGCGGACGTCCGCGAGGCAGGGAGGCGCGCCTTACTGGAGGCCGGCGCCCGCAAGGAGGTGGCGATGATGATTCCGGTGGTCTTCTTGATTCTGCCGATCACGGTGATCTTCGCTTTCTTCCCCGGCGTGATCGGCCTCGACCTCACAAGCCCATGACCACTGTCGACCGATGAGAACGAAGGTGAGGACGATGATCGTCACCCGCAACCTGGTAGGGCGTCGCCTGCCTCTGAGCCGTCTCGCGAAGCTGGTCGCCCTGCTGCTTAGCCTGCTGCTCGCGCCGCGCCGAGGTGATCGCGGCGATGTTCCTGGCTGGGTGATGATCACGGTCATGACGGCAGGACTGGTGGCGATCCTGACAGCGGTTGCCGGTCCCGCGTTGAAGGATCTGCTGCAGGAGGCGCTGTCCTCGGTCGGTGGCTGACCGTGATCCGGGGTGGCAACCGGGCTCGCCGAGCCGCTGACACCGGCTCGGCCGTCGTCGACTTCGTGCTGGTGATGGTCATCGCGGTGCCATTGGTCCTCGGCGTGATCCAGCTCGGCCTGGTGCTTCACGTTCGCAACACCCTGGCAGCGGCTGCGTCGGAGGGCGCCCGGTACGCCGGCACGATCGACCGGGCACCGCAAGACGGTGTCGACCGTACTCGTCAGCTGATCGCCGGTGCCCTGGTCGAGCGGTACGCCTCGCAGGTGAGCGCAGCGGCCACCACCGTCAACGGCTACCCCGGCGTAGTCGTCCGGGTGCATGCCCAGGTGCCGGCGCTCGGACTCTTCGGCCCCTCGGTGGATCTCGATGTGGCGGGCCACGCCGTGAAGGAGACGCTGCCTTGAGGCCCCGCCGATGGACCCGACACGACGAGCGAGGCTCGGCGCTGGTCGAGTTCATCTGGCTTGGCCTGCTGCTGCTGATCCCGCTGGTCTACCTGTTGCTCGCGGCGTTCGACGTCCAACGCGCGTCGTACGGGGCCAGCGCCGCGAGCCGTGCGGCCGGACGGGCGTTCGTTCTGGCACCCAGTCAACCGGTTGGCTACGCCCGTGCGGAGGCGGCGGCCCTGGTGGCGCTGGCGGATCAGGACATCCACGGGGGTGCCCGTGTTGCGGTCACCTGCGTCCCCGACCCGACACGCTGCCTCAGCTCAGGCTCGCTCATCACGGTGTCGGTCACCGTGCAACAGCCGTTGCCGGTCGCTCCGGCGGTCTTCGGGGGCTCGGCCCCGTCGGTGCGTGTGGTGAGTACCCATGTCGAGCCGTACGGCACGTTTCGGGAGGACCGCTCATGAGGTTGTCATCGAAGCGGCGCGAGGCGGGCCAGGTCACCCTGATGCTTGTCGGCTTCTTCGTGCTCTTGGTCCTGCTGGCAGCCGTGGTGGTCGACGCGTCGGCGGCATACTTGCGCCGCCAGTCGCTCAACTCGCTCGCCGACGGGGCGGTCCTGGCCGCCGCCGACGGCGTGCATGGTGAGCAGGTTTACACCGGTGGCCTGGGTGACCGGGCGAAGGTCGATCCCGCTGTTGCCGCTCGCTACGTGACCGAGTACCTGCGTCAGACCGGTGCGCTCGCGCGCTATCCCGGCCTGATCTGGGCGGTGCATGCCTCCGATGAGCTCGTGTCGGTGGAGTTGGCTGCCCCGCTGCAGCTCCCGATCAGTCCGCCAGGTTGGGACGACGCGACCACGATCACCGGGGAGGCGTCCGCCGTCATCCCGGTCACGTGACAGGACCACCTGCCACCGTCAGATCAGGTCAGGACCTGGCGTGGCAGTGACAAGTCGTCATCAGTATCAAGTCGGCGGGTCAGATCCAGCCCAGGTCACTGAACTCGGGGAAGCCCTGCCAGTAGGCGCCCCAGCCCAGCAGCAGTAGGAGAGTCGTCGTGAACGTGACAAGCGCCAGGACGCCGCGCGGCGTTCGCCGTGCCTGCCATCCCGCGACCAGGAAGCCGGCGCAGGTCGCGAGTCCGAGCACCGGCGTGGCGCCCTCGACGTAGCTGTTGAACAGCGTGATCCCGACGGCCGCCGCGAGCAGGTATCCCACTCGGCCGACGTGGAGCGTCCGATCCGCAAGCGCGACGAACACCGCTGCAAAGACGACCGCCACGCCGGCGAACAGCAGGTGGTGGCCGATGACCTCGTCCCACACATGGGCATCACCGAAGCGGCCGTGGCTGAGCGCATTCGCCGCCAAATGGACGCCGTGACCTTCCACCATGATGGTGGCGCCGGCGCCGAAGAGCCACCAGACGCCTGGGCGCGGCCGTAGGGCGACCAAGGTCATCGCCGCGGTGCCCACGAGCGCGACGGGGGTGAGCACGCCGAGCCAGCTCGGGATCCTCGTCGGCGAGACGGCCCGGAGCCCGGCGAGGAGCAATCCCTCCTGCAAGCCCAGCACGACCGCGATCGCGAACGCCGCGAGCCGCGGCTCGCAGCGCTGCGTACGCACTCTCACGTCCAACACCACCGCACCACTGTGCCACCGAAAGCGTCGCGCGTAGGCTGGATGATCGTGGCCGGATCCGACTTCGACGTGCAGACCAAGGCGCTGGATGCGACGCTGACGACGATCGAGCGGGTGCTCGACCTGCCTCGGATGCGGGCCGAGATGGCCGAGCTGCAGGAGCAGGTGTCGGCGCCAGACCTGTGGAACGACCAGGCTCACGCTCAGCGGGTCACCGGGCGTCTCTCGGTGCTGCAGTCCGAGCTCGATCGGGTCAGCGAGCTGCGTTCCCGCCTCGATGATGTGCAGCTGATGGCACAGCTGGCCGCCGAGGAGAGCGACGCCCCAACACAGACCGAGGCCGAGACCGAGCTGTCCCGTATCGTCAAGGCCATCGAAGCCCTGGAGGTGCGCACCCTCCTCTCCGGTGAGTACGACGCACGGGACGCACTGATGAGCGTGCGATCCGGCGCCGGCGGCGTCGACGCTGCTGACTTCGCCGAGATGCTGATGCGGATGTACCTCCGCTGGGCCGAGCAGCACGGCTATCCGGTGGAGATCTTCGACACCTCGTTCGCCGAAGAAGCCGGCATAAAGTCTGCGACCTTCGCGATCAGAGCCCCTTACGCGTACGGGACGCTGTCGGTGGAGTCGGGAACGCACCGACTGGTGCGGATCTCACCGTTCGACAACCAGGGACGGCGGCAGACGTCGTTCGCGGCCATCGAGGTCGTGCCGGTGATCGAGCAGACCGACGAGATCGACATCCCCGAAGAAGAGATCCGGGTCGATGTCTACCGGTCCTCGGGACCAGGCGGTCAGTCGGTCAACACGACGGACTCCGCAGTCCGCTTGACCCATGTGCCGACCGGGATCGTGGTCAGCGTCCAGAACGAGAAGAGCCAGCTGCAAAACCGTGCCACGGCCATGGTGATCCTCAAGGCCAAGTTGCTCGCGGTCAAGCGCGCCGAGGAACGGGCCACGCTCGACGAGCTGCGTGGCGACGTTGCCGGATCATGGGGCGACCAGATGCGGTCGTACGTGCTGCATCCGTACCAGATGGTCAAGGATCTGCGGACCGAGTATGAAACCGGCAACACCGCGGCGGTGTTCGACGGACAAATCGACGAGTTCCTCGAGGCCGGCATCCGTTGGCGCCGGGGTGTAGAGCGGGCCGAGGCCCGCGCCTAGCGCTCGACCCTCACCAGCGTGCCTGCAGGAGCGTTGCCCCGCTCCGACGTAGACTCGACGATCGGCGTGACATCCCTGCTTGGGGCACGTCCCTGCTCCCGATCCCCGGCCGTGGACACCTGTGATCCGCTTCGAGAACGTGACCAAGGCGTACCCGGGACTCAGCCGCCCGGCGCTCGACACTGTCGATGTGGCGGTCCACCGCGGGGAGTTCGTCTTCCTCGTGGGTGCCTCCGGATCGGGCAAGTCGACGTTCTTGTTGCTGGTGCTGCGCGAGCTGCGTCCCAGCGGTGGCCGGGTGTTCGTCGCCGACAAGGAGATCAACCGACTACCGGGATGGAAGGTTCCCGGGCTGCGCCGCCAGATAGGGACGGTCTTTCAGGATTTCCGGTTGCTTCCCCACAAGACGGTCAGCGAGAACGTCGCCTTCGCATTGCAGGTCATCGGCAAACCGCGATCGGTCATTGACCGGGTGGTGCCGGAAACGCTCGAGCTCGTGGGACTCGGCGGTAAGGGCAACCGGATGACCGATGAGCTCTCCGGTGGCGAGCAGCAACGGGTGGCCATCGCCCGCGCCTTTGTCAATCGACCGCTGATCCTCATCGCCGACGAACCGACCGGCAACCTCGACCCCGCCACCTCCGTCGGCATCATGAAGCTGCTCGACCGGATCAACCGCACCGGCACCACCGTCGTGATGGCCACCCACGACTCAGGCGTCGTTGATCAGATGCGCAAGCGGGTGATCGAGCTCGAAGGTGGCAAGGTCGTCCGCGACCAGTCGCGCGGTGTGTACGGCTATCAGAACTGACGTCCGCCTAGGGCGCCGGCCCCTAACCACTTCGGAGACCATGCAGATCGGGCAGATTCTTTCCGAGCTAGGCACCGGCCTTCGCCGCAACGTGTCCATGACGGTATCCCTCGTGGTGACCACATTCGTGTCGCTGACGCTGGTCGGGTTCGGCGCGCTGGTGATCATGCAGACGGACAAGACCGAACAGTTCTTCGGCGATCGGCTGCAACTGCAAGTGACGCTGTGCTCCAGCTCGTCGATCGCCGGCACCTGTCTCGAGGGTGAGGTGTCCGAAGAGCAGCGGGGCCAAATCCAATCGACCCTGGTTAAGAACGACGACGTGGAGGGGGTGCGCTTCCAAAGTTCGCAGGAATCCTATGACAAGGCGAAGGAGTTGTTCTCCCAAAGCCCATCTACGGAACGCGTCTTTGAAATAACCCGGCCGGACCAGTTCTCGTCCGCTTTCTTCGTCACTTTGCGCGACCCTAACGACACGGACAGTGTCAGTCAACAGATGGAAGGCACCGTCGGCGTCGACCACGTTCTGAGTTTGACCGAGCAGCTGAAGCCGCTTTATCTGACCTTGGCGTTGTTGCGGAACGCATCTCTTATCATCGCTGCACTGCTGGTCACCGCCGCGATCATGCAGGTGTCCAACACGATTCGCCTTGCCGCGTACGCTCGCCGGCGGGAGATCGGCATCATGCGCTTGGTCGGCGCCTCGAGCTGGCACATCCAGCTGCCGTTCGTCCTCGAGTCATTGTTGGCAGCTTTGCTGTCCGGTGCGATGGCTTGCGCCGCCTTGGCCGCGTTCATGCAGTTCGCCATCTTTGACGGAGTACTCGATTCACGCATCGCGACCATCACCGATTGGATAGGCTGGCACGAAGCGCTCCTCGCCGGAGGCTTCACGCTTGCGCTCGGCGTCGTGCTCGCACTAGTACCGACGCTCGTAATGACTCGGAAATACCTCGATGTATGAGCAGTGTCGGCTACGGTCGAGTCATATCGGCTCGGGCACCGGCCCGGTTACGCCGACGGCAGCGCTAAACGACTCCTATACGCAAGGGCAAAGGCTTCACTGTGGCTCGACGCTTCCCCCGTGGTCGCACCCGGTGCCCGATCGGCAGGTACGCGTCTGAGACTTCCGAGGCACACCCAGTCGAGCCGGGCACCTCGACGCGACTCCGAGTGCGTCGAGTCGGCGCCATTGCTGCGCTCGTCGTGGCGCTCATTGCGTCGATAAGTGCGCCGAGCTTCGCTGGTCGAGACGACGAGCTCAAGAACCAACAGCAAGACCTCGGTCGCGACCTCAAGTCGGCGACCAGCTATCTGCATGAGTCGAGCGCGGAGCTGATCTCCGCCACGAAGGCGCTGGCGCGATCCCGGGCTCAGCTTGTGGACGCGCGGACGCAACTGAACGAAACCCGTGTACAGCTCGACGTTGCCATCGAGCTCGATCTGCAGGCACAGCGAGAGCTCGACGAGGCCGAGGGCCGCCTCCTCGTTGCTGAGGAAGCGGTGGCGGACAGCCAGCAGGAGGTGTTTGAGGCCCGGGAGGCACTGGCTGCCTTCGTCGTGAACTCCTACCAGTACGGCAATCCGTCGCTGATGAGCCTCGGCGTTGTCCTCGACGGTGGCAGTACGACGGATTTCAGTGAGCGGTTGAGCCTGGCCGAGTCCGTGGCAGGTGCCCAGGTGAGCACTGTTGACGAGCTGCGCGCGGCCACCACCCTGCTCGAGATCCGTGAGCAGCAGGTGGCAGAGGTGCGTAACGAGGTGGCAGCCCGGCGAGCCGAGGCAACCGAAAACCTCCAGCGTAAGGAACTACTAGAGGCGACGGCTCTGGCCGAGGCGAACGCGGTGATCTCTCTCGTCCAGGAGCGTCAGGCCGCACACGCGCGAGCCACCAAGGCCAAGCGGGCGGACCTGCGCCACATCGCCGAGCTCGAACAAGAGCGGGCTCGTATCGAGCTCATGCTGCAGCGGATCGCGCTGCGTCAGAGCACGGGCAACCTGACCATCGATGACCAGAGCGGCTGGCTGAGCGTGCCGCTGGCCGACCCCTACATCACGTCACCGTTCGGCATGCGAATGCATCCGATCCTCAAGGTCGTGAAGCTGCACGACGGCACCGACTTCTCGGCCGCCTGCGGGTCGCCGATCTATGCGGCGGCGCCCGGCGTTGTGGTCTCGGAGTACGTGGACGGCGGCTACGGCGACCGCATCATCATCTCCCACGGGAACGTCAACGGCGTCAGCCTTGCCACCTCGTACAACCACCTCAGCCGCTTCGTCGTAAGCGACGGTCAGCGCGTGAAGCGAGGTCAACTGATCGCTCTGGCTGGTACGACCGGGTACTCCACCGGGTGTCACCTGCACTTCATGGTGTACGAGAACGGTGTCGCCGTGAACCCGCTCACCTGGTTGTGACGCTGTAGGAAACAATGACCGCCATGGCTCGGGAGCAGGGGCGAAAGGTGGTCGCGCAGAACCGCAAGGCGCGCTATGACTACCACGTCGAGGACACCTACGAGGCCGGCCTGGTGCTGACCGGCACCGAAGTCAAGTCGTTGCGCGCTGGGCGGGCCTCACTCGTCGACGGGTTCGCCGAGGTCGAGGGCGGCGAGATATGGCTGCGCGGGGTGCACATACCGGAATACACGCAGGGGACATGGACCAACCACGAGCCACGCCGCGCCCGCAAGCTGCTTTTGCACCGGCTCGAGATCGAACGCCTCTCGGCGCGCGCGGCTGAGCGTGGCTTGACCATCGTTCCGCTCTCGCTCTACTTCAAAGACGGTAGGGCGAAGGTCGAGATCGCGTTGGCGCGAGGCAAGAAGTCGTATGACAAGCGCCAGGCCCTGGCCGAGAAGCAGGCCAAGCGGGAGACGCAGCGTGAGCTCGGCCGTCGGACCAAGGGCCGCACCGCCTAGTCGCGGGTCGCGACGGCGAGCAGGTACTCCTGCTCGAAGCGTGCCTCCTCCTCCGTGCCGAGGTTCCATTCGTGGCAGAAAGCCTCGAACGCCGCGTCGAACTCCGCCTCGCGTTCGTTACGACGTGCGTTCCCGAGCGCCGTGATGGTCGGTCCATAGAGGTTCTTGAAGTGCTCGCCGTAGTCGAGCGGGTGCTGGAAGGCGGTGATCTCGAGCACCCTGCGCTCGAGCGTCGTGAACGTGACCCGGTCACCGAAGAGGGCGCGGATGTGTTCCTCCGAACCCCACTGAGGCGGCGGCTCCGCTCCCGGCGGTGGTGGCGGAGCAAACGGCTTCATCATGCGGAACAGTGCCCCGATCATTCCCTCCGGTGTCCAGTTCGCCATCCCGATCGTCCCACCGGGTTGGCACACGCGAACGAGCTCGTCGGCCACCGGCTGATGGTGCGGGGCGAACATGGCTCCGATGCACGACATGACGACCTCGAAGTCTCGATCGGGGAATGGCAGACGTTCTGCGTCGGCCTCCACCCACTCGAGCTTGAGGCCCATCGACTCCGCCCGGGCTTGGCCCGCGTCCAGCAGCTCCGGTGTCAGGTCACTCGCCACCACCGACGCACCGCGCTCGGCGGCCGGGATGGAGGCGTTGCCCGAGCCGGCCGCGACGTCCAGCACGCGCATGCCGGTTCCAATTCGGCAGGCGTCGGCAAGAACCGGCCCCAGCGGAGAGAGGAACGTCTCTACCATCGAGGCGTAATCGCCTGAGGCCCACATTGCCCGGTGCCGCGTCTTCAGCTCTTGATCTGGGTTAGCGATAGTCATGGGTAACCTCCAGGGTTCGTCGGCACGCTACACCGACGCGCACGGGGCGGGTCCGGGGCCAGGCGGTGGGCTGTCGGAGACGAGGGTGCGACCAGCCTCCGGCCGACCGACGGAGCCCGGTTCAGGCAGGGTTCCATCGGTCGGCCGAGCCGGCCGTTGGGGTTGGGGTTACCGGGGCGGGAACTGCGAGTTGCGCGCGGGTGTGGCGAGGTTCGCAGTCGGAGCCTTGGCGGTGAATCCGATGACGACGCAGTTGATGTTGACCCCTGAGGCGCCGTACGGCGTGGGCTTCCCGGTCACCGGGTCAACGCCGGTGAGCAGGTCGGGGCGTCGGGCGGCCAGGTTGAAGACCTGGACCTCGTCGATCTGGCGTCGGTTCACACCCAGACGCACCGCCTTGTCGGTCCACAGGCCGAGCTGCGCGTCCCACAACGGGCTGTAGGCGTTGGAGTGCCGGGGATCTCTCAGCGTCGGGAAGTCACCGAAGACGTTGAGCAGGTCTCCGCCCTTGCGCAGGGCGTTGATCAGCGCCCGGTTGCCGGCACTGGCGTCTTGGGACGCATGCCCGTCACGGACGAGGTGTACGAAGCCCTGTGCCTGCGGGTTGCCGGCGCCGGTCTGTCCGTTGACGAACCCGAAGAGCCGCTCGCGGGCGGATCCGAGGAAGTCGTCACCGCCGTTGTACGCCGCCCGGTTCAGAGCCGGGACGTACGTCGCCCGTTCGAGGACCGCGGTCAGGGGCTGACCGGCGTCGGTGCTGAGGTACACGATGGGCTGGCCGGCATCAAAGCCCTTGATGAGCAGCATGTCGACCCACGACTCCCTGAACTGCCCGGGAGGCGACTTGCGGGCGATGTGGACCCCGAGGACCCGGTCGGCGGTGTTGGAGTGATGCACGACGTCGAACGGACCGTCGCCGGTGGCAACGATGGGTGCGCTGTAGACGACAGGGGAGCCGGCGATCCGGATGAACGGGCTGTACCCCGGACCACCCACAGCACCGGGTCGGAAACTGGCCAGCGGGAAGCCGTCCGGCCCCGGAACCGCCTTGCGGGTGGGGCTGAAGTCCGGCGCACCCCGGAACCTGACGACTGCCTGCCCGAAGCGGTTCTGCTCCGGCGACGGGGAAGCGATGGTCACCGTTTGCACGCAGGCTGGGCAGCCGATGCCCATGTTGGCGAGCTTGGGCGCGAAGTTCACGCCATGGTTGTTGGCCAGCCCCTCGTCCGAGGCGTCAAGGAGCACGAACCAGACGGTCTGCCCGTTCGCTCGACCCTCGTACAGCGGGAGGCGGGCGGTGTTGGCGCTGAGATCGACCTGGATAGTGCTCCCCAGCGTGAGCTTCCTCCGAGGCAGCAGACCACTGAGCTGTCCCAGGCCACTGGCAGCACCCGTTCCGGACTGCGTCTCGGCCGCGACCGCTGCCGACTTCGCTTCACCGCCACCGCCAGTGGCGAGCGGCGCACCGGCGATTGTGAGTGCGATGGTGCTCACAACAACGCCCCACCCGAGCGTGCGACGAGACTTGAATCGGTCCATGTTTCCTCCTGCGCTGGTCTGCGGGGACCGGTCTTCGACGACGCTGCATGGCCGACCGACCCGCGCTCGATAAGTGCGACTGACCCAAGCTTCTCCCCGCCAAGGCAGGTTGAGCGTTGTCGAGGGACAAAAGTCCTCACCTTGTAAGATGTCGGGCAGTGAAAGAAACCATCCCGGGATTGACCGGGTCACCGGCCCGGCGCATGGAAGGCACCGACTCGGAATCGGCGAAGCGCTACGCTGGCACGGTCGGCACATGGCTTGGCCGTACCGGCAACAACTCAAGAGGGGCTGAACGGTTTCGACTTTGGTCGGACGGTTCAGGTGAAGCGGGTCGAGAACCCAGGGTCATCTCGTGAACGTCCCCTGGAAACCCAATAAGTGCCAACGCAAAGAGCACTGACTTCGCCCTCGCCGCCTGAGGCGAGTAACGCGAAGGGTCAGCCTGGGAGTGTCTCCGTCCCAGTGACTGGCCTCATCTAGGAGGCTTGCTGGTCAGATCCGGCCGCGGGATCTGATCGGGACACTTACAGCGGCTGAGCCCGTCGGCGACGCGTCTGCGCGAGTGCCGGGGTTGAGAACACGAAATCGCAGGCTGCACCCGGAGAAGCCCTGAGCCGACGTCGAAGGACGCGGGTTCGATTCCCGCCAGCTCCACCGAGGCAGTACGACGACACCAGAGAAGGCGGTTGGTGCGGACGAAGCAGCCTTTCGTTGCTGCCGCAGCAGTCGCCGCGTTGGCGGTGGCGGCGTGCGGTGACGACACTGCCGACGAGATTGCGCCCTCTCCTGACGCTGGTTTCGACGGTGGTGCGTCCGGGCAGGCGTTCGACCCCGATCGAGAAGGGCCGGCCGCGCCGATCGAGGGCGCTGTCGCAGGGGGCACCGTCACCGTGCTGGCTGAGTACTTCGAGCAGATGTGGCCGACGATGGATCCCACCGAGTCCTACGACGTGGACACTGTGTCCATCTTGAGTGGCCTGGTGACGCGGTCCTTGACGCAGTACGTGTACGACCCGGAGCAGGGCACGATGGTGGTGGTGCCGGATATCGCCACGGACTTGGGCACACCGAATGAGGACTTCACCGAGTGGACGTTCACCATCCGCGACGGTGTGAAATTCGAGAACGGCACCGAGGTCACCGCCGAGGACATTGCGTACGGGATCAAACGTTCGTTCGACCGGCGTATGTTCCCTGCCGGCCCGACGTACAGCAACGACTACTTCCTCGACGGCGACACCTACAAGGGTCTGTACACGGGAGGCAGCGGGTACGACGGTGTCGTCGTGGACGGTGACACGGTGACGATCAAGATGGAGCGCCC
>Ga0183260_10000953_pt1 | contig 24517 bp, 25 predicted proteins | sample AntDrymUQ4972206_2_FD_129768 | JGI IMG/M metagenome (GOLD analysis project Ga0183260, IMG submission 129768) | Polar desert sand microbial communities from Dry Valleys, Antarctica - metaG UQ497 (22.06) (version 2) (version 2) | ecosystem: Environmental > Terrestrial > Soil > Desert | place... | reverse complement strand
GGGCTTATGAGTCCCCTGCTCTACCACTGAGCTACTCCGCCGCCGAGCCCTGATTTTAGCGCAGGAGCACGGGGGCCCGAGGTCACGGAGCTGGCCCGCTCCCGACATCGACTTTTCCATGTGTTGCACGAGCGCGACGGATTCTACTGTCAGACCCCGAGTGCGGCGTCTGGCGGACGCCAGAAAGGCCTCGAGTTTGGGCCGACGTAAGCCCAGGACGCAAACCAACGTGACCAGATCGCGAAACGACCCGAACGCGTCACGCCCGTGCAGTTCGTGCAAATTGCGTCTGCGGCCAGTTCGGGAATGGCGTGCGCGTCTGCGGCGGCGTACCGTGTGCCCATGCGAGCCCGTTTCGCGGTCGACATGGGGCGCCACGTCCACGCCGTCATGGTGCTGGTCCTGGTCGTCGCGTGCGGGCCTGGTGCTGGGGCGCCAGTCACACCTGGGCCGTCAGTCACGCCGACGCTCCGCGGCGAGGGTGGCCAGTTCGCCGCGATCGAGGGCGCCAACGTGCTGGCGCGGGGCGCCCGGATTGTCAGCCCCGACGTTACCCACGAGCAGCTCGTCGAGCTCACTGCCGCCAACTCGGCATTCGCTCTTGACCTGTACCGGGAGCTCGCCAACGCGAGCGACGACAACATCCTCCTCGGTCCGCACAGCATCTCCACGGCGCTGGCCATGATCTACGCCGGAGCACGAGGGCAGACCGCCACCGACATGGCACGCGTCCTCCACTTCGGGGCCTTCGAGTCCGACGTCGCCGCGCGCTTCAACGCCCTCGACTTTGCGCTCCTCGCGCGACAGCAACCGGGCGTTGTAGACCTTCGGCTTGCCAACCAGGCATTCAGCCAGCCAGGTCTCGCGCTCGTTGATTCGTACCTCGAAACGCTCTCGACCCAGTTCGGTGCCCCATTGGCAGAGCTGGATTTCGCCGACGCTGAACGTGCGCGCGACGTGATCAATGACTGGGTCAGTGGACAGACGAACGAGCGCATCCCCGAGCTCTTCCCGAGCGGGACCATCGACGGCAACACGCGCCTCGTGCTGGTCAACGCCATCAGCCTGGATGCGACCTGGAGCTACCTGTTCGACCCTGCGCAAACCACAGACGAGAAGTTCACGCTGGCCGACGGGACTGCCGTCAACGTCCCGTCGATGCATTTCGACCTCAAGCTGCCGTTGGCCTTCGAGCCGGACTACTCCGCGGTCGAGCTCATGTATGGCCCGGGCGACCTGTCTATGGTCCTCGTTCTGCCGAAGGACTCGTCGCGCTTCGACCAGTCCGTCGACCCGGCCATGCTCGAGGAGATCTTCGACCGGATCTCCGAGAATGGGATCCACCTGTCGTTGCCGAAGTTCTCGTTCAAACGCCACCTCGACATGGACCAGATCCTGGTCGAGCTGGGCATGGGCAGCGCCTACGGAGGCGACTTCTCGGGCATGGTCGAAGGCGGCGGGCTCTTCCTCGACACGGTCCAGCACGACGCGTTCATCGAAGTCGACGAGGCGGGCACTGAAGCTCACGCCGCGACCGGCGGGGCGATGGCCGCGTCCCATGGGCCAGGCATCGAGTTCAACCGGCCGTTCTTCTTCGTGATCCGCGACCGGATCACAGGCGCAATCCTCTTCCTGGGCAGAGTCTCCGACCCTCGCGGCTAGGCCTCGCCGTGCCCTCGCGAGGGACCCGCTTGTCGGCTCCGCCGCACACGGCTACCGTAGGCAGGACAGCAGATGGCACAGCCGTGAGTCATCTGTCCGGTCAGCCGGTCACGCTTCGCCGTGTGGGATTTGCCGTGTCAATCGAACGGGAGCCGTCCGCCGTGCCTGGTGCCGAGCGCAATGGTGCGCGTCGGCGTCCGCACAAGATTCAGCTGCTCATCGTCGATGAGCATCCGCTTCAACGCGCCGGTGTCAGGACGCTGCTCGAGAACGAGTCAGCGGTTGACGTCGTGGGCGAGGCGAACACGGTCGACGAGGCGGTCGATGCGTGCCGTCAGCAACCTGTCGACGTCGTGCTGATGGACGTCGACGAAGCCACGACAGACGCGGTCGAGGACATCCGCCGGCTGCGCGGCGAGCTTGCTGCTGATGGCGCGCTGGTCGTGCTGGCACGGCACGAGGACGACGAAGGCGTGTACCGCGCGGTAGTCGGCGGCGCGGCCGGTCATATCGGCGAGGATGCCCCAGCCGAGGAGCTGGTCGACACCATCAAGCAGGCTGCGAGAGGCCGCGACCCGATCAGCCAGACCCTGGCCAAGCGGCCGGCCGTCGCCCGCCGCGTCCTCGAGGCGATCGCCGCGCTACCGGCGAACGGCCTGGTCCACCAGAAATCGGAGCTGACCGAGCGCGAGCTGAGCATCCTGAACTTCGCCGCCCAGGGCCAGACCAATCAACAGATCGGCAGGTCACTCGGTGTCAGCGAGCACACCGTCAAGAGCTCCATCTCGCAGATCCTGGCCCGGCTCGGGCTGCGCCATCGGACCGAAGCCGTGGTCCATGCGCTGCGCAACGGCTGGATCACTTGAAGCCTCGATGACAGAAAATCGGCCGCCGGATCAATCCGACGGCCGATTGGTGAGGCCTGGTTTCTAGCTGGGCTTACGCCACGCGGCGCCGCGTCAGCATGTTGACGACCAGCACCACGATCACCGCGCCGATCACGGCGACGACGATGGACGCGATGTTGATATCGCCTGAGCCCGCGCCAGTATTCACCCCGAATACCTGTTGGGCGATGAATCCGCCCACCACGGCGCCGACGATACCGAGCACGATGTGGCCGATGACACCCCAGCGCTCGTCACCCTTGACGAGCAGCCCGGCGATGTAGCCGGCGATCGCGCCGAGCACGATCCACGCGATGATATTGACCATTCAATAGCCTCCCTGCGTATATGTCCCCCGTGGGGAAGAGTTTCGCACTCAGGATGGTCACGCGCGTCACATCCGCGCACGGACCGCGTTGCGATCGAGTTGCGGTTTTTCGGTCTCCGGGACTACACGATCTCGCGAATCAGCCCAGTTTCGACCTCGTAGACGAGCCCGTGCACCGGGATCTGGCCCATCCACGGGTGTGTCTGGATCCGCTCCACCTGGCGGCGCACATGGGCATCGAGGTCGCCGAACGAGCCGAAATGCGTCTTGCTCGGCTGCCCGCTCTGGCGCTCCAGTCGCGCGCGGAGGTCGTCGTCATCCAGCCCTTCGAGGCCGCAGCCGGTGTGTCCGAGAACGACGATCTCATGAGTCCCGAGCACATGGCGGCTGAGCAGGAGGGAGCGGATTGCGTCGAGACTGGCAACTGCGCCGGCGTTGCGGATGATGTTGGCGTCACCGACGCGCAGTCCGAAGATGTCCTCGATCACCATGCGCGTGTCCATGCACGTCAGGATTGCCAATCCTGCCAGTGGCGTGGCCGCCAGCCGGGACCGATCCAGCTGCTCTGCGTAGCGTCCGCTCTCCGTAAGCAGACGCCGGAACTCGTCAGACAGTGAGCGAGGGGTCGTCTCGGCGCCCGGCCTGGTTGGCCTGGTCGCCGAACCGAGTCAGTAGCTCACCGACGGTGATGCCGCCGTAGCTGTCCGCCACCCGCTCGCGGGCGAGGCGCCACGCGGCGCGCACCGGGCGTGGGCCGCGCTGGTCCAGATCGGCGAGCGGGATTGCGAGATGCTGTTCGATGCCCGGGATGCGGCGCATCTGTGCGGCCAGGAGCGCCGCGGCCTCGCCCACCGGCATGTCCTCGGTGATGCGGGGCATCTGCGCGACGCTGCTGGCCGCGCCCTGCGCAAGTGGCGTGCCAATCCGTGCTGCCCGGCTGAGCGCCTCGCTGGCGCGGGCCATGGCTGTATCGGCTTGGCCCATCGTCTCTACGCGTTCGGTCGCGGACGCGGTCGGTGACGCGGTCGCGGTTGGTTTGGCCGAGGCCGATGCCGGAGGCACGGGCACGGTCGGAGTCACGCGCCGGCCAAGACGCGACGACCCTCCTCCCCCGCCGCCGCTCGGCGCTGGACCACGGCCGCGAACGCCGCCGCTCGAGGCGCCGCCCATCGCGTTGGAGATGAGTGCCGGCACATCGAGCCCGGTCAGGCCCTTGACGGTGGCCGTCGCCTCGGTGACGGTCCGGGTGGTGTTGCGCACCAGCTCTGACGCGCCGTCGTTCGACAGGACCGTCAGGTTGTCGATCGCCGACATCGGCTCGGCTGCCGCGCGGACGATCTCGGGCAGCATTCCTAGCACCGTCTGGATGACCGCCGCCTCGTTGAACTTCTGGAAAGCCTCCGCGCGCAGGGCGAGTGCCTTGGCCTCGGCCTCGCCCTTGGTGAAGGTGATGCCGGCCTCCGCATTGCCCTCGAGGGTCACGCGCTGGGCCTCGGCCCTGGCGTTCACCTCCACGACATGTGCCTGCGCCTCGCCCTTGACCGAGATAACGGCGGCCTGCGCCTGTCCGGCGAGCTTCTCCTGCTCGGCCGCGGCCTGGGCATTGGCGATCCTGGCCATCTTGTCGCCCTCGGCACGACGAATGACCGCCTCGGCCTCGGCCTCCGCCGGACGCACGGTCGACGTGAGCAGCTCCTGCTGCTTGCGTGCCGCCTCCAGCTCGGCCAGCTCGGTCTGCCGTTTGGTGACCTCCTGCTGCGCCTCGGCCTGCGCGAGCGGTCCGGCCTGAGCGGCGCGAGCCTGCGCGGCCGCCGTCTGCGTCAGCACATCTGCTCGGCGCAGCTCCACATCTCGCTCCGCGTCGATCTTGACCTGCGACGCCTGTGCTTCTCTGACTGCAGCGTCCTGATCGGCGCTCGCCTTCGCCATGCGCGCATCGCGCTCGACCACGGCGATCTTCTGCTGGCCGAGCAGGTCGATATAGCCCGACTCGTCGTTGATCGACTGGATCGTGAATGCGTCGATCTGCAGACCGGAGGTCGCCAGGTCGCCCTTGGCCGAGTCCTGCACCTGCTGCAGGAGCTTCTGGCGGTCCATGATCAGCTCTTCGATGGTCAGGGTGCCGACGATGGACCGCAGCGACCCCTCGAGCACGTTCTTGACGATCGAGTCGACCTGCTCGTCCTTCGAATCGAGGAAGCGCTCGGCGGCGTTACGGATGGACTCGACGTCGCGGCCGATCTTGAACGTGGCCACGCCCTGTACGGCGACCTTGATGCCCTGGCTGGTGACAGCATCCGGCAGCGCAACGCTGATCTGCCGCGCCGTCAGCTTCATGCGTCCGACCTTGTGGATGAGCGGGAGCACGAATGTCCCGCCGCCGACGACGACCCGGATGCCCTTGTCCGCGGCGTTCGCGGTCGCGGCCGCCACCTCTCCGCGTTCGTCACGCACCTTCGAGCCGCGCGACCCGGCGACGATCAGTGCCTCGTTGGCGTTCGCTACGCGGTATCGACTGGCGACGTAGAAGACGAGCAACGCCAGCACGACGATCAGCAGGATGGCCAGCAAAGGCCCCGTGCCGACGAAGTTGAAGATGTCAGGCATTCAAAGTTCCTCCCTCGCTCGCCGGTTGCGTGGCGAGCGTGACGACGAGCGTGGATCCGGTCACGTCGGTGACCAGCACGGTGGTGCCGGCTGGGATGTCCCTGTCTGCTGTAGCGGAGACGTCGTGCGTTGAACCGCCGTAGCTCAGTAGCACTGAACCATTCCGGCCGGCGGGAATGGTGACCGTTACGCGGCCGCGGTGACCGACCAGGTCGTCAAGGCTGAAAGCCGACGGCGCCTCCGCGCGGCGCAACGCGCCGAAGACGAGCCACACGATGCCTGCGCCGACTAATCCGAACAGGAGCCCGACCAATGACGCCGGGCCGGCACCGAGGTTGAACAGCTGCGTGCCGAACAGTCCGCCGACGCCAAACATCGAGATGAAGCCGAGCAGCAGCGGCATGAGCGTGACGCCACCGAGGTCGAAGCCGAGGTGGAGAAAGTCGAGCACGCCCCCGAGGATGTCGTCGAGCAGGACTGTGAGCAGGAGCAGGATCCCGCCCACGGCCGCACAGAGCACGAAGATGGAGTTGGCGAGATCGATGGTGATCATCCGCTCCGAGAATACGGCAGCGACCCCGTCCGCCGATAGATCAAATCAGTCAGGACGAGACAATGGGGTCGAACGCCGCCTTATCGCCGTCCGTACGGGTCGAGGCTTCGCGAAGCTTCCTCGAGCAGGATCCGGATCGGGCCACCGACGATGGCGGCCAGTGCCAACGCCACCGCCAGCGCACCGCCGACGTAAGCGGCGAGGGTGCGCAATCGGGCGGCCGACTGCCAGTCCGGCAGCCGGGCAGCCTTGTCGCCTAGATGCAGGAACGGGATCGCCGCCAGTGCCACGCACAGACCGTGGGGCCACAGGATCGGCAGTCCGAGCGTAGCCGCGATGGCAACCGTCCAGGGTCGGTCGGTGCGCGCGCCCCAGACGACGAGGAGCGCGGCGAGTGGCAGTCGGATCAGCGCCGACGGCGGCACGCTGTAGTACTGCGGCTCGTTGAGGTTGCTGACCAGTGAGGCGATCCAATCGCGCCAGTAGTGCGGTGCGAGCAGCGCCGAGGCGACCGAGATGACGAGCGTGACGCCGATTGCTATGGCCAGTGAGCGCCACTCGCGGCGGACGGCAAACCACAGCAAACCGACGCCCGGGGTGACCTTGGTCAGCAGCACGAATGACCACGTCCACGGATGTCGAAAACCCAGCGCGATGGCCGCGGCCATGAGCAGGTGCACGTTGCCGTGGTACAGCTCCAACGCCACCGGCGGGAGGGCCAACAGGACCAGCCCCCACCGGCCACCGAGCCACAGCGTGGTGCCGATCATGACGGCGCCCCACAGCCACAGAAACAGCCACCACGGCAGCCAGCCGAGGGGAGCGAACAGGAGAGCGATGGGCGGTGCGTAGCGGAACGCTCCCAGGTCGAAGTTATTGGCCACCGTCCGCCCGTACAGGTCGTGGAGATCGATCGACCAGTACGAGAACGCGTCGTAGCCGAGGCTTCGCCCGGCATAGGTGACGACAACCAGAGTGAAGGCCGTGGCCAACAGGCCGGAGAGGATCAGGCCGTCGCGGAGGGCGCGTCGCCGGAGGCTGCCCCGATCCGTGGGCAGTGATTCGAACGGCGGCGGCCGGTCCATCGCGCGAGGCTAACCGACCGTACACTCCGCCGATGGACGAGATGCCTCGCGCGCCGGGGCCAACCGAGGGAAGCCGTCCACCCGAGTTCGGGACGCCTCCACGCGGACAGGTGCCGGGCAGCTTCTACCCGCTGAACGTTGAGCGGGTCGTACAGCTCACGTTCAGCCTCTTCCGTTTCCGCTGGCGCGTGTTCCTGGGCATCGTCCTGGTCGTGCTGATCCCGACGAGCGCGGCTGGCGGTCTGCTCCGCGGTGATGATCGAGAACGTGCCGGGCGTGACCGCGCTGCGCCGCAGCTGGGCGCTCGCCACAGGATCGAGCTGGCGCATCCTGGGCTACCTGTTCCTGTTCGGCTTCCTGGCCGGCCTGCCGGCGGCCGTGCTCGGCTACGTCGCGACCGCTTTGCTGGGTTCCGGCATCACCCAAACCGCGAGTGGACTGATCGTCTCGGATCCGGTGCAGGGGTTCGTCAGCACGTTCGCGATCGGAGTCATCGCGGCGCTGTTCAGCCCATTCCCGACGATCGGGTTGACGCTGCTGTATTTCGACGTCAGGTGGCGACGTGGCGAGCCGGTGCCACAGCCGGGGTCGCCGGCTCCCCTGGGTTAGTCGCCGAAGAGCAGCCTCAGCCAAGCGTCGAGCGGCGTTTGAGGCTCCGTCGAGTTTTCAGCACCTAGCGGCACGACGGGCGCCGGATCCGGCGCCCCCGACTCGAGCGCGAACGCGATCTCTCCCGGTGCTCCGATGGCGAATGCCCGAGCCTGCAGCGCCAGGAAGCCGTCGGTTTGAACAAGCTCGAGCTCGCGGTGGGCAGCTTCGACCGCCGCCGTCAGCGCAGATGTTTCGGCCGTCAGCACCTCCCGGCGTTCCGTTGCGGCATTGAGCTGGGTCATCGTCCGGGCAAAGCCGAGCACGACCCAGAAGGCGATCACGACCACCACGATCAGCCCGATATGGCTCCGGCCGGGGCGGAAGCGGCGGCCATACCCAAGCTGCCGTCCGAGGGTCGTGAGCTGGGCTTCGGCCTGGGGGTTTGGCCGGCGTTGGGCAGCCAGCGGCAGCGTGCGCGACGTCAGACCGGCCACTGCAGTTCTCGCCATCTCGAATCAGCGTAAGCGCCTCGATTCCCGCGTGTCAAACCGCGCGATCGTGCGCGACCGCAGCATGGGGCACCGCTCACGCTGATATGCTGCTCGCCGAAACCGAACGTCTGGTCTAATTCGAGGCTGAACGATGCGCATCTACGCCCCCGGCGGAACAATCGAAACGCTCGAGAGTCTCCTGGCTGACCCACGCATCCGCGAGTCCATGGTGGAGCATCGCGTTCTCGCGGAGCGCGCCGCCCAGACGGCTCCGTGCCCCACGTGGCTCGACAAGCGCCTCGTTCGCGCCCTGCACTCGCGCGGCATCGAGATGCTCTACACGCATCAGGCCGAAGCACTCGAGGCACTGCGCGCCGGGGACGACATCGTGGTGGTGACCCCAACCGCTTCCGGGAAGTCGCTGTGCTACGACCTGCCCGTCCTGCAGGCTGTCGCCGAGGATCCAGCAGCTCGTGCCCTGTACCTGTTCCCGACCAAGGCGCTCAGCCAGGACCAGCTGGCCGGCTTTCGCGAGCTGGCGGCAGCGGCCGACATGGACGTCGCGGCAGGTGTCTACGACGGCGATACGCCGGGTCCGATTCGCTCCAACATCCGCTCAGCCGGGCAGGTCGTGGTGACGAATCCGGACATGCTCCACTCCGCGATCCTCCCCCATCACACGAAATGGTTCCAGCTCTTTGAGCAGCTCCGCTACATCGTCGTCGACGAGGCGCACACCTACCGCGGCATCTTCGGCAGCCACGTCGCCAACGTCCTGCGCCGGCTGTTGCGCCTGTGCGAGCACTACGGCAGCAAGCCACAGATCGTGTGCTGCTCGGCGACCATCGGTAACCCCCAGTCGCTCGCCGAGACGCTGATCGGGCGGCCGGTCCGCGTCATCGACACCAACGGCGCACCCGCTGGCGAGAAACACGTCGTCATCCTCAATCCGCCGCCTATCGACCAGCGCCAGGGCATCAGGCCGGGCGCCATCGGGCTCTCGCATCGCGCCGCATTGGCATTCCTGCGCGCCGGCCGGCAGACGATCGTGTTCGGTCGTTCCCGTGTTGGCGTGGAGCTCCTGCTCACCGGGCTGCGCGAGGCGCTGCGCGAGGGCTTCGGCCCCAAGAACCGGGTGCGCGGATACCGCGGCGGGTACCTGCCCACGGAGCGCCGCGCCATTGAGGCCGGCCTGCGCAGCGGCGACGTGCTCGGCGTGGTGTCAACCAACGCATTGGAGCTCGGGATAGATATCGGCCGGCTTGACGCGGCGATCCTGGCCGGCTACCCGGGCACGATCGCCGGCACGTGGCAGCAGATGGGTCGCTCGGGCCGTCGACGCGAGGCCAGCGTCGCGATCCTGGTCGCCGGCGCGGGCGCGGTCGACCAGTTCGTGGCCAATAACCCCGAGTACCTCTTCGACTCCTCGCCTGAAGAGGCACGCCTGGACCCGACGAACCTGCACGTCCTGCTCGCCCACGTCCGGTCGGCGGCCTTCGAGCTGCCTTTCGAATCTGGTGATTCGCTGAGCGGTGTGCCCACCGACGACCTGCTTCACTTTCTGGCCGAGGAAGGCCACGTCCGCCTGGCGGACGATGACCGGTGGTACTGGGCCAGTGAGAACTTCCCCGCGTCGGAGGTGTCGCTGCGCATCGGCGCACCTGAGAACGTGGTCATCATCGACACGACGGGCGCGCCGCGACCGAGGGTCATCGGCGAGATCGATCTCTTCGCCGCCCCGGTGCTCGTCCACGACAAGGCGATCTACCTGCATGAGTCCCGCCAATACCACGTCGACCGGCTGGATTGGGGCGAACGGAAGGCGTACGTGACGCCCGTCGACGTCGACTACTACACCCAGGCGCTGTTGGCGGTGACCCTCAAACCGTTGGAGACCTTCGCGGCGGCAAGGGTCACGGCGGCGGAACGGGCCCACGGCGAGGTGATGGTCAGCAGCATCGCCACGATCTACAAGAAGCTGCGGCTCGAGACGCATGAGAACCTCGGCTGGGGGAAGATCCACCTGCCCGAGATGGAGCTCCACACCACCGCCTACTGGGTCGCGCTGGGTCCCGAGTTCGACGGATGGCGGCGCGACGAGCTCGATATCGCCTTGTCGGGCGCCGGACGCGCATTGCAAACCGTGGCCAGCGTTCTGCTCATGGCCGATCCGCGCGATCTCGGCATGGTCGCCCAGGTCCGCTCACCCCATGCCGAGAAGCCTGTCGTCTACCTGTACGACTCGGTGCCTGGAGGCGTGGGCCTGGCCGCCAGGCTCTTCGAACGCCATGAAGAGCTCGTAGCGGGCGCGCTCGGGCTCGTAGAGGGCTGTCGGTGCGCAGAGGGTTGCCCCGCATGTGTCGGACCGCGACTGGAGGCCGGCGGCCTGAACAAGGCGCACGCGCGACGCCTGCTGAACGTGCTCTCAGCACCAGAGGGGTGGGCAAACACGGCGCAGGTAGCGTGACAGGCTAGCTGGCACGGGCGCGCCGGACGCTTCGCCCTAAATGGACACGCTTGCTGTTGGGACGCTCATCGGCCGGCGGCTGGATCGGCTCAGATCCGACGCGCCGCCCGTCGCTGGAGCAGACACGGACAGGTGGCGCGGCAAACAGCACGATCAGGCAATAGCCCTGGCTGACGTCATGGGCGGGTCCGTTGTCGGCGGCGACCTCGGGTCGGTGGTGGTCCTTGAGGCGGCCTTCGATATGCCGATCGCGATCGATCAGTTGGCCAGCCTCCCATATCCCATCGAGCCTCGAGCGCCACTGGTCTGCCTGGATCTGGAGACGACGGGCCTGGCGACTGCGGCCGGCACGCTCGCCTTCCTTGTGGGCATCGGCGTCTGGCGGGATGGCTCCCTTAGGCTCCATCAGCTGCTGCTGCCGGATCACTCGAGCGAGCGCGCGTTACTGGAGGTGATCGGATCGATCCTGCCCCCGGACGGCTGGCTCGTAACCTACAACGGCAAGTGCTTCGACTGGCCCCTGCTCACAGCCCGCTTCCGCTTGCACCGCAGGGCCCCGCCACCGTTTGCCGGCCATCTCGACCTGTTGCCGGTCGCCCGCCAGCTCTGGAAGCATCGTCTCGGAGGTGCCCGGCTTTCGATCATCGAGCAGGCCCTGTGCGGCGTCCAGCGCGACGACGACCTGCCGGGCTACCTGATCCCGGAGCGCTATTTCGAGTACCTCCGTTCCCGGCAGGCTGGATTGCTGCGCCAGATCGTTGAGCACAACCAGCAGGACATCGTTTCCCTGGCGCGACTGTTGGCCGTCCTTGCCGAGCACGTTGCTGATCCTGCTGCGTGGCCCGCAACGCATCCGGGCGACCTGTACGGTCTCGCGCGGGCATACGCTCGGCGACGCCGGCCCGCTGAGGCATTGGACGTGGTTGAGGCCGGGCTGTCGGCGGATGCCTGGTCAACGGGGGTTGAGGCCGGCGCGCAGCTTCATCGGCGCATGTCGGCAGAACGGGCACGGCTGCTGGCGCGGCTTGGGCGCAAACGAGAGGCTCACGCTGCCTGGCTCGACATCAGTCGACGCGGCGGCCCGGGAGCCGGCCTCGCATGGCTTTACGTCGCCCGCTACCGCGAGCACGCGGAACGCGACATCAGCGGCGCACTCGACGCCTGTCAACAAGCGGCGACGATCGCCGAGCGAGCACGCGCGTGGGGGGAGCCGCTGCTGATGGTCGAACGGGACCTCGATAGACGCCTGCCGAGATTGCGCCGGCTCTCGTTCCGCCGGCGACCGCTCAGCCGAGGTGTCGGTCGCGCAGCCTGACCAGCACCTGGCAAAGATCCGCGAGCGTCGGCGTGTCGTGGATCGACTGTCGCTCCACGGACAAACTGGCCATCGCGGCGGCGACGGCCAGTGCCCGCCAATCGGGGCCGCCGACCAGCAGGCGGGTCGCGAGCCAGGCAGCAAGGAAGGTGTCGCCGGCGCCCGTCGTGTCTACCGCCGCTCGAGGCGGTAGTGGCGGCATATAGCGACTGCTGAGCCTCTTTCCGTCGAACTGAATATGCAGCGCGCCCCTGGCACCGTGGGTGACGAGCAGCTCCTGGTGGGGGCGCAGCAGCTCCCTCACGAGTGGAGCGCCGCCGATGATGTCCTCCGCGCTGATCGCAATAGCGTCGGCACGCGCCAGCAATGCGTCACGTCGTAGCGCGTGGGCCTTGACGGGCTTGCCCACCGCGAGGGCGCGGACGAGGCCCTGTGCTGCAATGGCCACGAAAGTCGCCTGCGGAAACGCGGCGGACCAGTCCTCAGACAGCTCCCCCGCGACGGGCCCGAGCAACACCGCGTTGGGTGAGCGCCACGCGGCAGGCAGCGCGGCGAGCGGGAGCGGGTCGCTCGTCGAGTGCACCAGCTGCACGCGCCCGGTCGGCGTCTGCTGGTTGTCAAAGACCGGCGCCGTCGCGAGACGGACCAGCTCAACCTCGACTCCGGCCTCACGCAGGACATCGAGCTCGCTGGCAGTCGCCGCGAGGTCGTCCACGCCGACGAGCGCGCGGACACGTAGGCCGAGTCGAGCGGCTACGAGCGACGAGTACGCAACCGTGCCACCGAGGCGCCATCCCCGTGGGTCGTCCGGGTGAATGTCACGGGTTGCGGCACCGACCGCGACGAGGGTCTGACGGTCCTCCACGCCTATACTCGGGCCGACCACGAAGAATTCAGCGAGATGCCGTGTATTTCTACGAGCTGTCCGAGTCGGACGACGAGATCCTCGCCAACGTCCTGCTCGCTCACGATTCCGAGTATGACGAGCAGGAGTTCCTGGAGCTTGTGCTGGACGCGCGCGAAGCCGTGATCAAATCTTTCGAGGAGCCGTCGCTGATCGAGGGCATCGCGGCCGAGCTGGAGCGCAGGCACGGGTTCACCCACATCGAGTCGAGCCTGCGGGCGGCAGTTCGAGTCTCGGGCGAAGAGGGCGAGACGGCCATCACAGCGGTCGACGAGCGCCAGGCCGTGCATGCCGAAGAGGACGACTTCCGTTCGATGCTGGTGGAAGTGGAGTCCGAGGACCGACCCTACCGCGACATCTGACTCCGTGCCCAGTGCGGCCTCGCGTGCCACGTTCAGACGTTAAAAAGGACCTCGATCGTGTCGCCGTCCTTGACCTGGTAGGTCTTCCCCTCTGAACGCAGCTTGCCGTGCTTGCGCGCCTCTGCCGTTGAGCCAAGGGTGATCAGGTCGTCGTAGGTGATCACCTCGGCGCGGATGAAGCCTCGCGCCAGGTCGGTGTGGATCGCGGCCGCGGCGTCTACTGCCGTACCGCCCGCGGGTATGGTCCAGGCGCGCGTCTCGTCGGGACCAGCGGTGAAGAACGAGATCAGGCCCAGCAGCCTGTAGCTAAGCCTGATCACCCGTTCCAGGCTCGACTCGGTCAGCCCCATCTCCTCGCGGAATACCGCCGCGTCCGCTTCGTCGAGCTGGCCGATCTCCATCTCAACCTTTGCCGACAGAGCCTCGACCTGCGACTGCGAGTGCTTGTAACGAGCCGCAAAGTCGGCTGCGATCTCTCCCGCACGCGGGATGTCCGCCTCACCGACGTTGAGCAGTACGAGCACGGGCTTCTCGGTAAGGAAGCGGAAGCCGCGGATGCGCGCCTTCTCGTCGTCGGCTAGCTCGACGTCGCGTATCGGATGTCCCTCGCGCAGCGACGGCGCCACCTTCCCCAGCACCGCCAGCTCGCGCTCGTTTGCCTCCCGTTCCGCAGGCGTACCGTGCCGACCGGACGTCGACAGCTTCTCGATGCGCTTCTCCATGACCGACAGGTCTGCGAGCACGAACTCGAGGTCCAGGCGCTCGACGTCGCGCCAGGCGTCGACTGAACCGTCGGGATGGGGAACGGACGGATCCTCGAACGCGCGGACGACGTGGAGCAGCTCATCGGCGGTGCGCAGGCGCGCGAGCTGGTCGGCCGGGATGTCGGCGGCTTCCCGGCCGTCCACGGAGGTGGGCGGCGCAGGCAGGTCGACGTAGGTCACGTCGGCGGGCACCTCGCGCTTGGGCTTGAATACCTCGGTCAGCTTCGTAAGGCGTTCGTCCGGCACCTTTACGACGCCGACGTTGACCGTCATACCGCCGAATCCGCCGGTCTCAGCCTCGCCCCGCGTCAGCGTGTTGAAAACGGTGGTCTTGCCTGACCGGGCCAGGCCCACGATCGCGATCTCCATCTTCGGCTAGTAGCCGGCGGTCGGATCGACAAGGTTGGCCAGCGGCTCGCCGCGGCGGAATCGCCCGAGATTGTCGGTAAAGAGCTCGATGCTGCGGTCAAGCACCCGGCCACTCGACCAGGACGTGTGCGGCGTGACGATGATGTTCGGCGTCGTGTACAGCTCCGAGTCGGCCGGTAACGGCTCCTCGCGGAACGCGTCGAGTACGGCGCCGCCCATGCGACCTTCGCGCACGGCCCGGATGAGGGCTCGATCGTCTACCAGCGCGCCACGGGCAATGTTCATCAGCCAGGCGCCTGGCTTGGCGTGAGCCAACAGGTCTGCGTTGAACAGGTTCGTCGTCTCGGGCGTCAGCGGAAGGGCCAGCACGATGAAGTCGCTCTGGGCCATCAGCTCGGGCAACTCGACGGGCGGCAACATGTCGATCAGCGGAATCAGATCGTCCGACTCAGCGTCCGATGGCGCGAGCTGGCCAGCTCCATCACCCCCAGTGTGCCGGCGAATCGCCACGACGCGGCTGCCCATGGTCAGCGCCAGATCAGCCACGCGGCGTCCAATGGAGCCGAGGCCGACGATGCCGACCGTCACATCGGCCATCTCACGGCCCTCGAGCGGCTGCCACGTGCGTTCGCGCTGCAGCTCCAAGAGCAGCGGCAGCCGGCGGCTGACCGCAAGGATCATCATCAGCACGTACTCGGCGATCGGGTCGCTGAAGACGCCGCGCGCGTTGGTGATCGCGAGGCCTCGCTGGAGTGCGGTGGGTGTCAGGACTCGTTCGACGCCGGCCGTAGCGGAGTGGACCCACATCAGTCGCGGCGCGCGGGCCAGGATGCGGTCGAATACGTTCGTCGGCAAGGGACCGCGCAGGAGAACCTCGATATCGTCCAGGTCCCCGTCGGCGAGCCCCTCGAGCGATAGGTTGATCAGCCGGCTACCGGGTGCCGCCGCAGCGATGCGCTCGACGTCCTTCTCCCGGTAGCGTGCCGAGAGGATCGGCGAAAGACCAATCGCGGCAGGGACGCCGTCGGGGCCGGAGCCAGGTCCGCTGTAGCGCTGAGTCGTGACGGGAGCGTCGCTCACGACGTGGCAGAGGCGCTGACTGCCGGTGGCGAGACGCGGCGCAGCCATGCCTGCGGATCGGCCAGCTCCTGTTCGCTGGGCAGGGCCGCCGGGCCGCTCCACAGCAGCCTGACGGCGTCCCGGCCGCCCGCAGCGGCCACGCCCGAGACGAACCTCTCGCCGCGCTTGTATTGCTCCAGCTTGAGGTCGAGCCCGGTCAGGCGCGCAATCAGGCGGTCTACCGCCCCGCGGCGCTGGTAGCGACGGGCGTCGAACTTCTCGCGGATCGTGGTCACGTTCGGCAGGAGCTGGACGCCGACCTCGTCCATGACCCAGTCGCTGAAGCCTTCAAGCAGGCTCATCACTCGCTGCGTTTCCTCGAACAGCTGGCGCTGCTCGGGCCCCAGAAAACCGAGTATCGGGTTGTCCTGTGACTCGCGTAGGCGCTTGATCAAGGTCCCGATCCCATCGGACTGGATCGACTTTGCCTGGTCCAGCACGCCGGTCAGCTGGCGTTCGAGATGGTCGCGCAGGTATAGCCGCAGCCACGAGTTCGCCTCGAACTCGTAGGCGTGGGTGGTCTCGTGCAGAGCGATCCAGACACGGAACTCCTCGAGCGGCACGTTCAGCGACGCGGCTGTTGCCCGGATGTTCTCCTCGACGAAGAGCAGCTTGCCCGGCTGTGCCTCGGCCGACAGGATGGCCACGTCGTACTGGCCCAGCACGCGAGCGCCGAGGTAGCCGAGCAGGAAGCCGACCTGTTGCGTGGTCAGGAAGCGATTGGCCATCTTGGCCACGCCCGACGCGAAGCCGCGATCACCGACCGCGCCGCGGATGTGGGGCTCGAGGTGGCCGATCAGGTGCTGGAAGGTGACGATGTTCGCCCGCGCCCAGCCCGCTCGGTCGACGACCGCGTAGCGCTCAACCACTCCCGGTAATGGATGGCCAAGCTGCTTCTCGAGAAGTGGGACCACGCGGCGCATGGCCATCTCGTAAGAGCTGTGGGTCGCGCGCAGCTCGGCGGCGCTGAGGGAGCCAGGCGCTCCGCTGAGACGCGAGACCGCGATCTGCTCCGCACGCCGCCAGTCGACGAGGCCGTCCGCCGTGGCTTCGTGCGCGCGACGGGCCAGGTAGCGCGAGGCGACGGCTATGCCCGCGGCCCCGACCGCCAGCCCGACGCCGAGGAGCCGCTCGTTCCTGCGCGAAGTCGGGATGGTCCCCGCCCGACCGCTCATGCCACCCCTGCGACAGCCACCGGCTCCACCCGCGCGAAAAGGCTGTCGAACAGGCGGTCCGCGATCTGCGTGAATCGCTCCACGTCGCCGGTGGTGAGCTGGATGTGCTGTGGCACCGCGTCAGCGAGAGCAGACAGCCCGTGGATCTCGAGAAGGCCGGCGAGAGCGCTTGCCGTGGCCGAGGCGGAGTCGATCACGCCCATCTTGTCTCCCACCACGCGGCGGATGACTGGTCCCAGCAGCGGGTAATGCGTGCAGCCGAGCAGAAGCGTGTCGATGTCCTGACCTCGTTCGAGCAGCGGCTGGATCGATGCTCGGACGACGTCTTCGACCAACCCTCCCTCGAGGTGCCCCGCCTCGACCAGCGGCACGAGATCAGGTGTCGCGTGCTCCAGCACCTCGATGAATGGGTCCTCTTCCTTGATCGCCTGGAAATAGGCGCGTGATCTGACGGTGGCCACCGTGGCGATGACCCCTACCCGACGGTTTCGGGTGGCCAAGGCGGCGGCCGACGCGCCCGGCCTCACCACGCCGAGGATCGGCACGTCATAGCGCAGGCGGAGCATCGGCAGAGCGATCGCGCTCGAGGTGTTGCACGCGACGACGATCGCCTTGACGTCGCGGGCGGCCAGCTCGTCGAGACACTCGGCCGAGAAACGTCGAACCTCGTCGTCACTGCGCGGCCCGTACGGAGTCCGTGCGTTGTCGCCGAGATAGATAGTGGACTCGGCCGGCAGCCGGCGCACGACCTCGCGGAGCACGGTCAGCCCACCTACGCCCGAGTCGAAGAAGCCGATCGCGCGGCTGTCGCTCATTGCCCGGCGCTCGCTGCACTTTGCGGCTGCGATGCCTTCCTGTCGGCTGCCTTCGCCGACGGAGTCTCGCTGGTGAGCTGCTTGGCGATCTTGGCCACATCTCTGGTGATCGGCGCGTCGGGCCCAAGCTTTATGAACGGCTCGCCGCGGTTGTTGGCCTCGACCACGAGCAGCCCGTCGCTCACGACCTCGAAGTCCGGTTTGCGACCGATCAACTCCTCGATCACGCTGCGCGGCAGGCCGCCGGTGGAATCCGAGCGATTGACGAGGTACTGCATCTTGGCTGCCGGGTAACCGGCCGCGGTGAGTGTCTGCGACATCTGCCGCGACTGATGGAGCGTGGCGGACTCGTAGGTCAGCACCTGGATGAGCCCATCACTGGAGTCGAGGAAGGAGAGCAGGGCCCTGCAACAGGGCGTCGACGATGAGCACGTCAGGCTGAAGCTCTCGAATCTGGTCGACCACCGCTCCGCCGTCGGTCAGGACGTCGAGCAGCTTGACCTTCGATTGAGCGTCGAGAAGACTCCGGATGTACTGCGCCACCTGCGGCATGTCCTCGACGAGCAGCAGACGCAGCGGGGCATCCGATCCCCTGGGACCCGGCCACGGCCCGACTATAGCCCTCCGGCGCGTCGAGCGACGAGCACGAGCCGGTCGCTATGGGTGGTGAGCTGGGTCATGTCGTAGTCGCCAGCCACTATCTGAGCCTCGAGTCCGCTGCGCTCGACGAGCGCCAGCAGCTCGCCGGCGGTGACGAAGTTGAGCTCGTCCCGACGGTGCGTGCGATGAGGCGTCTCCGTTTGCCGCCACTCGTCGAAGAAAGTGTCGAGCGTTGCCATCCCCGTGGCTGGCGAGTAGCGAGCCGACGTCATCTTGGCGACCTGGTTGCCGGTCTCCGGGTTTTCTCGCACCCAGTCGTTGACCAGCCGACCGTCGTAGAGGACGAGGTCGTCGGGCGCCGGAAGCCATACGTCTATGACGGCACGTCCGCTAGGCGCGAGATGGGTGGCGATCGTCTGCATCGCCTGCTCCTGCGCCGATCGGTCGGAGAGGACGAACATCCCGTTGAACGCCAGAATGACCAGGCCGAAGCGTTCCGTCAGCGCGACCGTCGTCATATCGGCCTCGATCAGGTCGAGCGAGCCGCCGCCGGCCCCACGGTCGTGGGCGGCCCATCGCGACTGGGCGCGATCCAGCATCGCCGGGTCCAGATCGACACCGGTGACGCGGTGGCCGGCGGCGGCCAGCGGCACGCAGATTCGCCCGCTGCCGCACGCCAGCTCGAGGATGGGCCCGTCCGATGCCGCGGCGAGCGCGAGGTACATCTCGACGTCCTCGTATTCATCGGACACGTCGAGGTCGTAGTAGAGAGCGATTGCAGCGGCCACCCCGTGGTCGCGCTTTCCTGGGTCGGGCACGCTCGGAGTTCCAGGCAATCGGTTTGTCAGCCGGCCTCGTTGTGCACGCGCGCGCCAACCGCGGGCACCTCGACCTGGGTCCCGGGCTCGTAACGAACGCTCGCGCCATCGCGTTTCTTGACCGCCAAGGCGCTGATCGCCTCGAGAATGCAGCGGTGCGCGGCGGCTGCCGTGATCTCGGCGTGGTCGTATGGTGGCGACACCTCGACGACGTCCATCCCGGCCAGGTTGACGCGGCCGACGATCCGCCTGATCGCACGCAACAGCTCGCGGGTGAGCATCCCGCCCGGCTCCGGTGTTCCGGTCCCCGGCGCCATGCCCGGGTCGAGCACGTCAATGTCGATCGAAAGGTAGATCTCGTCTGGCCCGTCCAGCGCCTCGTTGATCGCGTCGTCGATGACTGCCTCGGCGCCGCGCTCCTCGATCTCGCGCATCAGGTGCCAGCGAAGGCCGTGCTCGCGCATCCACGCAAAGACGTGCGGCGGCGGCCAATAGCCGCGCAACCCCACCTGGACGAAGTTGCGGCCGTCGACGGCGCCCGACTCGATCAGGCGGCGCATCGGCGTGCCGTGTCCGGAGAGGACGCCCCAATCGTCGTTGGCTGTGTCGGCGTGTGCATCGAAGTGGACGATGCCGATGCTCTTGGGCGCCCGTGCCTGGGCCACGGCTGTGGCCGAAGGCCAGGTGATGGAGTGGTCGCCGCCGAGGATGATCGGCACGGCGCCGGTCGAGGCGATCTCGAGGACCTTACGAAAGATCATCGCGTGGCCGCGCTCGATGGCAGCGGGCACTACGTTTGCGTCCCCGGCGTCGACGACGTCGAGGACCTCGAACGGCTGTACGCCCAACTGGAGCGAGTGACCGCCGTAGTTGTAGCTGGCCTGGCGGATGGCGCGTGGGCCAAAGCGCGCGCCCGGCCGATACGACACTCCGTCATCCAGCGGCGCGCCGGCAATCACCACGTCGGGCTTGCGCGTCGCCAGCGCTTCCTGCGACTCGACAAGAGGCAGCTTGCAGAAGCTGACGAGTGCGCCGCTGTACTGGGGTGCGTCCGGACGGACATAGACGTCGTAGGGCCGGTCCCAACCATTGCTGCGGGCATAGTCGGTCGGCACGTGATCGTGGCTCATCGCACGGATCCTCGCGCGAGTCGCCGCCGGTTCCATGCCGAGGTCCAGCGGGGCGCCCACGCCAATCCTACGACCGACAGGCCGACTTCGTGCACTGGCCCAATGGTCCGGAGAAGGATTTCGGCCTGCGACAGCTATCCGCGCAGCGAGAGGGTCATCTCCACGAGCACGGCCATGGCAACGATGAACAGGGCGAGGGGCACCGAAAACGCGCCCTGGCCGCGCATCAACACGAACAGCGTCGCGACCAGGCCCACCAGGCCGGCGCGGCGCGCCGCTCGCCACCAGTCGCCGCGGTAGGCGATCCGCTTCGACCGCACGAACTGGGCGAGCCACAAAAGTGGCGCCAGGGTCAAAGCGAGCGCGGCGCCGAGCAGCAAGGCGCCGGCCAGGACCGCCGGTGGTCCCTCGCTCGGGTAGTGGTTGACGAAAAGGAAACCAAGAGCGGCCCATGCGGTCGCGGCAAACGCAAATAGCGCCAGGTTGGCCACTCGATCGCCGCGATTCACTCCGGGCCACGATACCGTCGCGACGGCGTCCGCTAGCGCCGCTTCCGTCACGCCGCGCTGGCAGAGCAAATCTGCCGAAACGGGCAGTAGCCGCATGACACGGGATTGGGGCGCGGCTCGAATTCACCCTGGCGAATTCCCGCAGCGGCCGCGCGCAGCTTGGCACGTGCCTTGTCCAGTCGGACCTCATCAGGTCGCGCTGCGCCAACCACGCCACTATCCAGGAAATGGAGCCGCACCTCGTGCGGCAGTGAGCCCGATTCAGCTTCATGGGCGAGCGCATAGACCTGCAGCTGGAGCGAGTCGCGCGCCCGGTCATCTGCCTTCTTCTGATCGCGGACGTCGGACGCTTTGTAGTCGACGATGACCGCCCCCTCCACGGTCCGGTCGACGCGATCCATCCGGCCGCGGATGCTCAGCTCGTCCAACTTGAACACGAAAGGACGCTCGACGGCGACCACGTCCGCGGGGGCGGCCGTCTGCTCATGGTGAAACCTTCGCAACGCCTCTCTGCCTGCAGCGAAACGAGCCTCTTCGTGCTCGCGCGACAGGAAGCCTTCCGGAGACCACCCTCGTGCGAAGACGTCGAGCAATTCGGTTTCACTCAACGGCTGCCCTCGACCTCGACTCAGGTGGAAAGCGGCGACCGACTGGTGCATCGCGCTGCCGTAGGTCAGCGCGTGGTGCGACGGTGTCGGCAATCCGACGACGTGCCGCAGCCGATAGCGCTCGGGGCAGTCGAGGTAAGACTCCAGCTCTGAATAGCTGAGAATCGCCGGGACGGACGTCTCGGTGTCACGCAGCGGCACCGGAATGGGTGGCGCCCCGAGTGCCTCGATCTGGCCGATTGCGTCGAGGCCGATTGCCGCCGCCGTCGATGGCGAGTCGAGGGCCTCGGCGATGAACGGTGAGGGCCGACGCCGCCCTCGTCCTCCCGGACCGCCGACGTGATGGCTGAGCCAGAGTGCCTCGCGAGCGCGGGTAATCGCGACGTAGCACAGCCGTCGCTCCTCATCGAGCCCATCCGTCTCCGCCTTAGGTCGCTGCCCGTGAATCTCATCCCATGGCAGATCGAGCGTCTGCGGTCGCGCCCGCGCAGGAAAACGGCCGTCGGTCAGCCCGGTGAGATAGACCGTCCCAAACTCCAGGCCCTTGGCCCTGTGGATGGTGAGGACCGACACAGCGTCAATGTCGAGCGGCCCCGAATCGGCGAGCTCATCGTCTGCCTCGATGAGCGTGTCCAAATAGGGGACCAAGACCTGGACGCGGTCATGGCCCAGGAGGCCAGCTCGCGAGCGCACGATCTCGAAGAAGCGCGCCACGGCCCGCGCATCCGCGGCCTCCGCGTCTGCCACCAGGCGTGCCAGTCGACCGCTCCGCCGAACGTAGTCGTACAGGACCTCGGCGCTCGACCGCTGGTGGGACAGTAGAACGCCCGCACTAACATCCTCGATGAGCCTCGCCGCCCCTTTTCCAAACGACGCCTCCAATTCGGCGCCGCGATCGACCGATTCGCCGAGCACCTCCCACAGGCTGCGGTGGCGCCGACGGGCCCGGCTGAGCAGATCAGTCAGTGGCGCGCCCCCCAGTGCGTACGGCGAGCTGGTTGCGAGCGCGTACAGCTCCAGCGTCTGTTGAGGGTCGGCGATGACACGCAGGTAGGCCAACAGCGGACGAACCGCAGGCTGGGCAAAGAAGTCCGCCGGCAGATGGGTCCGGACCGGGATGTCGCGAACGCGAAGGCTGCGCGCCATCGACTCGATCTCGGCGTTGCTGCGGGCAAGCACGGCGAAATCTCGGGGACGCGCCCCGGCCGCCAGCGCCTCTGTGATCGCCGCCGCCACGCCGTCCGCCTCCTCCTCCGGCGACCCGTACCAGGTCGACCTGACCGGCACGGCCGTGCGACTGTGGCGGTGTGCTACCTGGCGTTCCCACGCGTTGGGCCGGGTACTCACGTGCATGATCAGCCGGTGCGCGGCGTCAATGATCGGCTGCTCGGAGCGGTAGTTCCGACGCAGGATGATCTGGCGGGCGTCCAGGTGACGCTCCTGGAAGGAAGCCATGTTGTCCGAGCCCGCGCCTCGAAACGCATAGATCGCCTGATCCGGGTCACCCACGATCGTGACGTTGCGCGCGTCATTGGTCAGCGCCTGAACCAGCTCGAGCTGAATCGAGTTCATGTCCTGGAACTCGTCCACCAGGAGGTACCGGTAGCGACGAGTAACCGCGTCGCGCACCTGTGGCCGCTCGAGCAGGATTCGCACGGCGAGTGACACCTGGTCGCCGTGATCGATCAGCCCGCGCTCCGTGAGCAACGCCTGGTAGCGCGAAAAGGCGGCGCTCAGCTCAACCTGGGTCTGCGCGATGTCAAGCTCGCTGGGGGAGGTGGCCGGCAGGCCGCCGGCATATGCGGCCAGGTCGCGGGGCGACACGACCTGGTCCTTGGCGCGCTGGAAGAGGTCCACCAGGGCTCCCAGGAACCGCGTCGGGTCGCCCAACGGCCGGTAGCGAACCAGGCCCAGCTCGAAGAGATGCTCGCGCAACAGAACGATTGCCTCGGCGCGATTGATGAGCCGGACGTCTCCGGGCAATCCCAGCTCGAAGGAATGCTCGCGGATGAGTCGGTCCCCGAAGGCGTGGAAGGTGTTGACCTGCGCGTCCGCCTGGCCGTATGGCACCAGCACGTCGATGCGCGCCCGCATCTCTTCAGCGGCGTTATCCGTGAAGGTCAGGGCAAGGATCTCGCGCGGGCGAGCACGCTTGGTGGCGATGAGCCACGCCGCGCGTCGCGTCACGACCTCAGTCTTGCCTGTTCCCGGACCGGCGATGACCAATAACGGCCCCTCCCGGTGAGTGACCGCTGCGCGCTGCTCCCGATTGAGACCCCTGAGCAGGTCCGCGACAAGACGCAGCGGAACTGGGGGTGATACGTCATAGGGCTGTGGTGGCTGATGTTGGCTTCGGCTAACCCGGATCTCGACTGCCATTTGTCGAGGTTGCGGCACTGGCGTGACACCTCACGTGTCACACGCCTGGGTCAGCCCTGCGCGGCGCGACGAATAGCCTCTGATTCCTCCTCGGAGAGCGCCGTCTCGGCCTTGCCCGCCGCCACGGACTTCAGGAACACTCTCGTCTGCTGGCGCGAATGCATGCTCGAGAGCACGAACCCGTCACCGCGGGCATCGAGGATGGCCAGCACGAAGCTCTGGTTGGAGCCCGTGTCGGCGAAAGGGTTGAAGCGAACAACGCCGACCTGCTGGATGGCACGCTGGCCCTGCGTCTCCACGCCGGCGAGGCGCCTGCTGACGTCCGCGAGCTGGGCGGCAAGGGCACCGAGACGCTCCGCGTAGATCGACGGATCGGCGCCGGCGACGGTGGCCGCGGGTCGGCGGCGGGCACCCGCGCGAACTCGCAGCAGGAGGCTGAGGCTCAGCAGAAGACTGAGCAGGGCGAGCGCGATCGCGGCGATCGCTATCAGGGTCGGTACCGATTCAGGGATGGTTCAGCCCTCTCTGTGACAGGTGGCGCCGCGCATTCTAGAGCCGATCCACTGCTAGACTCGGCCGGTGAGCAAACGAGTGCGCGGCGCCCCAAGGCCGCATCGTCGGCCCGGCGCCAGGCCGCCCTCCGAGCGCACGGCGGTCCGCCAGCGCGAGCCCAGGGTGGCGCGAGAGAACCAGCTCGAGGCCGCCGAGGTGGCCGTCGAAGAGCTCCTCGAGGACGGCCCCGAGGAGGTCCCAGCGACGCTCGAGCGTGCCGCCCCTCGAGCAGGAACGTTGGTCCACCACAAGGTCAAGGCGGGGAGCGTGCTGGCCGCGCGCGCGGCGACCGAATACGTCTACGTCTCGCAGGACATGCGCCGAATCCTGCTCGTCGCCAGCGGCATTGTCGCCGTGCTGTTCGCCCTTTGGCTGCTGTTCGTCATGCTCAAGGTGATCCCGCTCCCCTTCTACTAGACCGCCGCCC